>Ga0307515_10025455_pt1 | contig 10237 bp, 1 predicted proteins | sample 17_EM_MG_FD_194513 | JGI IMG/M metagenome (GOLD analysis project Ga0307515, IMG submission 194513) | Populus trichocarpa ectomycorrhiza microbial communities from riparian zone in the Pacific Northwest, United States - 17_EM | ecosystem: Host-associated > Plants > Roots > Unclassified | place...
GGTAAAGCTAATATGAAAATATGTCAGACCCTAAAGAACTTGGACTTGACAGTTAGACAAGTCCAAGATAGTGTGGGTCTGGAAAACATGCCTGACCCTAAAGAACTTGGGCTTGGCAGACTACGACCGAAGCTTAAGATAATGTAGGTTTGGCAAACATGCCAAACCCAAAGCCCTTGGGCTTGACAACCAGCCAAATGCAAGGTAACGTGGGTCTGGCAAATATGTCAAACTCAAAGCATTTGGATTCAACCATTACCAAGTTCTACGGCTATATGCCTGATCCTAGACGATCCCCTAAAATAAAAGTATTGAAGACATGCATGATAAGTTGTCATGCCTCTCAATCTAGAATAATAATTCATATTGTGGTAATGATTTCCCTACACTTATAGGTGTATATAAAGTCTCTTAAGGGACCTACCATACTTATTATCTCAATAATGATATGTAAGAGATATTTGCCACCCATTAAAGTCACCGAAAGTAGAGGACTTTTTAGTCCTTCTCTTTTCTGAAAACGACAAAGTTTAGGAAGTATAAATACTCCATTAACTATCTAGATAAAAATTCAGAACTTTTTATCTTTTAAAATAAACTCATTTAGATTTCAGAGCCTTAACCAACTTAAACCTTAAAAACAAACATCTTTGTTCCTTTAATTTAAAGTTCTTTTAAATTATTTATTGTCTTTCTCATAAATATACTGACTTTATAATTGAAGAGTCTTTAAGTTCCCCGATTAAAACTGTTTTTTACAGGTACTTAATCTTTTACCATAATCCTGGAATTCCTTAGACTAAGAAAAAAAATTTCAAGTACTTAAATATATTGATTAACCACAATCTTAAATGCTAAATAACATATTATATACATATATTTAATTTTGTGACATCGTCAAGTCTCAAAAAAAACTATTCTAGGGTATTATATTACGAAAACTCCTGAAATCTCATGAGACTTAATTAAGGGTTGCCTTTTTATTCATTCTCTCTCATGGGGCTGTAGTCTTCTGTTTTCATGGTCCTTGCCGACATGGTAATCGACGAAGAGAACTGAACTTATTATGTAAGAAGGTGCTGGGTATAAGTTCATGCATCGAGATTAATTAATAGTCAATAAAATGGAGCAACAACTACCGCTCCAGATAACAACTAGAGATGGTCGCTAGATAGCCTCGATTGAAGACAAGTGGGCTTTAAATATTATGTTACCGAGAATGACATGGAAGCTTGGCAAGACAAGAAGTTCGGCACCGCCCACCTAGCAAGGTGTAGTCTATTCCGGAGATGGCCCAAAAATAGCAAGAAAGAAAAGACTACACGATCAGGTCACCCTTAATACACATCCACATGTATGGATGAATCATGCATGAGTAGGAAGCTGTTCAATCCAAGTCGGTAAGAGTTGTCATCTTCTAGGATTATTGTCCTTTGGCTTCTTAAAATACACAAACACAGTAAAATTAATAATTAACAGAGTTATTTAGAATTTGAGTAAATATTATCTGAAGATCAATTTTTTATTTTTTTGAGATTTGATCAACTTTTCATAGTTAAGTTGTCACAAATTACAAGTTATTTAATTGTTCAACCTCTAATAATAATTCACACGAACCAACAAATCATAAATCTTCTAAAATCCTTTTAGAAGAGAGGGATTGTTATGCATTGAGTGTATCTTTTTATTTTTAATTTATTTTGAGGTGTATCTATGATCACTGATTAGTACTTAAAAGTGCATTTTCATTAAGGCTTTCTATTATCATATTGCACTAAAGTATCATTAAATTCCCTAACTATAGCATGTTTTATAATAACAAGTCTGATAATATAAGATATCTTTAATTTATGGTAAATACTTATTTTGAATGCAGGTATATCTCACAATTCAAATGATTGATTGATGTGATTAACTATTGAAATTGAGAAGACAAAGAAAGGGCTTAGAGAAGAGATGTTGGTTCAATTCAAACTAGAACACCATTCGGTTATTGGATCATAACTGGAGTTGTAGACCTTGGATTTAGGTCTATTTTATATGTATGGAAAGCTACGACATAGACCTAAAACTTTCATGAGGAGTCCAAGACTCAATTCTGCCATTTTCAAGTTCAAATCTTAGCAACAACGGAGAAGTCGGAATCTGTCCTGCAGCCCAGACACTGTTCGGTTTTCAGCTCATATCTCGAGTTCTAGAAGTCCAAATGAGCTCTGCTTTTTTTTTTTTGAAAAGCTGAGACAATTGCCCACAACTTTCATGAGTACAAGGTGCTCGAATTCTGATGTTAGCAATGACGTTTTAGCCAGCCGATAATATCAATAATCAGCCAACAATGTCAAAAACCAGCCACCAAGTCAATGGTTGGCCACCAACTATATAGTTTGTCAACCAATCAATAGTTCCAAATTTTAGCCTATAAAAGAAGGCATTTGCCATGTATTTAATTATCTTGGTTTTTAGATCAAGATCATGTTCTTGCTTTATTTCTTTATAGTTTTATAATGCTTAAGTTTTGCTTTCATTAATCTCTTGTTTATGCTTTTCATCATAACTATGTTCTTGTCTAGTTTATTTATATTCTTCTTCTTCTTCATTATGTTTAGCTAAGTTTATTATGTCAAGGTAAAAATATTTCTCTAATGGTGTTTAGAATATGTATAATATATATAAACTCAACATGGACTTCAATGTTTATATCCAAGAAAGTTTGTTATTAACATGTCTTATCTTTTTATCTTACTAATTATTAATATCTTGCTTGTTAAATGACTATCTAGATTTATGTTGTATAACACTTGGTACATCAAATGCTTGATCATTCATAGTTTTCGGCCGACATCATTGTTATGAGAGGAACTTGATTTGTTGTTAACATAAGTCAGCATCATGAATACCTGACAATATTTAAAAGTATTGGTGTTACTTAAATAAGATAATTAATATGATCATGTTAATACTTTATAATGAGCCATTAACGATAAATCATCCGATTGGAACCTCCTTTGTGTGTAGTTTCCAGTTGAGTAATAAAAAGAGTTTATATTATATTTATTTGAAATACCATTAGTTGATCTTCTAACCTTGACAACTTTTTTTTATCATTGTTTAATCTTTTCATCATTATCACATCTCAAAGTTCTCTTCAACATCAATATCATTTTATTATTTATAATTTATATAGTTCACCTCTCTATGGTTCGACCCCGGTCTTGTCGGGTTATTTATTACTTCGACACTCCTGCACTTGGGATAAGACATCAAATCTTTTGGTCGTGTCAATCACATAAGATCTTTCATGTTATTAGAAAAATATGAGACATAACATTTTATTTATAGGAAAAAACTAATAACCTTATAAATAACAAAATATCATTTTGTCCTTTGAAATATATCACATATATTATTTCAAGATAAATTTAGAAATTAATGTAATCAAGTCCTTAGATTTTTCTAACTTTAGAACTATAATCTCCAATGTTAATTACATTATTGTCCTCAATTTCTAAAACTTATTTACAATCAAGTCATACTTGATTAATCATCACAGTCTATTTTCTGACCAATGGTTCTTTAAGTGTGTGACCTATTAGGTTTTCTAAACTATTGGCCTAAATATAAATCACAATCCTAATCAAAATAGGATTAAATAAGTTAAATAATTTAACTTATTATCTATAAATTGATTGATTTATATTTTAAAGATCAAGTTCAATGTCTAGAAACGTGTCAAGGTCCCTCAAATATTAGGAAAGTCATACGTTGTATGACTTAACATTTTAGTGACCAGTTTATCAATGTAATTATTATCTTTTCATTAAGAATGTTCTGATTTGAACATTTCAACATAAATAGTATCTACCTTATCAAGTCATATTTATTCTCAACACCATATTCATTTATTTTTGTGTTATAACTCAATTTTTTACCCCTTCAAAAAACAAACAAACAAATAAATTTTCATCCAAAAAATTCTCACTAAAAATGTCCTTGTAATTGAAAAAGAAAGAAAAAATCAAAATAAAAAAAAGAATTGAAAAAACACAATTGGGGTGAACATGTGTGACAAAGGTTGAAATTTGCTAAAAATTTAAAATTGGAAAGCCATTGACCGAATTGAAATGTTGTCAAAATCAAAGGGTCATTTTTTTATTCAATTAGGGAAAAAATTGAAGAGAAATTAAGAAAAAAAAGGTAAATTTTGATAAAAAAAAATTGAAAATAAAAAGACCAAGGATGAACTTATAAATTAAGGGAAATCAAAGGGCTGGTTTGAATTAGGACATGGCTGAATGATACCTTTTTGGGTTTCAATCAAAAACTCTAATTTGAACCTAAAACAAAAATGATGTCACATTTATTTAAGCGAAGCTACATATTTTATTTATTTTATTTGAATGTCATCATTTCGTTAACTAAAAAACAAATAATAGTAATATAAATGAAGTAGTGTCGATTTAAAGGTTTTTTTCCTCATGATTTGACTAAAATAACAAGTTTTTAACCCTTTATGATGGGCTAATTTTGGCACAACTTTACTATTTGTTTCCTACTTATTGCGGACAAATAACAAGCCCAACACTTTTCTGACACCCCCACCTATAATCCCAACCAAAAACCTACTTAGCCCCAAATACACTACCAAACCATGCAAAAACCAGCCTACCACACCTAAAAAAAAAGCTATATCAGCCATTTTGCCAACCCCAATGCTTCTACAAGGATTAGTTGGGTGGCAAACCAAGGATGGAGATTTATTCTCCATGTTTAAGGGTTCTAATCTAGCAAAGATCAAGGGAACCCTAGAATGATATACCACTTTTATAAATACCCTTAAACCTATAGCCCTTACGAGGGAGGGGGAGAAGAAGAAAAATGAGAAAAAAGGAAGAGTTGATACACGAGATAAATAAAAAGACTGAGGGAGAGAAAAGGAAAAGGGTAGTAAAGAGAGAGATATAAGGTGAGAGAAAAAGAAAAAAAAAAGTCTTTGAAATTTTGTTGGAAGAAATAATGGTGGATATGAATCTAGGTGATGATAGGAGTGATGGTTTTGTCTAACAACGATAGCTATCTCATTCGCATTCGAGTTATGGATACCCAAGAACCATAGAAATACCTCTAGGAAGTAATCATAATAGTATCAAACTCCAACATTAGACCCAAGTCACAGAAAAATTATTGGACATCATCGAGTCTTGTATTTTTTGGGATGGACATCATTTTTTTCAAAAGGCCTAATCTATGAGCAAAATTTTTCATGAGTGGCCTAATTGACGAATCTCTTATTTTTAGTGATGAAAATCAAAATTTTCAAATCACCAATTTGACAAGTCTCCTATGTTTAGGGATGTTTACATTGACAAATCTCCTATTTTTAAAGATGGATGTCAAGTTTTTCTCGAATGACCTAATCTATGAATCTTTTATTTTTAGAGATAAAAGTCAATTTTTTTGAATGGCCTAATTGATGAGTCTCCAATATTTATGGACAAACATCAAATTTTTTTTCTAAGTTGCCTAATTGACGAGTTTCATATTTTTAGGGAAGGATGTCATATTTTTTTCAAATGGCCTAATCAATGATGTCATATTTTTTTCAAATGGCTTAATCAATGAGTCAAATTTTTTTGAATCGCCTAATTGATGAATCTCTTATTTTTAGTGGTGGACGTTGATTTTTTCATTAATGACCTAATTGACAAGTTTTCTATTTTTATGGAAAAACATCAAATTTTTTATGAATGACCTAATCAACGAGTCTTTTAGTTTTAGGGATGGATGTCAATTTTTTGCAAATGACCTATTCAACGATCTTTTATTTTTCAGAATGGACATGAGTTTTTTTTTTTTCAAAAACATTAGAAATAAATTAAAATAAATCATGAATAAGCTCAAAAAATAATTTAGATAGTACATGACAAGTGATTAAGTAGAAACCAAGGTAAAACTTTGTTTAAAATGTCACGATAAGGGTGATGTCTATCTTTTTAATATAATAAACCCTTTTTTGAATCTCTAAAACTAGTTCTTATAGCAAGATTTCATGTTTCCATTATCTACTAGGTGGTGACTCCATTTTCCCAAATTTTCTTTTTATTTCAGAAGTGCCAATGTCGTGTTGGTGGTGACACTTCGAATAATATTTGAGATTCTTTTCAAATTTCCTTTTTATTTCTCAAGTGCCAATGTCATATCATTAATGGACTTGTGTTGCTTCTATGGTTTTGTTTAGCTGCCCCAAAAAATGTTACCACTTAAATCTAAATTTTATTTTCTTAGTATCCTTAATTTGCTATTGATTTGAGAATAGTTCCACTTTAAGGATATGGTAGGCTTCTCCTATGATTGTGCTCGTTTATGAAAATTTACTTGGATTTTAGTTCAATATGTGCCATCATATATAGGAGGGCTATGCCTATTATATATCTTTAAACTTCAATTTTTCTCTTTGTTATTTTTTTCATGCATGCTTTCTTTAGGTCATTTGATATTTTTTCAAAGATATCAGAATTCTTTCAACAATCAAAGTATCATTAAACTCCAGACTAAAAATATTATACTCTTTTGTACTAATTGTTTGATCTAATTTAGTTTATTACTAGATATGTTACCCCCATGTTTCACCGCGGGCTGAACAATTTTTTTGTTGTTGTAAAAAGAGTGACAGGTTAAAAAAAATTCAAGTCCCAAGTCATTGATTCAAGTGATAATTTAAATAATACGAAAAAAAACAAACATTAATAAATAAAATGAAAAACAAAACAAAGATAAAAAGATAAAAAGATGTACACCTGAGCTTATTCAGATTATCAAACAACTCAATGCTAATTTAATTGAAGGAAAATCGCAAAAAGAGTAAAAATTCAAAAAAAAAAAGTAGAAAACATTAGCTTAGAGAAAAATAGAAAACAACCAAGCAAACCCATACGAATCTCCTAAACCTAGTTTAATCTAAAAAACTTGTAACTTGTTAAATCACGGACTCGAGTTCAATTAAGAAAATTAAATGTCATCCAATTTAATTTTAAATGATGGAATCTTTGAAAAATATTAATAAAAAAACTTGCAAAATAAAAAAAACAACAAAAAAAGAATGTGACTAAAATCTTATAAGAAAAAACCCAAAAGGGATGAAATTTGAAAAAACAAATGATCGCAAACAAAAACAATATTGCAATTAAAAGAATTAGGACCATGCCTGAAAGTTTAAAAAATCATAGGGGGTGAAATTGAATATCATTTCTAATATGATAGATTATTTATAGATTAAAAAACAGTAGGAGATGAAAAAAAAAGTTATTGAGGGCTAACCCAATAGAATCAAACCGAAAAAAAATAACAAAACAGAAGTTTAAAAAAAAGGATAAAAATTAAGACAACGTCTATTTAGAAAAAAAAAAAAAACAGGGCAAATCTAACGAATCTCTTAAACCTTGTCTAATCTCTAAAAGTCATATCTCATGAAATCTTTGAGCCAAATTTAGTCAAGAAGAATAATTCTCAACTAATTTAATTTTAAAAGATGAGATTAGTAGAAAAATATTAATAAAAAAACCTGCAAAAGCAACAAAAAGAATAAGAATAAAATTTGATAGAAAAGACTCAAGGAGGATGAAATTTAATGAAACAATAAAAAAATAATCCAAAATAAAATAAATAGCAATTAAAATGATAATGATCAAATTTTAAAGATTAAAAAAATCAAAGGGGTGAAATTAAAAAACATAAGTAAAAACAAAGCAAACCCGGACAAATATCCTGAACCTGGTTAAATCTAAAAAAGACAGCAACCTATGAGACATTGGATTCAAGTCCAATCAAGAAGTTTATTATGAGCCAATTTAAACATATAAAATTTAAAAACTTTTCAAAGCAAAAAAAATAAGTAATCAAAAGAACAACGATTAAATTTGATAGTTAAAAAAAAAACAGAGGATGGAATCATAAAACAAAACCAACTTAAAAAATGATCCAAAATAAAAATCTTGTCAAGGAAAAAAAATTAACAATTAAAAGAACATGAATTAAATTTGATAGGAAAAAATAGTAGGGTTGTTCTAGAGTTTTATAAGGGGTTGGCGTAAAAGTCTAGGTGGAGGAGAGAGAGAGAGTAAATCTGAAAACAAAAACATACTGTTTAGTGCCAAACTGTTGTGAATGATGGCACACACGTCACCTCAAAGGGTTGGGGATGTTAAGACCTTCTAAACGCCACCCTGAAATGCGGCGTTTGGTGGTTAGACGACTCCTCACGCACCTTAGAAAAGCACAAGGGTTGCCCCCACACTGGCGCGGGCTACACACATGCCAACAGGTTTTTTTAATTATATTTAATTAATATAATTTACAACAATGTCCTTCGGGACCTTTGAAATTTATAATAAAAACAAAGTAAAATGACAAAAAAAAAAATATTGGATGAGAGTTTAATTGGTTGTCTTTAAAGCCATGAAAGTAATTATACTATTTTATAAAAAAAATAAAATACAAAAATACTCTTGTGTAGTAGACATTGGATTAAATGAGTAATTTTATTGTGCATTAAAAACCGCAATAACTAAAATCACCCCACACAACTTTCAAAAGACATTTATTTCATGGTGAAAAGATCAACCTACCCTCAAAGCTAAATTAAAAGATTAAATGACCAATGGGCAATATAGTAATTACACTATTAAAATAAATAGTAAACTATGTCTTGAGACATGGTAACTTCATTAGCTGCTTTAGTGTTTTTGATAATAAATTAGGTTTCTATCCAAATACTAACAAAATATTGGCCAGTTAAAGTCACATGTCCTTGTGAAAACAGCCTTAATATACTATTTAATTTTTTTTCTAATAAAATGAAATAAAAAGCTCGACAATCACTTTAACATTTGGATGAAAATCTAATTTCAACCAAATGATGACTAAATTAGATTGAAATTTTTTTTATAAAGATTGTTGATTTGAAGTTTTTAATTAAGAGACTAATGACATTTTAATAAATAGTTCAAGGGATTTTGTATAATTTAGTCTATTATTATTAGATCCTAATAGAAAAAGAATTTCAATCCAAGTGGTTAAGGCACATAACCCATGTGAGAAAACTTAATGATATATATGAGACAAAATCCAACTTATAAATCCTTTATATTTTCAGGGCTGTTTGAAAGTGTGGTAAATGTTGTTTTTTAAATTGTTTTTCGCATAAAAATACATTAGAATAAAATTATTATTATTATTATTATTTAAAATTTATTTTTGACATCAGCACATTAAAATGATGCAAAATCAAACTATAATTGTTGTTAAAAATGACTACCTTAATTTTCAAAATCAAACTAGACACAGTTTTGGAAACCATTCCATAGTTTACTAGACATCATTTTTTCAAAATCAAACTATAATTGTTGTTAAAAATGACAATTACAAGAATGAAGATCAAATTTTATATCAAAAAAATACGAAAGCCTCGTTTGCTATTCTAGAGAAATCATGCATGGAAATCGACGAGAGGAAAGAGATAAAAGAGATACAAAGAAAGAAAAGAAAAATGGATCATTGGAGTGACTTCATCACTGTGTCTGAAGGAGGCCCTCATTAGGATGATTCCAACATCACCAAGGATTGCTTCCATTGGATCTCGGAGGAACCTCACTGCCACCACAATATAGAGGGCTTCCTAACACTCTAGTGTGTGGGTTACTTATGCCAAACACTTTTATCCTTTTTATTTAATTTAATCTCTAATAACTCTTCAATATAATCTCTAATTCTCTAATAACTCTTCAATATAATCTCTAATTCTCTAATAACTCTTAAACTTTTTTCCCTCTTCATTCAATTTAGTCCCTATAAAATTAAAGATACCATTGTTTGGATGTAATTTTAATCTATAAATAGATAAATGGAGTCTATATGTTCTTAACCTTTTAAAACGAAACCAACTGGTTGATCCATATAGATCTCTTCATCGAATTCTCCATTGATAAATGAAATTTTAACATCTATTTGATAGAGTTCCAAGTCTAAACTTGCAAAAATTACTAGAATAAGATTAATTTAGGGAAACCTAACTATTGGAAGAAATTTTTCCTTATAGTTTATACCTTCGTATTAGGTATAACATTTTACCAATAAACGAGTCTTATATCTTTCTAAGAAATTTTCTACTTTATATTTTACCTTAAGAACATGTTTCTTCCCCATGGCTTTTTAACCTAGTGAAAGGTCAACCCAAATCCCATAC
>Ga0307515_10025456_pt1 | contig 10237 bp, 18 predicted proteins | sample 17_EM_MG_FD_194513 | JGI IMG/M metagenome (GOLD analysis project Ga0307515, IMG submission 194513) | Populus trichocarpa ectomycorrhiza microbial communities from riparian zone in the Pacific Northwest, United States - 17_EM | ecosystem: Host-associated > Plants > Roots > Unclassified | place...
ATCGAGGCTCGGCCTCCCCAACATTCCCCCGAGTCCTATCCTTACCATCAGTTGGTACCAAGGCTGGAGTACTTCCGACAAACGCGCGTCTGTTCTCTCACTCCGGGACGACGTTTTGCGGCGCATATATTGAGCGTGCGTTTCAGAGATCGATCCCGTGCAACTCTTGTTTCGCCCTGAACACTCTCCTGGCGGTCAGGTTTTTGGGCTCCGGATCACCGACGCGCCAGAGGTTCTCAGCTTCGTTATGACACTAGAACCCGCATTCCTCTCTCCAACAACAGCACCGAGCTCACCCTCCCCATGTGCGGGTCCGTAGCCGGTCTCAAGAATACCAATCAGATCACGGAAAATGAAGGCGCGTTGCTGCCCTCCTCTCCCTCTCACTGTATCTCCACCCCACCTTCAATTCCCTTTCTCTCGCTGCCACTTTCGCACAATTACCCTCCTAGTCTTGATCTCCCCCAGTATACCACGGACTCCCACATATGCGTCGCGTATAATCACAACTCAGTAGATCCTCGTGTAGAAAGTACAACAACAATAACATTTCAATCCCAAATCTCTGAGCGGGACCATCTACATCTGCCAAGAAATCAACAAACTGTGCTCGGTACAGGGACTACTGCTATGGGATGCATCCCCAGATATCGCCTGGCTTGTCAGAGCCCATAGAGCTTTCTGATGGTGGCTTTGTATACTCTCCGGGCATAGCGCGCTAACCTATCACCAACCCATCCCTCCTTTGGATCAACCTTCTGAGGTGGGTCCCGGGGTTGGCCGCCGTCCCGTGAAACCGTTAGACTCGTGACACTGGGAGGAGAACCAAGTGGTGGAACCGGGAGTCGGTTGTCGTCTAGTGTTCTTAGCAGACCTGTGATGCCACGATAGCAGTTAGAGGTGGGCCAGGAGGGCGGAACGGAAAGCTTACTAGGGGTAGGCATCGTCGGACATGTAATCGACGGGCCTTGATGCAAATAGGATGGTTGAAGGTGAGCCTGAGACATTAGATGAAACAGAGGTAGCGTACTGGAATCGCTCGCTGTAGCAGCATCCGAATGATCATCGGCGTCTGTCTCTATACCTTCATCCATCCCGGAAGATGGATTCGTCACGTCTTGCAAACACCGAAGCACCACGTTGAGACCTGGTCGGTCACCCCGTTGAGGTTTCCAACAAAGTTCCAACATCCCCCATATACCATCTGTGAACCACGTTCCCTGCGCTCCTTGAGGTCTCTCAGGGCGTTCGCCACGCAAGATCTGGAGGCTGGGGACCTCGGACGGGGCAAATGGCGCTTGCCCGCTAAGAATTTCGTATATCACCATCCCCAGCGCATAACAATCTGATTCCTTCGTCAGGCGACTCTTCTTCAGACCGAAACTTTCAGGATCGAGGAGCTCTGGACTCATCCACGGAGTTGCGCCGCTCTCTATGCACGAGGATAAAAAGGTCTGTGGGTCCGAGACGATCGCGAGCGGGTTGAAGTCCGATACACAGGCGCGGCCGTTGTTGTTGACTAGGATGCTGGCCTTGTGCCTCGTCAGTTGATACAGGCGCTAACTGTGGATTCAAACACGTACCCCCTTGAGATCTCCGTGGACTATTCCCTGGTAATGCATATAGATCAACCCCCTGGTGGCGTCTCCGAGCTACAGCAACCATGGAATCGTCAAGATCAAGTGAAGATGAGAGGCCTGAACGAGAAACGTACAAGCTCCAGTCGATTCGCGTCGGTATGCGCCTTTACATACGCGTTTATGTTTCCATTCTCCATCCACTCCGATACCATCACGAACAGGGTCTCCGTCATCGTTACGCCCAAAAGCGGCAACACGTTCGGATGACGAAGGGTCTTCCATGTTACAGCCTTCTTGCAGAACTTCTGTAAGGAACTCGGTAAGTTCGTTGATAAACACGACAAGTCGAGGATATCCCACTTTTCTAATCTGCTCAAAGTCGCTCGACGAGTATACCCTCAAAACCTTGGCTGCAACCTCCCGGCCATGATGTTGGCCTTTCCACACATCCACAAACCTACCATGACACCATGGGGTCCCCGCCGGGTTGTAACAAAGTGGGATTGCCAGCGACTTTGGAAGCAATGCTTGGCGGCCACAAATCCTGTGTAAAGAGCGCAAACCCCGCCTGTGGATCCGTTGTGGGAGGTCATCCAACGCCTAATCGACAGGGTGCGGATGCCCCAGTGGGAGTCAACCGACCCGTTCTTCGGAAGTAAAAGTGCGTGGATACCTACCCCATCTATTACGTCAATAAAGGCCTGGGCATCATCTCCAGAGAGATGACCGACCACCTCGACCCCGTTGCAGTCGGAGAGGATGGTCGTTATCAGGGGAATGCACTGGTGTGCGGAGAGCGGATCGCTTATTAATCGCTTCCAGGCTGGAAGGTCACTACAGGTGAAGATGCAGTCAAGTTAATGGATGGATGACCGCTAAAATGAATGGGAGGCTAACGTAGTGAGAAGAACTTGCAAGACTTCTGAAACTTTCGGGCGCGAGTAAGGGTTATGATCCCAGCAGCGTTGCATCAGCGTCCACAAAGGTTCTGTGACGTTTGGATGTGTCGGCCGCGGCGGCCGCGCGCCTCTCATTATGTCAAACGTGGCTACTGCAGCTGGTTTGCCGTTAAAGGGAACCATGCCAGTGAATGCCTGTATTGATGCGAAAGCGATGGTAAGCCAAAACTCTATAGGCTGTAGATAATCCGTGACCTACCTGGACCATGACCATCGCGAAAGAGAAAACATCCGCTTCTTTGCTACGTTTCCCCTGTTCGGTCAGGATCTCTGGCGCAGTCCACCGCGTGGTATGAGTCTGATCCTCTGTGGTACTCTGCTCGGAACCTGCGTCTTTAGTGACCGTGGCGAGGCCAAAATCCGTGATGCGTGCGTGACCACAGTCGTCCACGAGGATATTCGACTGGCAGAGTGTCAGCGGGACGGTAAACCGAGATTTAGGACAATTTCATACTCCTTTGAGGTCCCCGTGAATCACATTGCAGGAGTGGAGGTAGCAGAGGCCCTTAGCGACGTCAGATAACTAACAACGAGAGTAAGCGTGAAACAAGCACAACAGGAGGGACACCTACGAGTCCGAGTCGGTCCACATCGGAATTCTTCTTAATGTATTTCGGCAGATCACCAGGCATCCAATCAGAAATGAGCTGGAAGGGAGTGAGAGTGATACCCAGCAGGGGCACGATGTTCGGGTGTGTCAAACGCTTCCACATTACGGCCTCTTTGCAGAAGACCTTCGAGTTTCATTAGTAATAGAGGACAGGGAAAGCAATAGCATCAAAACCGCACTTTGGCCACCTTTTGTGGACCATCCTGAAGATACACCCGCACACGTTTGACGGAAACCGTTGAACCATTGAGGGTTCCCTGGTACACATCGCCATAACCGCCTGATGCAAACGGATCGGGACCAATGTTTAGGGTGTCAGACGAAAGCGTGTACGACGTTGGTAGTACGGCCCTAGCGCCGCATATGCTTCTGAGCTCGCGAAGACATTTCCGGGAAGCAGGGCTGGAAGGATCGAGAGCACCAAGAGCCTGTTGTGGCTTAAGCGGAGAGTATGGAAGGACGACGCGGCGACGCACCTCGTCCAGATAGTCAACGAGCCACGCCAAGTCCTCGACTCGAAGGTCTGGCACGCATTGTATATACTCCTGCCCGTGAATAATGTCGTTGAGTTGGTCGTGAAAGTTCGGTAAAGACCTGTTGAGGCGATCGAGTTGTTGCAAAGCGGGGAGACTCGGTGAGGACATGAGGAATGCCTTGAGTGGGGTTCGAGTAGCGGGGGAATGTAGCAGATAAGGAGTATATGTAGGATAAGCCTCACCCGATCCACGAGGTGGGCTGCATTGACACTGATAGAAGCGAAATGAAACCGCATTGACCAGATACGTACGCTGATCAATGCCATGGCCAACACTTTTGGGTTATACACGACAGGGTACTATGGGAGGATATGGTCCAACTCGCTCGGCCCTACGTGTCTGGGGTCACTGAGGACCATGGGTAACCTGCCGCGAGCTAGGACAATTGGAGTCAAAGCTAAACCTGAGCAACAGCCGCACGGAGATGTTTAGCGCCCTTTGAGCGCCAAAAGTCGTGCTTCCAGCAGCGGTGTGGACGGACACTCCCCCTCCCGAATGTAATGCAAGGACAGGAGCCTGTGATAGCTTAACTCGGTGCAGAACGGTGCGCCTGGATAGCAGTACATCGTCCGGTGGCTACAGAATTAAGGTTAACCTCGCTCCATAGCCTCCACTCCGCTTCGGAAGGAGTTCTTCGAGCCATTGAGAACAAACGACTCATGGGCCGACTTTCTCGCCTTATACTCACACCGCACGGAATCTTGCGAGTTCGACCGAGGATACACAGGGAAATACCGAGACTTGAATGCATCCCACATCCTCGTGAACTGCATGATACCCGTTCTCTATACTGAGGGCAAATGCCCCATCAGCCGGACTTTTCTCTGTAAGAGTCAGCTTTGCGTTTATCGATATCATCAAAACGTTAACGTTCCATCCAAGCTGGAGCCCGACCTGAATGAGATGGGCACCGCTTACATGCGGATTCCGTCCCATGTCCGCACCGCAAATACATCACTCTTCCTCGATACAGATCCGAATGCTGCTACTTCGACTGGTCCTCCATCCGACCCCACCGCCGCACAGTCTTTACCTTAAGCCATTCCCGCAGCTTCACTCTTCGCAGCATTTCCCGCGATTCTCGGGAAACGTAATGGTTCTGCCTGTCATGATAGACAGTGGAATCTTGGCGAGTATTCACAACCCCTATCCAATCTATGAACTGGACGTGTGACCATCCACAGAAGCACGGCATGTGCAATGTCAGTTCATTTTCTTTCTTTCTTCCAGTTTTCTTGGACCTTGGATCTCCTACCGGCTGCGTTCTCCGCCTTGGCCTCCGAGTCATCCCAAACCATCTCTCCGTTGGCTATCCCTTTCACGCACAACAACTATTCTGGCGACCACCCTCTCTCCCTGAGCTGGGTGGCCTCAGCCTCTTCTCCAAACCCCAGATACACGCCAACCCGCACGAGATCAATAAGGCACCGATTGGGAGCAACGACTGGTCGCCCCGCAGCTGATCGGGAGCCCATTTATAGCGACAAATGGACTTTGAGAGATTCTACTCTTGCCAACATTTCATATCGCACATTCTCTGCCTGGTTTCATTCCCTGAACGGAACGTTCTATGAGGCACACGAGGACGGAGGCCATATGATATTCGGTTGCGAACAATCATCTGGCCCTTCTTCGAACAAGACTCACCCGAAGTTATTTCCCGAAGCGTCGAACCCACCCGGGTAGATGTGTCAGTTTTCCGCTCATGATGCTCACTCACGCGACCCGCGAGAATTGGGACTTAGAATATTGGTGTAAGCGAGTAGCGTATAAACTACACCCATTCTCTGTGTTTTCAAAGCGTCCCATGTGAATCCCTGTATTGACCCGCATGCGTATGAACTTGTACTTAGTCGTTTCGTTCACGTCCTCAACCAACTTTCGTATCACTTCTGCGCCGCTTCGTAGAACACTTTTGAAAGTACACCCTGAAGCGGACCTGTTTCTGTCAGCACACTCAGAATTGTGATATTTGGAGCGACTCGGAAGCGCCGAAAGTGCATGGGGGGATACTGTTGATGCCCAACTGCGACACGCACGATAGTGACAACCCTTCAATCCTCGTTACCAAACCTCCAAGCAAAGGGAAGTAGCTCTTTAGGAATACTCGTCCAGAAAGCAACAAACCATGCACGGCGCGGTGACTACTGGGATCGATGGTAAGTATCCTTGAGTATTCCACCTATGTCGAAACCACCTCAGATGCCTCGGGTGCCTGCCCGATCGAACCAACCTGATACAACAAAGCCCAGCTAGCTCGTCAAAGTCCAGAGAGCTTTCTTGAGATAACCTTGAACACTTTCCGGACATTGCGCGCCATCCTCCCAGCCCATCCTTCCTTCGAACCACCCCCTCGGGGTGGGGCCAGGAGTTCACCACCATCCGATTGGATCAGCGGGCTTGCTTCATCAGAAAGATAATCGGGTGTGGTCGGGAGTTCGGCCTCACTACGTGTAGTCGGTAGACCTGTATGCCACGATGACGGTTAAAGTGGGTCTGTGAGTTGGAGTGAAGTAGGGAAGCCGTACTGGTGTCTATTATCACAAGACGAGAAAGGGGTGGAACCAGGCCACGCGAGATCGACGGACCTGTCATACCAAAAAGGTGGATGAAGGTGAGCTGTAGCCTTAGACGAAACAGAGGAAACGTACTGGAATCACTAGACATGGCATCCGACCATTCCCCACCCCCATCCACGTGGGAAACCGATGACAACGACGACAATGGACCCCCTTCCAGACATAGAAGCACATCTCTAGCACTTATTCGGTCGCCCGGCTGATGCTTCCAACAAAGTTCCAACATCCTCCATAGATCATCGGTGAACCATGCCGCTTCCGCTCCTCGAGGTTTCTCAGGGCGTTCGCCATGCAGAACCTTGAAGATAACGGCGGTGTTTCTGTACAACGCAAACGGCATCTGCCCACTGAGAACTTCATACACCACCATCCCCAATGCATAACAATCCGATTCCCTTGTGAGACGGCTGTGCTTGAGACCGAACGAATCGGGGAAGAGGAGTTCTGGACTCATCCACCGAATTGTGCCACCACAACTAGTTGAGGATGTCGTGGTTGACTGGTCCGCGACGATTGTCAGCAGGCCGAAGTCCGCTAAACAGGCGCGACCATCGTGGTTGATCAGGATGTTCGCCTTAGGCACAGGTAAGTTGCGCATAGGAGGGTGATTACCAGGTTCGTAAACGTACCGGCTTGAGATCCCCATGGATTATTCCCTGGTCATGCAGGAAGATCAATCCCCTAGTGGCATCGGCGAGCTGCACCGATCACGCAGTCGTCAACATCAACGAAAATTGCGGCCGTGATCCTTAAACAAGAAACATACAAGTTCCAACCGATCTGCGTCGGCGTGCATCTTCACAAACTTGTCGATGCTGCTATTTACCATCCACTTTGAGACCATCACCAACCGGGTGTCGACCATCGTCACGCCTAACAGTGGCAGCACGTTCGGATGACGAAGGGCCTTCCAAGTCACAACCTCCCTGCAGAACATCTACAAGACAAGGTCAGTTGGACACACATAGCAGGTCGATAGCGCCACTGGCAACCCACCCTTTTGGTCTGCTCGAAGTCATTGTTCAAGTATACCCTCAAAACCTTGGCTGCGACGTCCTGGCCACGATGCTGACCCTTCCATATGTCTGCAAACCCACCATGGCACACCGGGTTCTCATTTGTGTCGTAGCAGAGCGGAATCGCCAGTGATCGCGGAACCAGCGCTTGGCGACCACAGATCTTGTATAAATAGCGCAGACATTCTCTGTGGGTCTGTGGTGAAAGATTATCCAACATCTGTCCAATAGGGCGCAAGAGTTTGAGTGGGGTCGGTCTGCATGTTCTTCGGAGGTGAAAGAGTGCAGACTTACCTCGCTTATCACATCGATAAAGCTCTGCGCATCATCACCAGTGAGGCGTTCGACCACCTTGACCTCGTTACGATCCAAGAATATGGACGTTATCAGAGAGATGCGGTCATGCACGGAAAAGGAGCGACTGATCAACCGTTTCCAGGCTGGGGGGACACTGTACACGGGAAAACAGTCAAATTGGCGAATGTGCGACCGCCGGAATAAACAAGACTGACTCTGTGAGGAGGATCTGTAAGACCTCCAAAGCTTCCGGGCGCGAGCGAGGGTCATGGTTCCAGCAGCGTCGCATTAACGACCACAACCCTTCTGTGAGGGCTGGATGTGTCGGCCGTTGTGGACGCTCGCCTTGCTTTATGGCCAACATAGCCACGACAGGTGAACTATCACCGAACGGGACCGCGCCGGTAAATACCTGCGTTTATTCGAAACAACGGTAAGCAAAAGCTCTGCGCAAGACATTTCACCTATGACGTACCTCGATCATGACCATCGCGAAAGAAAAAACATCCGCTTCTTTGCCAAATGTCCCACTTTCGTTCAGGATCTCCGGCGCAGTCCATCGCGCTGTAAAGCCTTGATCGTCCGAGCCGCTCCGTATAAAATCCAGGTTCTGAGTGACCGGAGCAAGCCCAAAATCGGTGATCCGTGCGTGGCCAGCGGGATCGACAAGCACATTTCGCTGGACGCGTGTAAAAAAAAGATAAAACGGGGTTTAGAGAAAATCACGTACTCCCTTGAGATCGCCGTGGGCTATATCGCAGGAGTGGAGAAAGTGAAGTCCTTCGGCGACATCGGATAGCTGGTAGCGAGAGTGAGCATAGGATCAAGCACGGCAGCGGAGTACTCACTAGACCAGGTCGGTCTGCACCAGGGTGCTTGTTGATATATGCCGTGAGGTCCCCGTCAGGCACCCATTCTGAAATGAGTTGGAGGGGAGTGGAAGTGATACAAAGGAGTGGGACGATTTTGCGGTGTTCCAAGCGCTTCCACACTACAGCCTCGTGGTAGAAGGCCTGCGGGTCTCATCAGCAACGGCGGACGGGGAAAACCGCAAGCTAACGCACTTTTGTGGTCTCCGTCGAACCATCCTTGGAGCACAGCCGAACACGTTTGACGCGGACCTTTGATCCGTTGAGGGTTCCCTCGTACAAATCACCAGAACCCTCCGAGGCGACAGGCTGACGACCGACATCCAAAAGTTGAGACGAAAGTGTATACGATGGTGGCAGTATCGTTCGGGCGACGCATATGCACCTGAGCTCATACAAACACTTCTGGAAAGCGGGGCTGGCAGGATCGAGAGCATCGAGAGCCTACTGCGACTTGAGCGGGGAACTAAAAATTGAGATGCGGTGACGTACCTTGTCTAGATGGTCGATAAGCCACATCAAGTCATCACCCTGAATGTTCGGCACCCATTGGGCATACCCCTCCTCATTAAGCACATTGCTGAGTTGATCGCGGAATTCGGGGGAAGACCCGTCGAGGCGACGGAGTTGTTGCAAGGCGTCCTGGAATGACATTGAGGAATCAGTATCTTTCGTTGAGTATAGGGAGTAAGGGCAAAACGCGGTTGGGCAATTGGAGGCATATGTACCAGAAACCTCACCAAAACCTCGAGGCGGACAAGCCAAATGAGGACAGCACGAACCTCAGCGCCGTAAGTGATCCCGACACTGAGGCGCACTCATGCCAGTTGGGTGTCGGCCTGCGTGGATCGCGAAACTGCAGCTGAAACGCGTGGTGTATGATGCACGATGACTGCAAGCGCTCATTTGCCCCATTTACTAGGCATGAGAAACCCTTTCCATTTATGGAAATAATTCCATCCCAACTCACAAAAAATAAGGCGTAGGTCAAACAGGCGGCGGGGCCCGGGACAGAAAGTAAGCTAGAACTGCACGATTCGATGTATATATACCCCCGAAAATCGTGGTCAACTGGGTTCCCTTGTGAGCACATAGTCTCAGCGCAAGCCCGGACGGCAGGATCAGTCGATCGGCGGGAGGTTGCTATGGTTTTCAAACCAACAGAGCAGCAAAACCAGACCGCGTTTGGAGTTCCTGGATGCGGACGTGAACGACAGTTGGACATCATGCATCATGCATCATGCAGGAGGTGGCAAGCAAAAAACATAATACATGACCGAATATCCGCAGTCAGAGAACGCATGTTCTGTTCGGTGACAGACTATGAGAGCAACAAGACGTTCCGACACGTGGTCCACGAACAAGTACGGCACTGGTGCGACAACCTCCTACATAGCACGGGGAGCAGATTGTGCGTTTCAGGGCGGGACGAATCGGGCCAGATCCGATAACCGGAGCCGGATGGCGTGTCAGAGGGGGGTAGGGCTAAGAACCAGATACTTAGGGCTGAACGCCAGCTACTATAGACGTGTCCGCCAGCTGGATGGAATGGGTGTTGGGTTTGAATTTGTCGGGACCGTTCCGCACGCCTCCGCCCCAATTCGCATGCATGAGGATTATTTTCACCTCATTGAAGAACAGCCTTTCCCTCATCGCGGCGATACCGGATCCGTCACCTCCGAATCGATGACTTTCTCCAACTGGAAAGCTGTACATAGTTCATTACCGTTTGCCTAACTGCAACTCCGTTGATGTGCGTGATGGCGTTTGAAATGAACTGCTACAACGTGT
>Ga0307515_10025457_pt1 | contig 10237 bp, 11 predicted proteins | sample 17_EM_MG_FD_194513 | JGI IMG/M metagenome (GOLD analysis project Ga0307515, IMG submission 194513) | Populus trichocarpa ectomycorrhiza microbial communities from riparian zone in the Pacific Northwest, United States - 17_EM | ecosystem: Host-associated > Plants > Roots > Unclassified | place...
GGTCAACAATCTGTAACCTCTGAAATTCAACATTGGTTTTTGGATTCCCAATCACCCCATAGAGCCCATTAGATCTCAAAATCATAACCCTCAAATCAGGAAGAATACCCAACCAAGTAGGAAAGACATCATTTATCCTATTTTGTTCAAGATTGAGAATCTCTAGCTTGGTGCAATTAACTAATGATTTCGGTATCTTCCCCTCCAGTTTGTTTTGACTGAAATCAACGACCCTCAATGAGCAGCCACTTGTGAATGTCTCAGGAATATCACCACTGAAACTATTGTTGCGCAGATTCAGAACTGAAGCAGTGCTGCTTTTATTGCCCAAGCATTGAGGAAGTTTGCCGCTCAACTTGTTATTTGAGAAATCAAGGACGAAAAGTGAGGTCACATTGCATATGACTCTTGGGATTTCTCCAGTTAATTCGTTGTTTGACACTCTATATTCAAAGAGTGCTGGTGGTGGAATTGGAAGAGATTCTTGGAACTTGTTCCGAGAAAGATCCAGTGAGCGTAGATTATTCCATGGAAGAACGTCAAAGGATTGCTCAAAACCTGTCAGAAGGTTGCCAGCCAGAGATAGACCCTCAAGGGTGCTGGTACTCACGTTCATAAACCATTTGGGTATGTGTCCCACAAGTTCGTTATCTTGAAGAACTAAAAGCACCAGATGGTTCTGATCACGCAAGAAACTGGGAAATTCACCAAGATTACATCCACCTAACGTCAAGAGTACAAGTTTTGGCTGAGGAAAGGTAGCATTGTGACTATAAAGCAGAGAGAAATTGTTATTCGATAATTGGAGTTTAGAAAGGTTTCTGAACTTGAGGAGAAGGTGCAATTCCAAAGTGCCGCTAAAGAAATTAGAAGCTAGGCTAAGGTTTTCAAGATTTTGAAGCCTATAAATAGACCCTGGAATCGGACCGTGTAATTTGTTGTCACCAAGGTGTAGTGCAATTAGTTGGGTATGATTTCCTATCCAAGATGGAATTTGACCAGTTAAATTATTTATATAAAGCATTAAGACGGTGAGCTGAGTCAAGTTTCTAAGAGAGGATGGAATGTTACCATATGAATTGGTGCCTTGCAAGTCTACATAATTGAGATTGGTTAGATTACCAAGCCAATCTAAGGTACCAGATCTGAAATTGTTGAAAGAAAGCGACAGATAAGAAACTTGGAGAAGGTTGACAAATGTGGAAGGGATTTTCCCAGAGAAACTGTTATCAGAAAGGTCTAGATAGTTCAGTTTCGTTAGATTACCAATTGAAGATGGTATCACCCCTGAAAAATAACATCCAGCCACGTCAAATTCTTTCAATGATTTGAGGTTCCCAATGGATTCCGGTAGCTGACTGGAGAAATTCGTCCCTGCAAGGTACAATATTTCAAGCTGGCTGCCCGACTGAAATTCCGGAAAATATCCAGTGAGATATAGATTATACCGGATACTAAGAAAGCGAAGGTTGGGTAATTGGAATATACCCATGGGGAACTCTCCTTGCAATCCACAATCTCTGAGAAATAGAGATGACAGAGAGGATAGGTTTGCCATGATTTGAGGTACCTTGGCTGATATGTTCACTCTACTGAGATGGAGTACCTCCAAGTTGGTTAATGCTTCAACTAAATGTTGCAGACCAGGCTTTTGGAGCTTCAAAGTATTCCGTCCCAGATCAAGGAAAACCAACTTGGAAAGCTCTAAGATCTCTGCTGGAATCTGACCAGAAAAGTCAGACAATGAGAGATCTAGATCAAACAGCCTTGAGAGATTTCGAATCCCAGAAGGGATTTTGGAGTTGTTGAAGTCGTTATCGGCAAGGTTCAGCCTTCTGAGCTGAACAAGGTGGAAGAGGCTGCTATTAGAGTCGATGGAGCCATAAAGGCAGCTGCTACTGAGGTCAAGGCCGATCACATGACCAGAGTCCCCATCGCATTCAACACCATCCCAAGAGCAGCAATCACCGCTTTCTCTATCAACGTTCCATGATGCAACCTTGGGATAAGCAGCAGGATCATAAGAAGCGGACCTATGAATGACAAGGCTTTCCTTGAACTGCATCAAGGCATGACTCTCCTCATCATGGCATAGCGGCTGCATGGAGGGAGAAGAGTGACAAGCTCTAAGATGAAAAAACGAGAGTAAAAAGAGCGAAAGCATCCGCATGGTTAAGAAACGCACAGATGCTGCCATATTTTGTAGTAGATAATCTTTATTCTTCGTAATAAGCAAAGAAGTGAAATAAAGCAGTTTATATAGACAGAGTAGTGTATTTTTTATTGATTTGATTGAAAACAACGGAGAATTTTCAGTTACCCGAAGACTTGGGAGGTACAGGAAGTCTTCATTGATTTGATTGAAAACAATGGAGATTTTTCATTGATGTATCTTTTTAGATTTTCCAATGTGCAAAGAATGTGTGGCTGCAAATAATGAAGAGCTCTTAAGGCCTGTGTGATAAATTAAAAAAGAAAAAAGAAAAAACCTTCAATTTATTTTGTAAAGAAAAAGTTCAATTTTGATCACCTAATATCTTGTTCTAAACAATGGAGTGTGTGAAATAATTGAATGGGATCAATGTAAAATCACTACAACATTTAGCAGTTTTATCGAGACGGAATTTTTCCGTCGGAGTGAGATTGACACTCTGTTTGTGATAATTTACCGACTAATTCACCAATGGATGCGTTCGTCGGTAATTCCAACATCTGTCGCTAATTCTGTGGACAAAAAAAACACCGATAGTTTTACAGATGGAAAATGCGCACAAAAAAAAATTCCCGCTGGAAATATGTCAATGAAATCTATCCGTAGGTATATTTCCATCGGTGATAGTGGCATATGAAGTAATTTTTCTCAAACTCTCTGGAATATACCGACGAAATATTTTCGTCGGTGATTGTGGTATAGACAATAAATTTGTCTAAACTCTCTGGCAAATACTTGTTGTTACCTAAATTTTGACCTAATATTGTGATAAATTTTTTTAAAAATAAAAAAAATAGCAAAAAAACAACAAAAACCCAAAAAATATGTTTTTAATATATTTACATAATTCTTAGCATTTTTAGCGTTGTCTCAGAAGAATTAATATGCCAATGGAATCTATCCGTCGGTATATTTTCATCGGTGATAATGGCATATAAAGTAATTTTTATCAATCTGTCTGGAATATACCGACGGAATATTTTCGTCGATGATTGTGGCATAGACAGTAAATTTATCCCAACTCTTTGGAAAATACTGAAGGAAATATTTTGTCCGTAAATTTGTCTGTAATAATTAAAAACTATTTTAAAAAATAAAATCGTATAGAATAATTATTATAAAATTTTATGGATAAAAAAAAGAAAAAAAATAAACAAATAAAATTATATAAAATTAAAATATGTAAAAATAAAATTGAATGATATAATAAAATTTTATATTAATAAAATCCAAATATTCATTACAATTTTATTTGTACAAATAAAAATTAAACTAGAACAATGGTGGCGCTGGAGGAGGAGGAGGAGGAGAGTAGTCGTTCCCGGGACCATACAACTAAAAAGGAGGCCCACACGTACTACCCATCTGTGGAGTTGTTCATAATCCGTTGAGAGTTGCTCATATTTTTTGGTGAGATGAGTCGTGTGTTGTTGCAAAGCCACAAACTCGTGAGATTGTGAGCTTGATACCGAGCTCCCAATAGTTGAGACACTACGGGCCGCTCGCAAGTTTTCAACCATAGTGTTGGAGAGTCCGTACACTCAATTTCTATCCGGTCCACCAGACGATCCTGCCTCCATCAACAATTCCAGATCGAATCTCGGGCGGGTTGAAGGATCATCCTTGTATCTCTCTCTCAACCGGCTATTGTATGTCTCCTAAAAAATAAAAATAAAATCATCAAATTCAATTCAAGAAAATAATAACTTACAAAAGAAAATGGTTTAACGAACATACCATGAAGTGTTGAGCGCGGTTATTGACAAACTGTTGCACCCTCTTTTGGCAGTCTTCACTCTACACGTGTGTCTCTACAAAAAGCTCCATTGGGTTCGGCTCACGTCTAAGAGACGCAACCTCTAAGAAAACAATATCTCAAGTTATATATATATATATATATATATATATATATATATATATATATATAACAACAAATTAATTAATCCTAGATGTCATTAAAATTAATCTTACCATCCGTTTTGCATGCGAAACGAACGGAACGGAGCCGCCGGTGTGCGTGGTAATCAAACCGTGAACTTGCCGATTTAGGTTCTCGGCACTGGACTGTGAGTGTTGTGTGAATCACTCAGACATCACGTGCTAGATATATTGCACCCATATATCCTCCGGGATGTATGGCGACCTGAAATCCCTCCAAACAGTCATGCATTCCAGCCTTTTATACTGTTATCTCTGGCGTATTGTTTTGCACTTCATACCAAAAGTCACATAGCGCTTCAACCGCCTCTACGTTGTGGAACCGCGCTGGAAGAGGCAGCGTCGTGAGTCGCCGTATGTGCCTCTTCTTGCTCAGCACCTAATGACACGTCATCATCGCTGCTAGAAGAACTAGCTGCGACCATGTGCTCACGACGTGTTGTTGATTTTATTCTACGCATCTACACAAATTTGATGAATAATTATATAATCAAATATGAATTTTAAAAAAAAAATCGGCAGCATCTCCCCTATATTGGAGACTACCCAAATTATAAAAATCTGCAAATATTGACAAGATATATGCCACAAACCAGTTGATTTTATTTTATTTATACCAGAAATGACAGATTATTCAATTTCATCTTATTTTCAACGTAATAATATAATGTTTTTAATCATAAAATATAGAAAAAAATCCTACATATAAGTTAACATCTATACAACTTTAAAATAGAGAAAACAAATCATACATATAAGCTAAAATTTATACAAATTGAACAATAACAATTAAAATTCAACAAAACAATCAAACACTTTATTATGTAGCATATACAATAAAATTGAGATCAAACAATTAAATTTAATCCTATATATTCAATTAACATTAATTAATGTAAAATTCAAGAATAACAAATAAAATTCAACAAAACAATCAATTATTATTGCAATAAAAATAATAAAATAGGCAACAAATTAAAAACAAAAACTATAAACTTTAGGAATGAAAAATGCTTACCTAATAGTGTGTTTATTTTTAGACGTTATATACGTACAATACAAAAAAAATATTGTTAATAAAACAAAAAAAATATGAAAAATAGAAAATCATTAAGTAAATTGAATCACAATACATACCTTTTAATTTTTGAAGATGAAGATAGAACTATATATAGAGATTGAGATGAAAAAAACAGGGAGATTTGAGATTGCAAAACAGATGAAGAGGAAGGAGAGAAAAAAATGAACTGAAGGGACTCTTGCTGGAATTTATATTGCGTTTTTACCAACGAAATATTAAATAATAATATTTTTAATCAATCCGTTGGTGATTTCCTTGGTGAATTTACTTTGAAATTTTCATTTCACACTAAAATTTTCAAAAAACCCTCTAGAATTTTCACATTTCATCGGTAATTCCCTTGCTAATAAGGAAGCTCCTAAAAAATGCTTCGCTTTACCTAATTATGGGTCAAAACAAAACAATGAAACTTTTGCTTACCAGATTGGAAACCAAACACAATATCATCGTACTTCGATACAACATTATGCAATTCTTCACGAGAAAGACAAGGGGGTGCAACATCCTTTTCCACTCTACCAATAAAGAAATCATTTTTGTTCTTTCTGAACCTATGATTCATTGGCAAGAAACGACGGTGGCAGTCAAAACAAGAAGCTTTACCTCTGTTTGTTAGCATGAATGCCTTGTTGTTTTCCATACAGTATGGACATGCTAGTTTTCCATGCGTGCTCCAACCAGAAACCATTTCATAAGCTGGAAAATCATTGATAGTCCATATCAAAGCCGCCCTCAAAAGAAATTTTGTTTTCTCGATATATCATAAGTAAAAGCTTTGGAGGACCACAATTGTGTCAACTCATTAATCAATGGTCGAAGACAAACATCTATATTCTGCCCTAGACTGCTCGGACAGGGTATCACCGTAGATAAAAACATGAACTCCGGCCTCATACACATCCCTGGTGGCAAGTTATAAATCGTGAGTGTGACCAGCCAACAAGAATAAGGAGCAACAAATGACCCGAATGGGTTAAATCCGTCTGTACACAACCCAAGATGCAAGTGAGGATGCATGTTGTTAAAGTGTTTCCATGCTTCGTCATTAAAAGGATGCACCATAACTTCATCAACCACATCATGTTATTAGTGTCATGCCATATGTTTAGTGGTCCTTAGTGTCATGAATAACCTCTACAGTCTAGGTGTGATTGAGAAGTATCTAAGCTTTTTATATGCCACGAGAGTCCTTCCCATGCCAATTTTGGGTTTGTAATGAGAATACCCACATGCAGAAGTTAGGGCACATGTCAATTTTTGGTATCCTAAACCGAGGGGTTTCGTCATGGACTTAGCACTATAGAAGTTATCTTTCAGACTGTTCTCTTTAGGTACAATACTTCTCACCCATTCTATAATTCTGTCATAACCGGCCTCACTCAACCCATAATTTGACTGGATGGTGAACACCTGTGCAATGGCTGATAATTTACTATGATTTCGAGCAACCATCCCATAATGATTTGTCAGAATCTTTTAACAGATCAAAAAACCTGGTTGCGTCTGCATTAGGTTCTTCTTTTACAACTAGACATTGACAGGCATTACCTTGATTCATTCTTATTGCATTCATAACCATATTCCTGTAAGGATTACTGTTGTCATTTACAACTCCATGCACGTTGCTAGCACTAGAAGTTTTCCCAACCATTCTTTCTACCATGCTCTCATTACAAACAAATAGTTCTTTGTATACATACAAACAAATAGTTGTCATTTACAAATCCATGAACCCCTTGTGTAGAAGATGCATCGATACAATATCTAGATGCATATACTTTTTATTTTTACACTACCTGCATAAACACCTAATATCGCCTCCACTAAAATTGCTCGAAATAGATGTTGCAAAATTAATAAAACCCTCAACTCCATTACAATAATCCATCCTCCATAATCATTGTGGTGAATCTCGATACATGCATGAACGATCATCCATGACTTCTGTTGCTACCCAATTTTTGACCCATGTTTTCGGTAAATTTTCAGAAAAATCCAAAAATAGCAAAAAAACAATGAAAACCTAAAAAAATGCATTTTTGATATATTTGCATCATTTTTAGCATTTTCAACGTCATCTCAAAAGAATTTAAATTTTCAATGGTATTTGGAACACGTTCAACTTTGAACGCGTAAATTTTATGATCACTGATTTTCCTTGTTGAGTTGACGTTGATATTGCTCGCTTTCAAAAATACAAAAAAAATAAGAAAAATCAAAATTTACAAAAAAAAAAGAGGAAAAGGAAAGGAAAGGAAAAGTTGAGGGACTAGTTTGAAAACCTAGCAAAACTTTTCCTATAAATACCATGCTACACTGAATTTTCAAATGGGGGGCAATTTTGCAATTAAATGGGGCAACAAAAAAGGAAACCCTAAAAGCTTAACATCTTTTCTTCTCCCCTGCACCCACAGCACCGAAGAGTCGCTCCCCCCGGGGTCCAACACCATTTCATCCCTCTCTTTCGGCTGAAAATCAGGGGAGCAGCCTAGACAGCAACCCCACCTTCTTTTCCATTTTCCAGCCGACAGGAGGCTAGGATTTTTTTGATTTTCTTCTTCCCCACAGTAGTTGGCAACAGGACCCACGGTCCCCGGTCCCTCTTCCTTCCCCGCTGCTCCCTTTTCCTTCATCTATGCAGACCTGACGTATGGGAAAATGGGAGACAGAGCTGATTCTCTTCTTGCTTCTTCCCCAGCCGCCCCTTCTTGAGGATTTTTTTGCTCTTCTTCTCGCCAGCCTAGAGATTGGCTCTTTGGGGATTGCACATAAGCCTCCCCTTCACAGACAACACCCATCGTTTCCACATCTCCCAAGACCATCACTGATTTTTCTTCCTCTCCTCCAGCCCGCTCACAGACCTCCCTCACTGTCACATTTCTAAGCTGATCCCTCATTTCTTTTTTTTCCTAAGACACCCGAACAACCCTCACACACATCCCCCCTTCCTTTTGAAACCAAACCAGCACGACTTCCTCTCTATCCCCAGCAGCAACGTTTTTGTCTTCTCCCTTCCCCAGCCAAAGCCAGAAAAACAAAGCTAGCCCGTCCCCCACTGTACACAAGCCTTCTCTTGCCTTTGCTCACAATTTCCTTACCCCATCTTCTCCAACCACCCACATTGTCACTCCCCCACAGAGAACCAGCCGACCATCTCACCCTCAACCCCATTCTCACAGACCGGCCGCCCTCTCTCTCAGCCACTGTGAACAGACCACCCAGATCGGTCCGCCGTTCCTTCCTCCTCTGCTCCTCCAACCGCTAACAGCAGACGCCCAGCCAAGACCCTCTCCCCAAACAGATCTTCACCTCAACTTCTCCTTCATCGCAGCTTCAACAGCCCTAGCAACGCCTCCCGCGGCCTCCTCAGCAGCGACAGCCTCCACAGAAGCAAGCCTCCGCCTTCCAGCTTCTTCACCGGCCAACAACAGTCCTCCTTCCTCCAGCGGCGCCCATAGAAGCAGCCCCACTCCCAACCGAGGAACGACCGCTGGATCTGCAACCAGTAGAGAAGAAACAAACCAAAAGGAAGGCAGAAAATAGAAGTGAAACAAAGGAAATAAAAACTAAAATTGACTGTTTTGCGCGTTGCTTTTCTTGTTCTGCAGGTCGCCGGCGGTTTATGAGGACAGAGGGGGAAGGAAACATTCCAGACCCCCTGTTTTTTTTTTTGGAGTTTCCAGCAGCGGCGCGTGAGTCCACGCGCCACCACTGTTCATGCTATTCTAGAAAGGTTTCCCTGCAATTCCTGGAGTTTTTAGGGGCTGTTTTGTAATTTAAAATTGTTTGATGTAATTTTATTTTTTAGTATTGAATTTTTATTATTTTGTAGTGTGGATGTAAAAGAAAAGAAAAGGAAAAGAAGAAAAAAATAGTGAAAGTGTACGTGTGTGTTTGTATTTGTTTCATGGATGTTTTTTTTAATATATATAAATAAAATTGCAAAGATTAAAGAAGAATTTAATATTTTGATTGGATCACGGTCCAGAATTATTAACTTATACGTAAGTTGTATTTCTAATATCCGATGAAAAAAACAATTATTAAAACTTCTTTAACACGTCAAAATCACGAAGCAGCTTACCTCAGGTAGGGTGCGTTAGGGATGCTAATACCTTCCCTAACCACAACCAGTTCCTTACCCACGAATCTCTGACAAGACCAGTACATCCGGTTTCCTAGTAGCCCTCAATCAATTACTAGGTGGCGACTCCCAACGAATCAAATCAAACGCATAACAACAGAAAAATCACCAGCCGACGCCGCGCGGATTTTTTTTGACGTGCGACAACTTCTATCGAACCTTTATAAAATAATGATGCCAACATGTATTAATTAACTATGTTAAGTAAATAAATTTACAAAAATATTGGTTTAACTCAAGATTATCCAACAAACTAATTAAACTTCTTTTAAATATTCACTATCAATTATCAACGTCCATACAAATTTATACACATAAATTTACAGAAATTACAACTCTGTAAATTGATAAAAATTAAAACAGACCCGTTAAACAAGCTATTGTTTATTTCATCACAACACATCTAATTCAGTAATTCGATATAAGTTTCAAATAATTTACAAATAAATACAACTTTACAAAATCTAAAACAAACCATAACAAGTACAAAATTATACATTCATACTACAAGTTTGTTTGAGAAAAAACAATAAAACATGTACATACACTAACAGAACACATATACTAAAAAAACATTAAATAATAATAAAATTGATATTTTAATGTTAAAATTAAAAAAAAAAAAGATTTACTTACAAAAAATGACAAAATCCATAATAAATCAGAACACGAATGTTGTGACTACAAAAGTTAAAGAATGATGACTTGTGTTGAGAAGAGGGGGATAGTTTAGGTTGGGTGAGTGTTTGCAGTTGTGGGGTGGGGCAGTTTCTTTAGATGCAGGGGTGGAAGAAGAAGAAGAAGGAGAAATAGGGGAGGGGAGAGGAGGGTTGGTAGCGTGGTGATATATTAACTTTTACCG
>Ga0307515_10025458_pt1 | contig 10237 bp, 1 predicted proteins | sample 17_EM_MG_FD_194513 | JGI IMG/M metagenome (GOLD analysis project Ga0307515, IMG submission 194513) | Populus trichocarpa ectomycorrhiza microbial communities from riparian zone in the Pacific Northwest, United States - 17_EM | ecosystem: Host-associated > Plants > Roots > Unclassified | place...
ACTACGTTAGAGACTGTAAAAGTGGTTAAAATTATTACGTAGTAAAAGGAACAAGACTAGTAGACAATATATATGTATAAAGGGATAATAATATACTGCGAGGAACAAAAGAATGTTTAATTAGAAGTTTTACGTTTTGTTATAATAACGCATGCCAAAATTATAAGGACGCTAAGTACGGCGTAAGCTATTAGCTATAAGAGCTATATATAGCGGAATATAAAGGAACTAATAAACCAGTTCGCAGATCGGATATTAAAGACGATAAGTTTAATAAGGGCGAAACATTTTATAATAACAAGGCAATAAAAGCAGCTTACTAGGAGTATATAAACCTCTAAGATGTTATACTAGAGGTAGAGGATAATTCTACTATAGAATAGGGAACATTAGTAGGGATTAAGACCCCACTAGACACAATGTCTATCGCTTTATAAGACGTAAGAAAAGTAGGATAGTAAGCTACTTCGGCACTTAATAAAGGCAAAAGGCTAAAGGCTTAAGATTCTTAAGATGAAATAAGAGATAACCAAGATTCTTAAGATAAGATAAGGTAAGCTTAAGGACCTATAATAGACAAAAACCGATAGAGTAGAGTAGTAGCTTAGTTTAAAGATATACGAATGAGCTTAGGATAGAGTTTCCTATAGATATAAGACTCTTAAGATAAGATAAGAACACCTAAGCCTAGTTAGACTAAGGTAGGAGCAAAGCTTAAGATAGAAGCTAGCTTAGGATTAAGAATCCTAAGGAACTAAGAATTCGGAGTATAAATTAGGACACCTATAAGTAAGAGGCAAGAGGCTTTTTTATAGATTAGAGAATCTGTAGTTTAAACAGTAACTAGACTAGGAGACAGGTATATAGACTTAGAGGACTTACTAGGGGAATATAATGTTTAGTTTAAAGATTAAAAAGTTAATACCAAGATTAAGAAGTAGGGAAACTTTAAGGATCTATCTATAAGACGTAAACTGAAAGAAACCATAGAAGAGTTTAGATAAAGAATTATCGCATAGTAAGAACAGAAACTAGATAAGAGATCTAGCATATTAGGACGTATAAGGAATTGAGCACCCGTATAAAGAATTACTAATAGGCCTAGAGCAGGTATATTAAGAGCTAAGTAGCTTACTAAACTGGAATAAGAAGAGGATCTAGGGATCCTAACTAGGTTTAAAGAACGACACACTAAGGGCTATTACGACGTAGTAATAAGAAGATACTTCCTTATGAATAAACCGTATATACTCTAGTAACTGTACTAAAAGTAGTATAGATAAAGGCATAATAATAAGTGGGAAGATTTCTATATGTGGCTAGACAAAAAAGTTATTTAAGACTACCTAATTATAGAAAAGGCTATAAGTTACATTAAAGGAGCCTTAATTATAACGTTAAAAGATTTAGAGGAACAATTAGAGGACTGGAGAAGTGAAAGACGTATCTTAATACCTACGAATAAAGTCGTAACGTTTAGATTAACACGATAAAGGTTTAAACTTAAGGATAAAGACGAGCCAAGAGTTAACCTAAGATACTAAGTATATTATACGCTATTATAGATCGCATATATAGATAATGCGTACAGTATATACAAAGTACCAAAGGATAAGCACTGGAAATACCCTATAAGAATATATTAGCTAGCAGAAGAACAGAAGTATCGAAATGCTAAGTATATATATAGTTGGCATTTAGTAGAAGTTTAGGAGTTAGGAGACTTAATACTTTAACTAAAAAGATTCCTTACGGAAGAATGCCTAGATAGACAATAGTAGTAGGAATGCCTAGAGAATACGTGTTTATAGTATATTAAAGATAAAAAATAAACTAAGTATTAGCTAAAGGTAGACTAAGTATAAACAGGATTAAGCAGCTAATAGTTAGGAAAAGTAAAGGCCTATAGAACCAGAGGGAGCTAGTAGTAGAGCCTTAGACCCTTAAAGGAATTTAAGGACAACACCTAAATTTATAAGTTAATTAGTAAGATTAGCAGTTTAAAGCGCTAATAGATAGTGGAGTAATAAGGAACTATATCTTATTAGTAGTAGTTAAGAGAATAGGATTACCTTACAGACAGAAGGAATAACTTTACCTATTAGTTATAATTTTAGGAGATCTAATAGCCTATAGAGGCGGGATTATTAACCTTAAAATAGGACCTATTTAGATAACTATTAAAGGAAGACGAATTAAGATATCTTTTAATATCCTACTATTAGGACGGGATAAGGCAGTATTAGAAATGCCTTAGTTATAGGAATATAATCTAAGGATCGATTAGGTTACAGGTCAGGTTAATATTAGGGATACTTAATAACGCAAGGTGTAATAATAAGCTAAGATAGTATAGTACTAAGTAGGAGCAACCTATAAAGAAACAGAGAAAGGGCTAAGCCACGTACTAAAGAGATACCATAAGTATAGCAAGAAACTATGGTCACTAAAAAGTAAAAAGCTGTTAGAGTATATAGTATAGGACTATAAGATAGAATTAGAACTAGGAATAAGTCTAAGGTTCTTTCTAATCTATAAGCTTACTAAAGAGGAAGGCAGAGCATTAAAAGAGTTTATTTAGGAAAATCTATAAAAGGGATATATTAGACCATTATAGTTATTAGTAGGTTATCCAGTACTATTTATACTAAAGAAGAATAGCAAACTAAGGCTGTGCATTAACTATAGATAGTTAAATAGCATTACTAGAAAGGATAGGTATCCTTTACCCTTAATTAGCGAAATCTAAGATAGAATAGGCAACGCGTAAATCTTTATAAAGATAGATTTAAGATAGGCGTACTATTAGATTAGAATTAAGAAAGGTAACAAATAGAAGGCAGCCTTTAGGTTAAAGGAAGGACTATATAAACTATTAGTTATGCAATTTAGGCTTATAAACGCACTAGTAACGTTTTAGAAGTGTATTAATAATATATTAGGAGAACACTTAGATAAATTTGTTATAGTATACCTTAACGATATTATTATCTACTTAATAACTAAGGAAGAACATAGGGAATACGTTAAATGGGTTTTAAAGAGACTATAAGAGGAATAGATGCTAGTAGCAATTAAGAAATGCGAGTTCTTTACCAAGAAGACTAATTTTATTAGATTTATTATTAAACTAGGCCAACTTAGTATAGATCTAAAGATGATTAAGGCTATAGTAAATTAGTAAAAACTAGAGAACGTTATATAATTAAAATTGTTTTTAGGGTTTTATAATTACTATAGAAGGTTTATAGCGCAATAGTTAAAGAATATTAAGCTATTTATGTGACTAATAAAGAAAGAAGAACTATGGGTATAGGGAGAGGAATAGAGAGAACTCTTTAGAAAGGTTAAGGAGTTGTTTACCTAGGAGCCAGTTCTTAAGATCTATTAACTAGGACTAGAGACAGTTATAGAAATAGATGCATTAGACTATATACTAGGAGTATGCTTTATACAGAAATATTAAGATAAATGGCACCCAGTGGTATATTATAGTTGGAAGATAATACCACTAGAGTTAAACTATAATATCTATAACAAGGAGTTATTAGGTATAGTTATAGCACTAAAGGAATAGAAAGCATTTTTATAAGATATAGAGAAACTATTTATGGTTAAGACGGATTATAAGAACTTAATAGGATTCCTAACAATAAAGGAACTTAACTAAAGATAGGTTAGATGGGCAGAGATACTTATAGAATACTATTTTAAGATTTAGTATACTAAGGGTACAGATAACACATAAGCAGATACCCTAAGTTAAAAAGCTGAATTATAAAATGACGAGAAGCCATTAGGGGCTTTACTATAAAAAGATATAGACGGATTAATTAGGTATAATTATCCAAAAATTATAGCAACTTGGGAAGAGTTAGATAAGGTTTATAAAATACTAGAAAGCTTTTAGGTATAAAGGATTCTAGAGGTATAACTAGAAGATTTATAGATAGATATATACAAAAATTGAGAAGCGATGTATATCCTAAAAAGTATAGCAGAGTAATTTATGGAAGATTTCTATAAGGGAATAACTTAAGGACATAATAGAGCTATAGGCTTAGTATTAAGACTCTAAGAGGAGTATATTATTAATGGAATTTAGGGACTAGTATAAAAGGTTATAAAGGAATATCTAGATTGCTAAAGGAATAAACTAATAAGGTATAAGCTATATGGAGGGCTATAACCTATTAAAATACCAAAGAGACTATAGGAGGTTATATTATAGGACTTTATTATTAAGTTGCTAAAATTAAGAGATCTTATTATTAGATAAGATTATAATACGATTTTAGTAATAGTAGATAAGCTTATAAAGTGGGGATACTTTATAGTATATATAGAAGAGATATTAGCAGAAGATGTTGCTAGAATCTATATTAAAGAAGTGTTTATAAGATATAGAGCACTAAGTAAGATTATATTAGATAGAGATCTAAGATTTATAATAGTATTCTAGGAGGTATTTTTAGCGAAGTAAGGAGTTAGAGCAGTAACTTCTACCGTATATTATCCGCAGATAGACGGTTAAATAGAGAGATTAAATTAGACACTAGAACAGTATCTAAGATACTATATTAATTACGCATAGAATAATTGGGTATTATTATTACTAGTTATACAGTTTATATATAATGTAACACCATAGGAAGGAATAGGTATATTACTATTTAAGGCAAATTACAGATATAAATTAAGAACATTACTATCGCTATATTAAGTAAAGAAGATAAGTAGCATAGCTAAAGAAAGAATAAAGACGTTAATAAATCTTTATATAGACCTTATGGAATTAGTAAAGGAAGTATAGTAAAGAATAAAAAAGTACTATAATGCTAAGAGATCTAAGGGACCAGATCTTAGGGAGGGAGATAAAGTATAGCTACTATATAAAAATTTTAAGAGTTAACGACTAAGTAAGAAGTTGGACTATATTAGACTAGAACCTTTTAAAATTAAGTAAAAAATTTCACTAGTTATGTTTAAGTTAAACCTACTAGCTAAAATAAAGATTTACCCTATATAGTATATCGTAATGCTAGAACTAGTATATAGGAATATTAAGCTACTAGTTTATAAAGTAGACATATATAGAGGATAGGAAGAAGATAAATAGCAAGTTTTAAAGATCGTTAATTATAAGGATATTAACAATAAAACCTAGTATAAGGTTAAGTAAATAGGCTACACTAAGACTACCTAGGAGCTACTAGAGAATCTAAAGAATACTATAGGAAAGGTATAGGAGTATTAGAAGAAATTAAGTTAGGAAGTATTAATAAAGAAGGATCGCTAAAAAATAAGTCACTTAAAGGGGACCTAAGAAGAGCAGTTGCTAAACTACTTAGATCTATTTCCTTTTTAGTTAGAAAAGAATCTATTCTTTTATTACTAAGTTCTTATAAACCTTATTCTATAAGTTTCTACTCCTTAAAACGGACCTTTTTATAAACCTTTTTAAAACAGAGTAAATAAGTAGACGCCGTGATGCGAGCATCTAGGGCCTTCTGTTCTGCGTCTTAAGAACATTTTAACTTAGCAAGGGCTTAAGACAGTTTACTATTTAGCCGCGTAGTAGCAGATTAAACATAAAACCCTAAAATAAATTAATTAGGGAACTAGACAACTATTAAGAGTAATAGGTCGCGTATATTTAGCATTAAAGGTAGAGCGAACGTCATAGGATAAATAAATATTTGCTTTAGTACACTTTAAGTAAAAGGACGGTTATTATAAAGATAGGTTTACCAACGTAATATAAACCAACCCCTTTTTTAAATAATAAGAATATAGAGACGGTATAATCTTACTAAAAGATAATATTGCAGCAATAGTGCGAGCACAACGTTGGGCGTATAAAGAAGAAATTGCTTTAGGTATAGTAAGTAATAATATTAACTAAATTAATTAAATAGATATTACACCTCTAGTAAACAACTTAGAGATATTAGGGATCTTTAAGGACAAAAATAGAAAGGAGGAAGATGGTATTATAGACGCTTTAAGTACAATATTACGACTACTTAGAGAAAAGTCGAAAGAAGCTAGTTAGTTAATTTAGGCACGGTTTAGGATGGAGCCGGTAGAGCTATATAATGAGGAATAGTAACTAAGGTTATATAATATACTATATATTAAACAAGAGGTATAAAAGGGACTTACGTACCTTATATATAAGACGTATATTATATATAAGAAGGATTTTATAGGAGTACGGTTATGTATTTAAGGACCCTTAATCCCTACCTAGATAGTTCCTTTCTTATAGTAATTCTCAGAATATAATTAGAGTTAATTTATTAGGCAACTACTCCACCAGTTATTATTACGTTGTTAACTTTAATTTATATTACCTATACACCTAGCCTATTAACGAGCCTATTGTAGTTCTTGCTATAAGGTTCCGTTATAACTAATATACTACTAAAGCTAGTAAAGTTAGCTTTAAAATATCTCGTTTAAGTAAAGACGCCGCATAAACCATAGACCTATTCTTCTATAACGGCACCTTTATTAATTTTAAAATCTTTATCTCTCTATTAGAATAAATATATAATAACACTAACCGTAAATATATAGCTATTACTAAACTTAAAAATCTATAATAACGGAACTAAGACTTTACTAGCTTCTTTTTTTGAATTTTTAGGCCTTATTAGCGAACTAGATTAGAATAAAGCCGCTAGAGTTACTACTCTTTAATAAGCTATTTTAGATAAGATTAAAGCCTAATTAGTAGGCAGAAAACTGTTATGGAGTAAGTATAAGCGATAATAAAGGCGAACCTAAATAGGGCACTAGAGACGTTTATTAATATAAATACTCTATATATATAAGTTAAAGATTAGGTTAAAAGGGAGTAGGAGTATAATATTCTGTAAACCTTAACTTAAACCAGCTAATTAGGATTTTCCATCCCTAGGATAGAAAATCGCTATTAGCTTACTTACTACTAGCGTCTTAGTAGCCCTTCTATAACTTCTAAATAAAAAAGCACTACGTGCTAAGAGGTAAATTTTAGGATAGTAAGACTTATATTATAATGGCAATAGTAAGTAAGGAGGATTAATATTTATTATGCTAGTCGAGCGGTATATATATATAGATAGCAACCGTAAAAGAAGAGTTGCTAGTATTGGGAATACAGGCAAGCTGCCATCACGCGAGGTAAGTTGCCGTCACGTAAGGCAAGCTGCTGTCACGTGTCACCGCGGCACTAGCGTGGTGAGGAGCCTTAAGCTCCTCGCCCTTCCTTAAGCAAGAAGAATAGAGAATAATAATTATCATACTGCCTATATCTTATAGATACGTGATATCACCTTATGTTACTAACACTATTATAAAGAGTATACTTAAAGAACCTAAACCTAAATTTAATACTAACTCCGTACCTAATACTAAATCTAAACTAAATAAGAAACTATATAAAAAAAACTATAGACAACCTAAGTGAACTTAATACTCTAGACATCTATGTAATTAGAGCTACCCCGCTAGCGCGACTTACTAAGAAACCTAAATATATAATCTTTACTGTTATAATAGCCAATATTAAGAAGGCCTTAGTACTAAAGAAGTACACTAACCCTACTACGAAGGTACTAGTAGGGTATTATTACTGTCTAGATATATTCTTATAAAAAAAGTTAATAAACTACTAAAATACCAACTATATAACTATAAGATTATACTTAAAGAAGAAAAGTAGCCTAGATTTAGACCCTAATACAGGGTATCCTAAAATAAACTTTAAGTGCTATAAAAGTATTTAGATGAGAACCTAAGTAAAGGATTTATTAGAGTAAGCTCGTCGCCTATAGCCGTATTAGTAATCTTTATTAAGAAACCTAGCGGTAGTTTACGCTTCTATATAAACTACTAAGCTTTTAATACTATTACCATTAAGAATTAATATCTAATCCCGTTAATATAGGAGATACTAAACTAATTAAGTAAGGCTCGCTACTATATAAAGCTTAATATTATTAATATATTTAACCGCCTCTATATAGCAAAAGGAGATAAATAGCTTACTGTATTTTGTACTTAGTATAGATTATTTAAATACTTAATAACGCTATTTGGCCTTACAAATGCTCTAAGCTCGTTTTAATATTACGTAAATAATACCCTACGCCCCTACCTAGACATCTTCTATACTGCTTATATTAACGACATTTTAATATATAGTAATAACCTAACCAAATATTAGAAATATGTTAACCTTATTTTATAAGCCCTATAAGGAGCTAGCCTATAATTAGATATAGATAAATACAAATTTTATAAAATAGAAGTTCTATACCTTAGGCTTCTTATTTTTGTAAATAGTATATAAATAGACCTAAAGAAAGTTAAAGTAATTATAAACTAGTAAAAACCTAAAAATGTTAAGGATATAAGAGCCTTTATAGAATTTGCTAATTTCTACTAACGGTTTATTAATAACTTCTCCGCCCTAGTTTTACCCCTTATAGCTTTAACCTAAAAGGATAAAGCCTTTATCTTTAATAAGGAATATAAAAAGGCCTTTATTTACCTAAAGGTTATATTTACTACTACACCTATACTCTAATACTTTAACCTAGAATAAATAAGTATTATAGAAGCTGACTTATCTAATTACGTTACTAGAGGTATTCTGTCTTAATATAATAAAATAGAAGTATTATACCCTATAGTATACTTTATAAATTAACTAAGCCTCACTAAATATAATTACAAGATTTATAATAAAGAATTACTAGCTATTATTAGATGCTTTAAGTAATAGTAACCTAAACTAAAAGGCGCCGACTTTCTAATTAAGGTCCTTAGCGACTATAAGAACCTATAATACTTTACAACCACAAAACAACTAAGTTATTATTAGGCCCGCTAGTTAGAATATCTATTTTATTTTTAATTCTTAATTATATACCGCCTAGGCGTTTAAGGTTAGAAGCCTAATACCTTAACCTAATATTTATAAGACGCGCTAGCCCTAAAAAAAGCGCACTTTTACTAAAATTAAACCCTACTTCGCCCTAAACTATTTAATCCTCCTATTAAAGATCTTATGGTATACGTCCTTAAAATAACTAATTAATTAATTAAATAGATTATAGTTAATAAATACCTAAATAACGAGTTTATTTAAAAGACTCTTAAGCTAATATAAGATGGCATTAAACGCTTAAAAGAGATTTCTTTAAGTAAATATAAAGCCTATAGAAACCGCTTATATTACTAGAACTGCCTAGTTATACCTAACTATAATAAACTTAAGCTTAAGCTCCTTAAATATATATATAATCTACTAGTAGCTAGCTACCTAGGCTAAATAAAACCACTAAAACTGCTTTAATAAGAATACTATTAGCCGAATATATATAATATAATATAAAGGTACGTCTCTAGCTACTATATAAGATATATAACGGCCTTTTAAAGCCACTATCTATTCCGGACTAAAGATAGAAGGATATCTTAGTTAACTTTATTACTAACCTCTCCGTAAGTAAGGGCTATATAAATATTATAGTAGTTATAGACCGACTATCTAAAATAAAACACTTAATCGCCTACCCTAATATATTAACACCTACTATTACCTAACTATTTTTAGATTATATATAGAAACTCTACAGACTCTTTAAAATAATTATCTCTAATAAAGGTAGCTAGTTTATCTTTATATTTTAGAAAGAACTAACTACCTAACTCTATATTAAAACACTATTATTTATAGTATACTACCTAGAAACGGATGGCTAAACGAAATATATAAATGCTATAATAGAATAGTATATTTAGATATATATGTTATACTTATAAGATAACTAGATTAGCTAGCTTATATTTACTAAGTTTACTATAAATAATTCTATCTTAAAAACTATAAAGGTCTCCCTATCTCCAGCTAACTACGGCTAGTATCTACAAATAGGTTTTAAACCCTTTAGTAATATTCCTTACCCTACTTATTACGCCTTATAAGTTATAGAAGTAAATTAATTTATAAAGAAGATAGAGGAACTATAACAGTTTCTTACTAATAAAATAATATAGGCTTAATCTATTTATAAAGCCGCAGCAAATAAGAAATAAACCCTAGCACTAGCCTACTATTTTTTTTATATATTTTTTTTTATATCCATTGTATTGTACTGCGTACAATACTGCGCATGCAGCCTCTGGGCTATGGCGCTATAGTTCTATATACATGAATCCTTTCTAGGCAGCTTAACATGTA
>Ga0307515_10025459_pt1 | contig 10236 bp, 6 predicted proteins | sample 17_EM_MG_FD_194513 | JGI IMG/M metagenome (GOLD analysis project Ga0307515, IMG submission 194513) | Populus trichocarpa ectomycorrhiza microbial communities from riparian zone in the Pacific Northwest, United States - 17_EM | ecosystem: Host-associated > Plants > Roots > Unclassified | place...
TTAATATCAAAAATAAATTTTAAAAAATAAAAAATATATTACTTTAATATATTTTTAAATAAAAAATATTTCAAAAACTGAATGCTTAATGGATGCTAGAGGCTTTAAAGCTTAAATCGTGTTTTTAAAAGATTTATTAAAAATTTAAATTGTTTTAATATATTAATATTAAAAATTATTTTTTAAAAATAAAAATTATTATTTTAATATATTTTTAATTAAAAATTATTTTAAATTACAATCAACTCAATTCCAAAACAACTATTTAGCGGTTGGATGGCTTTTGTTTGCAGGTGGAAAGGCGTAAAGCAGTCAATATCGTTGATTAGACTGGCCGTAGTGGACATCAATAGCGGGAGGCTACAGAAACTTTTAATTATAATAAGATCAGCACCGAATGAATTATCCTCGTTGTTATTTTATGGCGTCTCAGGAGACTTCATCCATGTTTTCTTCTTCTTGACTTGCACGGCTTGACTGTTGATTTGATTTGGAGTTTGCCATAATTTTAGCGGTTAGCCTTTTATTTTTCTGTCATCAAACATCAGCAAGACCTTTGCTGCCATCAACAAAATAACGAAAACGCTTATTTTTTTTTTAGTTTAATGTGAGTGTCCGGACCAGCTTGCGTGTATCTCAACTAATCTCACGGATCCTGAAGTTAACGACTATGTAAGCCTCCAGTGGCCATCATATGAGTAACCACAGGGCTCGAACCTGAGACCACATAAAAAGCAAACCTCTTGGTTCCAAGCTCTTAACACTGGGCCACTACCTAGATGGTTACAAAAACGCTTATTAACTAGATGGAAAGACACCATGGTTGTGAACGGGGGCGAATGTAGAATAATTTAACTTCTAGAGCTCAAAATCAGGATTTTTTTTTTTGTAGGGATATTTAGCCCTAGATTTTTTTTTTATTTTTTTTTGAAGTGTCCAGGCCTGAAGAAATTAAGATAAATCCTCATCTTTGTAATCAATTAAGACATCTTCGTAGAGGTAGCTAAAATCTACACGCCTATGTTTTCTCTCTACAACGCTTGAAGAAATTAAGATAAATCCTCATCTTTTATTTTGAGATTGAGTTTATATTTCGTGGCATTGCCTGTTCCCTTCTCAGACCATCACAGAATGTTTTTCATTAATTACAAATAAATAACCAACATGCGCATGAATACAATAGGATATCGGAAAACATTTTTCATCGCCTGGTCCCCTTTTAAATCTCTGATAATATAAATACAATCTTTGATAATTAAAAAAACGAATAACTTTTCATGTAGTGAAAAATAATTTATGATCTTTGTAATCAATAAATTTCATTCATTCTTCTTTTTGTTTTGTGGTTAAGTGAAGCCTTGTACATCAGGATTAAATTCACCTATCTACCTTAAAATAAAAACAAATATAACGATATAGTAGGTTGTCAATGGTAAAAGTTAGGGATTAAAGGGTTTGTTCTTCTTGTATGATAGCCACCGGAGATTTACATGGTCGTTAATTTTAGGACCCGTAGGATTAGTCGAGGTACACGCAAGCTGACCCGGATACCCACATTAATAATAAAAAAAAACAAATTATTCATATTTAAATTAAAAAATTCCTAAAAGTTTTATTTTATATCACCTCTTGAGATTCGAAAAGGTGTAGTAGGTAAAAGGTACTGCAAGAATCATCAAACCATCATTCGTGATAACTTTTTCTAAATTTACAATTTACATTTTCTCCCTTGTTTTGAATATGAAAAGATTACAGCAATTATAAACGATAATTGGCAGCCATGTATTGAGTTTTTATTATATTTTATTAATTATTAATCATATTAAAATTTAAATATTTATATTCTATTTATCTAATTTCAGATATTAAAAACCATTCATTAATTTCAGTTGATCTACATGGAATTCGATTTAAATTACCACACCTAATAATTTAACCCTTTTCTATTCTTGGCATGGGAGCATATGCTTGAATAATTCTATCCTCTTTTCTTCCGGGGTATTAAAGCAATTTCGACAAGTGCACATTTGAAAAAGATTTCAGCTTTCTATTTTTAATTTATCGTCCATCGAAACTCGAGAGAGAGAGAGAGAGAGAACTATTCTGGTGGCGTTGCGACGGCGGGTTCTCTTATCTGAGAGAGAAGGCACGGTAAATGCTCCACTGACCAAGAGAAGAGATCTCCACGCAAAGCAAACTCCTTTCTCTCTGTTTCTTTTTTCTTTCTTAGATCTGCAATTAGTCTAACCTTTAAATATTATTATTTAGCTACCTCTACAGAATTATTTCACTGGAAAAAACCCCCCTTTCTTGCTCTAATTTCGTGATAATTATCATCACGGAAATTAGAACACCTGCTATTAATTTTTATTTATATTAATAGGAGGGATTTTTTTTAACTATTTAATTATAATTAAGAAGAAGACGAAGATAGAGGGGTTTTTTCTGTGATTTTGATCGGAGCATGTTTTGATGGTAATGGGGTCTGACAAAGAAGCAAAGGCCTCCTCTTCTCAAAACATGGACATGTCTATCGCAGGCAAGCTACTTCTTCGCTCTCTTTCCGCTCTTACTTTCATGATTTCGATTTCAAGTTATGTCTTTCCTTTTTTTATTAGAAAAATCATCCGTGAATTGAACTGCTATGAATTTTACGTCGATTTGAACCTTCTGGATTTTCCATGTAAGCAGATCCATGATCTAACTGCAAAAGAAAATTTTCAGTTTTGAATATCTTGTGCCTTCATTTTTCGAGGTTTCCATGTGGTAAAGTTTATTTTTTTATCCGTTTTATTTTGGCGGAACAAGGTGGAAATGATTAGGTGAGCGTGTAGGTAATTTAATTTAGCTCAGCATATTGACAGTAGAAAATGTGTATGATAGAGAGAGCTCGTGTTGCTACTTGTTGGCCTGCTTCCGGTTGAAAAGGAAAACCAGGAACGCCATACAATATGAAGTTTTGAAGGAATGAATTTTTGTACCTGCCAAATTCTATGGCCTGAGAGAATTGCTGTATTTTGCAGGTCTTCACGAAAGGCATCAGCAGGAACTCGAGAATTTGACGATGACTGGACAACCCTTCAAAACATTGAAGTTTTTTGTTTTGGCTATGGTTCAATACTGTAAGAGATCAGTATTCTACCTTTTGGCTAAAGGTGGTTGGCTAATGCTATTAAGCACAGTGGTAGCAGCTGTTGGAATTGTGCTTGTGACCATTGACGGCCCTCATGAAAAGGTATTGCAGCGTATAGAAAATTGTAGGTACTTTGAGTTCACTTAAAGTTATGTTCCTATGGATGAAATTATAAGTGAAAGGTTATGTTTTGTATGTTTTGGATTGCTACTGCCATGGTACTATAATGTTCCCTATGGTCAAACCTTTTCCCATGCATGTGAATAATTTAAGATCTGCATATGCTGTTTATCTCTCTCACTGTGAGCATTCATGCTGTTCCATCATTAACCACTCTACTTCAAATTTACAGAGTGGGATTTTGCTTACTTGCTGTGTCATGTTTCTGCAGCATGTTGAGGAACTTTCTAATTATCTGCGATTTGGATTGTGGTGGATTGCCCTTGGCGTTGCATCATCTATTGGTCTTGGTGAGCAAAATTTACTTTGATGAATATAAAAAAACTCTGGCATTGGGAACAGTGAAGAGTGTCGGCAACTATATGAGTGCTTCGAATTTGGGGGCAACTTTTGGTGCACATAATTATTGATAATGTTTTTGCCACATAAGTTAATTTAGTACAAGTTTTTTTCTTAGTTTTGTATTCCAAGGTTTTCAAAATCATAAAATCCAACATTGTAGCTGGAGAAGGGACCCTTTATTTTTATCATCCTCTTTATCCTTGCCTGATAAACTCTAGTTGCATGGTAGTTAGGCTGTGCCCTGTGCTTGTAAAGTGTGTCAATTTACTTCTCACATGATTTTTGGTCTATTGTTTTGGCTTCATTCACATAAATTAATTTAGATCTGCAATTCACCGAACTTGATCTCTTATCTCTTCTTTTGTTTGTTTTCTTAAATTTTATTTCAGGATCTGGTTTGCATACTTTTGTTCTTTATTTGGGTCCTCACATTGCCTTGTTCACGATCAAGGCAATGCAATGTGGCCGAGTTGATTTAAAAAGTGCTCCATATGATACAATACAGCTGAAAAGAGTTCCTTCATGGCTTGGCAAAGATTGCAAGGAGTTTGGGGACCCAGTGTTTCCATTCTCACATGGATTGCGGGTTCCTATTAGCAGCATTTTGTTCCAGGTCCAGATAGAGGCTATTTTGTGGGGCGTTGGGACTGCACTTGGGGAGCTTCCTCCTTATTTTATCTCAAGGGCAGGTATGCACTAAGTTTCTGCATTTGTAATACATTTATCTGGTAAAAACAATTGCCGAGAATGAAATGCTTATCTTCTGATCTTGTGACCATCCATATGCACTGAGGTTGATGTCATACTATCGGACTGAATGTCTGGATTAATATGATAGTTTGGGGTATCAGACATGATTTTCTTCACAGATTATACAGAGGACTATTTTGGTTTTTCCACTTTTGAGATTATATGAAACCTAGGATCTTTAAACCCCATTTATTACTAGGGATGACAATTTAATCCGAACCTAATAGATATCAACCTGAATAAATGGATATTTTTTTGATTGTTACTTTACCCAATGAGTAGTGGGTAAGGTATGAATATTGTCAAACCTGACCCAAAACTTGTCCGAACCTAACCCAAAATATATTTTTACACTATATTGATATATTTGTAGAACATTTAGATTTTTTTTAATACAATATGATATATACACATCTTAATATTAAAATAAAACACGGATGTTATATTTATAATTTTATAATTTAAATCTGATTATTATTATTGGATCATAAATAATAATTAGATAATGAATACCCATATAGATAACCGAAATCTGATGATAGTTTATGGATATCTAAATTTTTTACTCGATAGGTAACGGGGTAGGGTACGTATATCAAGAAATATGACCCGCGGGTACCCATTGCCACCCCTATTTATTACCAAACATGTTTCTATTACTATTATCAACAACAACAACAACAACAGCAAGGCCTCAATCCCTACTAGTAGGAGTTGGCTGTAACCAAATCCACCTCAATATCAAGATGCACCTCAATATCAAGATGTTGAAAGAAAAAAAGAAAAATATCGTGGGTTATTATTCTCAAGTGCATATCTGATTCTTTTTTTCTTTCTTTTTTTTTCTTTATGAGAAAACTGTTTATTCTATCTGTTGTCTTTGGTGAGAGTATGGTAGTTGCTGAACATTAGTTTTGATTTAATATGTTTACCTCTCAGCATAATTGTTCTTGCATGTATTTGATTTAATATTAACTCTCAGCATAATTGTTCTTGCAAATTGATTACATCGCTTTGAGCAGCACGTATATCAGGTAGCAAGTTGGATGCCATGGAAGAATTGGATGCTTCTTTAGATGAAAATAGTGGAATCATAGCTACTCGCCTCACAGCAATCAAACATTGGCTTCTGACCCACTCTCAACATTTGAACTTCTTCACGATTTTAGTGCTTGCTTCGGTTAGTGCAATGCCCATCTATATTTTATACTATTAAGTTTTTTCTGAAAATAGCTCTGATCGTTCCACGAGAGACTTTTTTTTGTTCTCTTGGTGCTCATGCCTGCATTAAGATCCTTACTGACTCTTCCTAGTTGAAATGCTCTGACATGCATTTAATTGCCATTTTTAAACCTGTTTAATGTTTGTAATCTATCCTCACAGGTGCAATATTTCCTTAATAATTTGACATTGTTTTAGTGTTCATGTGGGGCAACTACCAGGTCTGATAACAAATGGGCCTGGCTTCTTACAATTTTTAAAATTTTGTTCAAATTACAAATTATATTTTTAGATAATATTGGCTCTACTCTTACTGTTTTCATTGTATTTATGAGGTGTGCTTTTCATGAAACATAAGAACAAAGTAATTTTATTCTTCTATGTCATCAGATACATGGCATTGGTACTAACAAGTTGACGTTGATTAGTATCTGTTCATGCCATATTCATTCCTTATTAATGTGCAACTTGCTGATGAGTTATACTATTTTTAGGTGCCAAATCCTCTATTTGACCTTGCTGGCATTATGTGTGGACAATTCGGGGTTCCATTTTGGAAGTTCTTTGCAGCAACATTGATTGGAAAAGCAATTGTTAAAACTCACATACAGGTTTGTGATATATCTAAGTTTTCTTTATATCTCTCAGACCTTTTAAAAACTTTCAGCTTATAACAAGTTTTAGGTGCTTTTGTGCTTGAAGCTTCAATTCTGTGATTGGTGTTTTGACCATCCTAGTTCTCTTAGTTTGGTATAAATGAATTTTTAGCATTGATAATATTGTTAAGTACTTTAAAATATGGTGGGAAAATGGAAATCAAGAGTTGAAATTAATGTTGATCTGCTAAAAGGTGGTGTTGGATGCTGCTTTATTCTTGAATTGCTTGTGATCGGACTCTTGGTCGATTGTTTTTTTGGCAGACGATTTTCATTATTTCTGTTTGCAACAATCAACTTCTTAACTGGATAGAGAATGAGTTGATCTGGGTACTCAGCCTTATACCTGGTTTCGCTCCTGCTTTGCCTCACCTCACAGCAAAACTTCATGCAATGAAGGAAAAATATATGGCACCTGCACCTCCTGCATCCTCAGATATGAAGGTACCCTGATTGACCGCAATAGCTACATCTAGATGGTTCTTGTATAAGTTGACTGTAGGGTGCAATTTTTTTTTGCATTCAAATGCTTTTAATTCTCAGCAATATTGCATTGATTGTCAGGCCTGTTTCTAATTTACATGCCCTCTTTGTTCATTCATCCCCAGGTCAAAAATTGGGATTTCTCATTTGCTGGAATGTGGAACACGGTTGTGTGGCTCATGCTCTTAAACTTCTTTTTTAAAATTGTGAATTCAACTGCACAGAGTTATCTGAAAAAACAGCAGGAGAAGGAGATAGCTGCATTGACAAATAGTGCATCAGCTTTGACACATTCAGATTAGGAGCCTGACCGAAAGAACTATGACACATGCATTTCTGTTTTTCTTCCTTTTTTTTTTTTTTCGTTTTTTCAATTAGCTTAGGGAAGTTAAAGTAACAGCTCTTTCGTAAGTCGCTGAAAATCTGTCTACATCAGCAAGTTCCTGGTAGAAGCTTGTATAAAATAGGAACACGATGGCCAGTGTCATACTGGGAGAGGCATTATTTTGGGTAGTTGTTCACCCATTGGTAAGAACTGTTGACATGTTAGCGGAAACTTACTATTATTATTCTTTGGAAATGCAAGACAAATTATCTGGTGATTGATCGTTGAGTGCTTAAACTTTTCGGATTCTAATATAACGCTGTATGGTTTCGTCAATGGGTTTGCATGCCTATGCTCTGAATTTTAGCCTCTCTTGTACATACGGATTCACCATCTCAGAATTTGTTTGATGCCATTGAATGTATAATGGGCGTATTCCGCTTGCTTCATGTCTCTTAATTTCAAGACCTCGTTTCCTGCACGTTAATATACACAGACAAAGCAGAGATGATTTTCTTCTCTCTTACTAAAGTTCTTACAAAAACCTCTTGAATCCAGGAATGCTGTGAGAAATAAAACCTTCTAATTTTTGAGGTTGGTGGTTAGCAGTGTGCCAGCTTGACTCGGAGGAGTACCGCACGCTGGTAAAATCTTTTTGCCAATAAAATCTCTTGAACTTGTTCTTACAGTTTTACGAATCAAGGTTTCAGGATGAGAACAATCTGTCTCCTCCTCAACTGCCAAAACTCGATAATTAATGATAATAGAAATATAGAATGACATGCAATCATCAATTACGTAATGCTTTGAATTATATATATTCTCAATCCGAAAGGGAAAAAAAATATAAAATCACCATCAACAGAGGTGAGAAATTGAAAGGTGCGCCGCTGGATTGGATCATGATTTAATTCCGAGCTTAGTTTCTATTGATAAAAATTATGGGTGAAAGAAATCCCTTAGTCCCAACTGGGTTAGTTGATCCTCAAAATATAAGTTCCTTTATTTCTATTAAAATAAAACAACATGAACTTGGTAACTGGCAATAGCGTTTGGTTGGATCGGATATATAGTAATAATAAAAAATAAATAAAAAGTTATAAGAAATTAAATAATAAGAAACGAATGCTTAGTGAATATTTAAGAACTTGAAAGAATTCATAATTATATGAGTTTAAATCCAGTTTTTTATTTGTTTCTGTATTTTAGATTATCTTTCAATCTATTCTATTAGCAAATATTTTCATACAAGTAAAAAAAAAATGTCCTCACATGAGAAATTCAAAGTACATCAAATTTATTAAAAATAAATATATATTTTTAAAAAAAGTTATCACGTGATATTAAAATTTGTTTTTTTATGTATATTTAATTTTTAACAAACCTAATTGGATTTGAGTTTCTTGCACGGGGTATTTCTATCGTTTTGTATGGAAATATTATGCATGGACATAATAAACCCAATTAAAAATATAAAGATATTATAAAGACATTACCCACTATATGGATTAAATCATTTATTCTTTTTATAGTCAACAAATGCAATTATTTTGCGTAATGATTGCTGGATTCCCATGAAAGGTCGTGTCTATGTGTTCAAAAATGAAATGAAGAACACAGGGAAACCATCATTGACTAGAAAAATGAGGGATGATAAAGAAAAGATTTGGGAAGATGGAAAGAACATACAACCAAGAACTAATTATTGCGTTGAATCAAGAACAAAGAAATGAACTAACAATTTTTATGGACTGATTATTTTTTATTTCTAAAAAAAAAAAAAACTGTCGTTGACATACATTTTGTAGAAAAATTCAAATTCACTCATAATAGGTAATACTAAAAAATATCTTTCACAACCATCTAGTTGGTGGCCCAGTAATAAGAGCTTGGACCAAGAGGTTTGCTTTCTCTGTGGTCTCAGGTTCGAGCCCTGTGGTTACTCATATGATGGCCACTGGAGGCTTACATGGTCGTTAACTTCAGGGCCCGTGGAATTAGTCGAGGTACGTGCAAGCTGATCTAGACATCCACGTTAAACTTAAAAAAAAAAATCTCTCACGCACAAAAATTAACAAATGAAAAAAAAAAAAACGAAGGAAAGGAAAGCTCTCACGAGCATCTCATCTTCTTCCACGTCATAAAGAATTACTCACTATACCGAGAATTTATTCTCCTTTCTCATATAAAGATAGAATTTATGAATAACTTTTATGTTGAAATTGAAATTTATGTGAGGAAAGTGAGTACAAACATATCTAATAATTCCTCCAATTTTTTTTCAAGAATTGTGGTTACACTCTAGATTGCTGTGAATTTATTTTTTATTGTTGTTTGAAGACTATTTTTTAAAATAGTTTTTTAATTGAAAATATATTAAAACAATTTTTATTTAAGATCGAGATATTAAAACTATCAGAAAACATTAAAAAATATCAATTTAATATTTTTTTTATTTGTAATACAGATCATGTATTTTTATAAGAGTGTACGTATTTGGATTGAAAAATATTAAAATGATATTTTTAAAAATAACATTTCATGTTTTTAATACCAATATATTAAAATCATTTAAAAAATTCAAATCTTAAAATGTACTGTTTTTATAGCTCATAATGTATTTTAAAAAGTGCTCTTAAACACTGATTACATATCACTGACTTTAGAAATGATAATGTTGACTCGAGATACGTTGATAACTCTACTGGTGTTATGGTTAACAACTCAATACACACTATCTGCCATGTTAACCTACGTATTAGTTCTAAAGGACAAGTATATGAGCACTAGGAGAAGGAAAGGTAATCCGGTGGCAATACCGTCTGACTCAGTGTTGTGGAAGGCCATTTGTAAAGAATGGGACACGGTGAACCAGAATGCAACCTGGAATGTAGGGAATGGCAAACGGATTTTATTTTGGAGAGACAGTTGGTTGGAGAGTTATGGGCCTATCATTAATCATTTAGAGAGGGAGGTGCAGGTAGAAACTCTTGATTATACGGTGGCTGATATGGTGGATGATAGGGGCAATTGGAAATGGGATGTGTTTGCCCATCTAATTCCTATGCAAATTGTGATGAGCATTGTTGGATACACTCCACCAATGCAAGATGGAATAGACGACACGGTGGGTTGGGATCATTCTT
>Ga0307515_10025460_pt1 | contig 10236 bp, 3 predicted proteins | sample 17_EM_MG_FD_194513 | JGI IMG/M metagenome (GOLD analysis project Ga0307515, IMG submission 194513) | Populus trichocarpa ectomycorrhiza microbial communities from riparian zone in the Pacific Northwest, United States - 17_EM | ecosystem: Host-associated > Plants > Roots > Unclassified | place...
AGCTATTATTCTTTTAAAAAATTTACACAAACCAGAGACAAAAAAAAAAAAAATCTCCCTAACTGTCTGAAAGCCAAAAAAATATCTCTCTATCGTTAAAAAATACTTTTATTTTTGTGTTTTAAAAGCGTTTTTAAAAAAAATTAATTTTTTTTTCTTTACTTCAAATTAATATTTTTTTGGTGTTTTCAGATTATTTTGATGTGCTAGTATCAAAAATAATTTTTAAAAAATAAAAAAAATATTATTTTGATACATCTCTAAATAAAAAGCATTTTGAAAAGCAACCGCAACTACACCCAAACACGCACATTTCGGTTCCATGAGATAATTGTGTTCAATCAGTGGCGAAGTTTGAGCATTTTTCCGAGGGGGGAAAAATAAAATTAAAAAAAATTAGCTATTTTTCAAGTGTCAAACAAGGGTTTATTTTTTTTTTTTTGAAAATTGTATTGATGTAGAGTTTTTATTTTTTTATTTTTTTAAATTTCAAATCCATGTATAAACCGTGTCTGCACATTATCATATACTTTTTCTATAAATTTGAATGTTAAATCAGGAGAGAAAAATAGTATATGACATAAATTAGCAAGAGATATTTTCTTGCAAAAAAATAAAATAAAATCTTCTGAGAACTTCAAATTGAAAATAATGATTTAATATAATATAGCGATGCACTATACTATAAAATATTTAAATATTAAATGTTGAAATATACGTGAGATAACTATAAAAAGAAAAAAAACAAGAAAACCATTGAAGATAAGATAAACAATTAAAATACGTTATTTCCTTACTCCTAACTAATTCATTATCCCATGACTAGGTGCGCAGATTCTATCCGATATATATTTAGTATTGTTATACAAGATTGTTTTTTAAAAAAATATATTAAAATAATTTTATTTTAGATTTTTTTCTATTTTTAACACCAATATATAAAAAATACTAAAAAATATTAATTTAATATTTTTTTTAAATAAAATCAACCAAAATTTGAATTATTAACCAAACCATCAAATGTACTCTTAAACATTAATTTAATAATTTGAAAAGTGTTTTGTTAGGATCATTAAACTCGACTTTCCCTATAAGGTCACCTAGGAGTTAGAGTCTATTCGGAAGTATGGTTATAGTTGTTTTTTAAAGTGTTTTTCGTGCTAAAATGCATCAAAATAATGTTTTTTTTATTTTTTTAAAATTATTTTTGACATCAGCGCATCAAAATATTCCAAAACACACAAAAAATTAATTTTTAATTAAAAAAATAAATTTTTAAGAAATATAATTTGCACTGTATTTCAAAACGAAGTTTATTAAAGAATATGTTTAACAATAAATAAAAGAAAAATTTAGCTTGTATCACTCGATTAAAATATTAAATTGATTCTTGAAGCCCAACAAAAGATTTATTGACTTTTCTTTTTTTAAAAAATTAAATCAACCAAAACTAATAAGCCCAACTTTTAATAACTATAATATGAATTGGTTTACATTTACCGCCTTATACGTCAAATCCAGCTCACCAGAAAGCATGCTGCTGCTGCTTCTATAAAACTAGGCATAAATTCTAAAATCTAAAATTAGCCCGTCCTCACTTTTCCTATTTCAGGCCCAAAGTGCAAAGTCATCCTCAAACATAAAATTCCTAACCTTAGGGACTAAACTATACACTTTCCAAACCTGAAGGACCTTTTAAATTCACTAACTTGCCACTCTCTAGTCTCTATAATAATATCTTTCAAAGCCCTTAAAATATCCAAAAAACACTTAAGGAGAAAACAGAGCGACTAGGGTTTCTCTCTACAAAGTTCTACAGGTACAGTCTCAGATCTCTCTCCTTCTCTTTCATATTTGTGTAATTTTTAACGAAAATATCTTATAATCTACAGCACATGAAGCCTTTCTTTTACTATTTTTCAAGAATTTTGCATTTAACTTTTTCTTTTTTTTGCTGTTCTTGATTCTTGAAAGTGTTCAAAGTGTTTTTTTTATGCTGTTCGAGGCTTAAAAAGAGAAAAAGATTAGATTTTTTGAAACGGGTTTGTTTATTTTGACAGATATAATTAGTCAAAGAAACAATGTCTCGGGTTTATGTCGGTAACTTGGACCCAAGAGTCTCTGAACGTGAACTTGAAGATGAGTTTCGACGATTCGGTGTTATAAGAAGGTTGATTTCGTAATTTTTTTTTGTGTTTTATGGAATCTTGAGTATGGGTTATTGTGTTGATGATGATTTGGTTAATGGGCTGTGTGTAGTGTGTGGGTTGCAAGGAGGCCGCCAGGTTATGCTTTTATTGATTTCGATGATAAAAGGGATGCTCAGGATGCTATTCATGAGTTGGATGGTACGCTTTTTTGTTTACTGCAGTTTAGTTTTCTGATTGTAAGTTTATTGCTTGAACTTTTGGTTATTTAACTGTATGGCTTGGTAGAGGCCTGCTAAAAAACACGCTGGTGGATTCTAATTATCTTTTATCAGAGTAGTTCTTAATTAATGCCTACATTGTGTATCAATCTTATTTGTCTCATCTCTCTCCCCCTTGATAATAGATAGATGGATGATTGGTAGATGTGTTAATTGCATGCCTTATATGTCATGGAATTCGAGGTGTTGAGAAGCTATCACTTTACTATAGCTAGTTTCATCACCTGATTTTTTTGTCAAGAAGATAAGACCCCACGATCTTGGCTCAATTTATGTCGAAATTTATGCATTATCATTTTCAAACATGATGGTTTTATTGCTTAGTAAAAAATTTAAAATTCTTTCTGTTTAATTCTCAATTTTTTCCAACTTCTTTTTATGATGCCTTGATTTAATTGTTTCAATTGCCTTACACTATTTCAAAAACAATTTTTTTAAAAAAAAAAGTGTTGCTAGTAATAAATGATAGGGTTATTTCTTCTTTATATGCACCGATAAATCTTGATACTTGCTGCACAGATGTTATTTTACAAGCAGTTTGATTTATTTTGCTGTTGAATCATTTTAGTTAATCAATTATTTCTGGAGCAGGAAAAAATGGCTGGAGAGTTGAGCTTTCTCACAACTCCAGAGGTGGAGGTGGGGGTGGGGGTGGTGGTGGCGGCGGCCGTGGAGGGGGTCGTGGTCGTTCTGGTGGTTCTGACTTGAAGTGTTATGAGTGTGGTGAGGCTGGTCATTTCGCTCGTGAGTGCCGCTTGCGTGTTGGTTCAGGAGGAGGAGGTGGAGGTGGAGGTGCAGGAAGACGTCGTAGCCGCAGCCCTAGATATCGCAGGAGCCCAAGCTATGGTCGAAGGTGAATTCTTGAAACTGATAGTGCCTTCAATACATATGTATCTATGATGTATGTATGTTATATGTGCATGGTGTGTGTTTGTAAATTCCTTTTCTTTTCATAAAGTGGACTTATATTTGGTGCTTTTTAAATTCTTCTTTGGACAAATTACCCAGGAGCAGGAGCCACAGCCCTCAAGGACGATCCCCCAAGCGCCGCAGTCTATCACCTCGTGGGCGCAGCTATAGCAGGTCACCACAGTACCGTGGACGTGAAGAGCTCCCATATACCAATGGGTGAATTTTTAACTATTATTCCCAGCTTATATAGTTAGGACCTTGGCCTGAACCCTGTTGCTTATCTGTAGATTTACTAATGGTTGGTGTTTCTGTGTTTTGGACAGAAATGGCACCAGGGATCGTCGCCGAAGCAGGAGTTAAGAGTTGCAGCCTAGGCGACTTGGCTTTGCTTGGAAAATACTGCAATTAGAGTGTGTTTATTATGTTTGGACTTCAGTACCACTATGTTTTAAACGGGCAGCGCCCTCAGCCTCATGGATTTGGTTAAGTTTCTTCATACTTATTACTATGTTTGTTATTTTTCTTTAAGCTATGCAGGATAGTTGTAGGCTTTTCTAGCAGAAGGCTCTGTAGGTTATTATGAATTTATTGAGACAGGTTGCTTCTGAGAGTGGTGCTAAAACTTTATGCTTTTCTTTTTTGTGTTGAGGTCTCTTCTGGGTCTGCTTCATTGGTTTTGTGCTTCTCTACACTTGAGGTTTCATTGTTGGCCGCCCTGCATTGGGGTCTTCTATTTTGAATATTTGGGGATTCCTGCTAAACTGCATGCCTACATTCTTCTGTTTGATTGCACCTCGGCTGTGATGCGCCTCCCACAAACTCTAGTGGCATTTGTTTTAGTTAAACTTAGATGGATAGAGAGCTGCTTCAAATCTTCAATAGTGAATGTTTGGGCTCCCTGCTAAACTGAATGCCTACATGCTTCTGTTTGATTGCACTCCAGCTGTGATGCTCCTTCCTCAAACTAATGGCATCTCATTTAGTTAGCTTAGAAGGATAGAGCTGCTTCAAACACTTCTGGCAGGTACCTATATCTGTTCCACAGAAGTTGGGGTTTTCTTTAGGAATCTCTTGTGTGGTTGCCCTATTCTTAAAAATTAAAAATTCAAAATTGGTCACGGTCACACAAGGTACTTTCTCTTACCTTTCAGTTGATGCGTAAATGGTTTTTCTTCTTGTTCACTACTCTATTGCACCAATGAACTAACCTGAAGAAAAATGAATTGGTTGATCTAATTGTTTCTGGTGCAGGAAAAATTTCTTAAATAACTTTTGTCATCCTTCTGTTTTTATTCTTTTATGTCATCAGCTTTCAAATGGAACAGGAATGAAATGTTTTTTTCTTCCTTGATTTGGTTGGCTGTTGCTGAAGTTTCAAAATTTCTGACATTATAAAAAGCTTCTGTTTTCCCTTGTTCGCATTGGTCCATCGTCTCTCTTCTCGATATTTCTACCCCTTCTCCTATAGTATGAGTTTTGGTATGTTAATCTCCTGCCCATCTGGTCTTTTACAAAGCGGATGTCTTTTTGAGCTGTTGTGGAAGAGCACTGTTAAGATGCCAGGTTATACAAGCTCATAGCAGTGAACTTTGCCTTGTGAGTACTGACCACTTCTCCCAACAAGCTCAGAGAGGTAACTCGACTATTGTGTAAGTTGCCTGTCTCTGTTTGGATGATTAAGCTGCAACATATCTTTTTGAACCATCTCAGCTGGAGGATTTCTAACAATATTGATGGCCTCGAGAATGGTCCATTTCTTCATCTGCTGCTGTTGCATAGGAAGATCTTAAATCCTCATAGAGGCCTGGATTTATTTTCTTTTCAGTAGTAGTCTATGTTTCCACGCCTGGAAACCTAATCCTTAATTCGCATGACACTTGTCCTTAAAGTGCAATGATGAGCAGTGTCATTCCTTAATGGAGTTTCCTGGGACAGTTGCTTCGTTCAATTTCTTATCTGTTTAAATATATCTTGTGAATGATTGATGATTACTTTATTCGATTTTTTATTTTCATGTAGCTTGTGCAGTATCATTTAATTTTACTGTCACAACTGAACTCCCAAGGTTGTGATCATATGAAAAGTCATGAATACGTTAATAAAGGTTTTTTTATTTATTGATCTGGTTCTTTTTCTGAATGTTTTTTTTTTTCCTGTTTTGGAACATTAATATCTTTATTTGTCTTTATAACTAAATATGTTTTTCTTCTTGGTTTTGTTTTTATTTTTGGAATATTATAGAAAACATTAAATGGTGTGGTCAAAACAATGTACATATCACCATTCACTCATTTATATTATAGTGTAGATTTTTTTTTCAATTTGTTCTTCAAATATTTTTCATGATTGCATTCTTCTTGGATAAAGTTAAAAAATAATTGAATCAAATTTGTTCATTAGGGATAAAATTACAAGACATGATTAAAGTAGAAAAGAAGTTTAAAATTCAAACAAAAAGTTTATTTGTCATTAAACTTTATAAACTATATATATTTTGTCCTTCTATATATATTCAATTTAATTTGAGTATAAGAGTTTATTTTTGTTGTATTTTAGTTACTGATTTGGAAGCGGTGAAGATAGAGAGATTATTAGATTCTAGCGGTAAAGAGAAAAATATTGTTGTTTTTATTGATTTTAACTATTAAAATAATCGATATTTGTCTTAAGTGATTTCTTTTGATAATAAAAGCTAGGTTAAATGTTTTTTTTTTTCATGGGTTAAATGGTGATGTAAAAATTCATATTCTTAACTAATTAGACTTAAGCTTAAAGTTCGGTCCAAACCTTTTCCAATCTAACATAGGTATTTAAGGAGAAAGTTATCAAAGAATTTGCATTTCCTCTCCTCTCCTTATAACTCAGGAAGTTCAAGAATCATGAGTAGGTATTTAAGGAGAAAGTTACTAAAGAATTTGCATTTCCTCTCCTTTCCTTATAACTCAAGGAAGTTCAAGAATCATGAGTGAAATTATTCCATATACGATTTGAAAATGATTATGGTAATATTTGCTCTTAAGATTTGGAGGTACTACTTGATAAGGAGACGTGAGATATTTTTAGATCATAAAATTTGAAATATAGAAGGTGGATAGAACTGTTTAGTGATTATTCAATATCACCTGGTCAAGACGGTTGTTGTTGTTGATGCCTAGAGCAGGAAGTCATATTCAGGAGGTGATGAGATATTTTATTAAAAGAGTTACACATGTTGCTAGAGGATAAGGATAGATTAGAGATTGTTGATTCAAGAATATTGTTAGCTCATTTTCAGGCTAGGCCAGACATATAGATCGGATTAAAATAGTTTAGATGAAAGATGAGCAACTATGTAAGATTCGAAATGAGTTAGAGTTAGGAAAGGCTTCGAGTTTTGTTGTCAATTAGGATGGTGTGTTGATTTGGTTCTAGGCTATATATGTCCTAAGGTGGATGATTTGAAAAGAGATGTGATGATGGAAGCACACTAAACTGCTTATACCGTATATCATGGTTCTAACAAGATATATAAAGACTTGAGAGAGTGTTATTAGTGGAATAACATGAAGAAGGACATTGCTAGGTTTGTGTCTCGATGCTTGATCTGTTAGGGGTTAAAGGTGAGCATTAGAAGCCACTAAGGCTTCTGCAGTTATTGTTGATTCTTGAATGGAAATGAGAGAGAATCACTATGGATTTTGTGTCAAGTTTGCCTCGGATTCAGGAGGGTTTTGACTCGGTTTGGATGGTAATTGATTGTTTGACCAAATTAGCTCATTTTTGCCAGCAAAGGTGATTTATGGGTTTGCAAAACTAGCAGAAATCTATGTTAACTAGATTATGAGATTGCACGGTGTGCCAATCTCAATTGTGTTTGACAGAGGTCTATAATTCACTTCTTGGTTTTGGGTGAAGTTTCAAGAAACTTTGAGGACTAATGTTTAGTTAAGTATTCAAGAAACTTTGAGGACTAATGTTTAGTTAAGTACTGCTTTTCATCATAAGACTGATGGAGAGTTTGAGAGGACTATTCAAATTTTAAAGAAAATGCTGAGATCTTGTGTGATAGATTTTGGGGTCAGATAGAGCAAGTATTTGCCTTTGGTGGAGTTTGCGTGTAACCATAGTTATCGGGCGAGCGTTGATATGGCTTCGCATGAGACTTTGTATGGCCAAAAGTGTAGATCACATGTATGTTGGTACGAGGTTGGTGAGAGGAGATTGATGAGTCTCGGGTTAGGACATATTACTTCATATAAGATTAAGGTAATTCGAGATAAGTTTCAAATAGCTCAGAGTAAGTAAAAGAATTACATGAATAAGATGAGGCGTGATTTAGAGTTTTTAATGGGTGATAATGTATTTCTTTAAAGTTGGGAAGAAAATAAAATTGAGCTCCAGGTATATAGGACCCTTTCAAATTTTAGAAAGAGTAGGGGTAGTGGTATACAAACTTGCCTTGCCGACCAAGCATAAATGATGTGTTCTCATTACACCGTTTTTATATTACTGATCATAAATTTGGGATTCGTGTAGTGACATTGCATCTATTTCAATAATGTCAACTCTAAGTATCCAGCGATTGTTTCTATGCACTTTCAACCGAAATTGAGTACAGGATGCCTGTTGGGCTCCTCGTCAGAGTCCATGACTTCCATGAAACAGCAGAGTCAACTTCAAAGTAAACTCCAAGCCATGGTGATAACATCACTGCATTTTCTCTCAGGAGCCAATCACTACCACTCCACTTGCTTCAAAAAGCAACAGATGAACCTCAACACTAGCTCTAACAAATATCAAACAAATAGGTGCTTTTCACTGCAGATTTCAAAAAACTCAGCAGCCTACAGTCTATTCCTTACGACGAGAACACTAAATTACATCGAAACTAAGTCTTTTCTTGTTTAGATTTCTTACGAGCTTGAACTAAAATATTCAGAAAAAAAAACTCATTTATCGTGGTTTCTCATCGAATTCGAATCTATCTACATTCAAGTCAAGAGGGTATGCTAAAATGGAAATTGAATTCATGGTTTAACTGTTCTTGATGTCTTTTCTGGGTGATGAGATGAGAGACTTGACATGGGTGCATGATGCATTAAGCAGCCCACCTTCCAGAAACTCAGCAAAACGAGAAGCACGTTCTAGTCACCGCAGAGATCGCTAATGTAGGACCCTCTGAGCATAAATCTGGCACTCTTTTAGCCTTGATTGGTCGCATGTGCTTTGTTTGTGAGTCCCAATTCATCAATGTCGTGTCTCTGGGCTTCGTATCTATCCCTGAAATTCGAAATTTTCATACTAAAAATATTATTATTGCCTCAAGATGACCACAAAATCTGGCGTGCCAACGAGTTGAACGTAATAATATTCCCCAGTTTTAACGTTAATAGAAACTAAGTTTTATATTAAAATAATTTTAAGAATGCATTTTTTATAACTGTCTGGTGCATTTAGAAGAATAAATTCTATTAAATGCTTTTTCCACAACGAATATAATATTTTCATGAATGCGTGAATCATATATAAACGGTGCTTAAAAGGGTTCAAATTGATTTGATTTCCTTTTCTTTGATGACGAGAAACTCAAGATCCATATCTTTTAGAAAATCAAATAAATCCTCGATATACACATAGCTGTCTTAGCGTAAGTGTTTGTTGAAATAGGATTCATAATCTAAGATGTTGACCTACATGAATAGGGAAAATTAAGTTCTTGCATATTACATAAAGTGAAACTTATAGAGAGTGTTTGTTTTTGTAGTTTAACCTGTTTTTTAAAGTTTTTTATTAGAATTTATGTTTTTTTTTATTTTTTAATAATTTTAATGTATTAATAAAAATAATAATTATTTTAATGTATTTTTAATTAAAAAACACACTGCATCAATGTATGATTATTAATACAGTGCACCGTGTTAATAAACGTAGTCTTGAAAGTTTTTATCTCATTTTTTCACCAATAAACAAGTTTTATTGGTTAAATTTATATGATTTTAAATTGAATTGATTTGATTGAATTGAAATGAAAAGTGTGGGCTCAGTTTCTAGTAAATAAATCTGATAATTCTACCTGAAAATATAAATTTTAGCATAAGTCAATAGGATTAAACTTTATTAGTGAAAGCTACATGTTGTAGTCTGTTTTGTCCTAGTCCCAGTTGATTATGTTTAACCTTAAAAAATGGTAGCCGGCCTCCGGCCTCTGACATCTTCAGTTCATGATGCTAATTTGATAATCTTAGTAACTACACTCTACATTAGTTTTCAGATTCCATGGCCGGCAAGAAAAACAGGTTAATACTATGTTTCCTGACTAGTTTTTTTGGTACTTGATTTCTTGTAAATCCTATTTATTAGAATTTTTTTTAGTTTTAATAACTAGTTTTTTAAACAAGCCTATTGTTTAAAAAATTCATGATATTTTATTTTTGCAATTTCTTATATATAAGGTTTATTGGCAAAACTATTAAACACGACTCTACCTATGATGATCTAACGTTTAGGTTATGAGTTGGGTTTAATTATTATTCTGAATTAATTTAAAATTATGTTGTTTTAATTTTTTTTTAAAATAAAATAGCATCGTTTTGAAACCAATCAAGTCATGGATTGACGGATTAATGAATTAGCCTGTGCCTGTGAATGTCTCCTCTTTTGAGTGGAAGAAATTGATAGCACTGGGATTTGCAAACCCTACACAATAATTAGAAAGAAGAAATACAATCAAGCCATCCATTAAATATGTTTATCTTCGTGTTTATGCCATTGGCACTCACGTAAAATAAAATATAAGAATTGGAATTTCTAGTCTTTGCCCCGTCAAAGGGATGCACCATTTTTTTTCCAACAGAGAAAACAGGTATGATTCTTGGTCTTCAACAAAAAGGAAAACAAAATCAAGGAAAAAGAGAGTC
>Ga0307515_10025461_pt1 | contig 10236 bp, 4 predicted proteins | sample 17_EM_MG_FD_194513 | JGI IMG/M metagenome (GOLD analysis project Ga0307515, IMG submission 194513) | Populus trichocarpa ectomycorrhiza microbial communities from riparian zone in the Pacific Northwest, United States - 17_EM | ecosystem: Host-associated > Plants > Roots > Unclassified | place...
GTTTTTTAGCCTATTTAAAGGTTTTGTAAACCTCTTAATAAGATATGAATCATTAGACTTAATTTTAAAATAATAAATTATAAATTTAGGATTCATATGTAGTTATTTTTTCTCATTAAAATTTATGTTTTCCTGTTCTTCTTGTTGTTATCTATTGTAATTGTAAATTTTATGAATATTAAATGATTGGTTGAGTATAAAAAAGTTGTCACATTAATCTGTATAAATAAAAGTTTATTATTCTTTGGAGAGTAATTATTTCATAGATCCATTTTAAATGTAGGGCTATAGCTTATAGATATATGAATGGGAGACAGTCATATTAAATCCATGAGAAGTGATTTTATTATTGGTAAATGGCCTAATTTCACTCATGTATTTATGTTAATTACTTATTTGTAACTCTATTTTTTAATTTTGTCAATTAATCTTGTATTTTTTTATTTTTTTCAATTAACCTTTGTGTTCTTTAACTGTATCTAATTAAATAATAGCTATCTTCTATCATATCTCTATGTTAAATATGCATGCTAATTACATGAAAATTAAATTAGATGATTTTATATTCATGTTAGGTCTATATTATTAAATAAATTATCTTAGAAAAATAGAATCCATTCAAAAGATAATAGTATGTTTTAAGAAATTTCAATTGTTCTTGTACATAATTAAAATTAAAATAAAGAGGACTAATAAGAAAATGCATAGCCAATTTCAAAGTTTTCATAAATTTTAATATTGTTCTAAGAGTTCATTTTATTTATTTTTTAATTGTTAAATTTAAGAGAAGAGACAGAAACTTGTTAAAAAAAAAAAAACTATTAATTGGTCAATTTGGACATTAAAATGGAGGGTTTTTGTGTCAATGATTTGCTTTTCTTAAAGAGAGTTCAATAAAAGTGGTTTTTTTCTTTAATTATGGCTGAAAAATTAGATTGTGTTCTATTTTATTTATTTTATTCAGTTGATTTTTTTTTAAGTAATTTTAGGGTTGTTAGGTGTTTTTTTATGTTTATATTGTGTTTTAAAGGTGTTTTCAAATTAAAATAAGCTAATAAATTAAGTTTTTAGGTTCAAAAAGCATCGAACTTGATTTTAAAAAAGATTAGTCAGCAACAAGTTACCTACCATTGTAAACAACATGTTACCGACCTTAAAAAAATATAAAAGTGGACCTAAAGAAAAAACTCAGGTGTAGGCTTTGACTTTTTTTAATAAGACCAGATACGTGGGCTTGACCCATGAGCACCTACCCTCTTTATTTTTGTTTTTGTTTTATTTTTATCCTTTTCAATAAATTATTTCTATTTAAATATTGATTTATACCCTCTTTTATTTTTTAAACAAATTGAATTATTATTATTTAGATAGTGATTAATCTTTTATATTATTTTTAGTTGCATGATACTTGTATTTGTATAAATTTTATATAAAAATAAAAATTATTTGTTATTAACAAGAATCATTGGCCGCTAAAATAAAATTAATAAAACAATTTCTTTCTTCAAGATAAAAAAAAACAAAAACAAGTTAGTAGTATTCACACTAATGAGGTTTTTTTAATGTTTAAATATTTTTTTTCAAAAATGTTTCGAACAATATGAACAATGAAACGCCTCCAAATCTTTTTTTTTTCTAACAAATTACAGAACTTCTCCAAAAAATCTTCAAAGACCGAAAAAAATCATTTAAAAAAAAATAATTAGACAACTTCTCTAAAAAATCTTTAGTGATCTCCAAACTTCTTCAAGACTAAAAAAACACTTTAGTGAAATAAGGTTGCTCCAAAACAAACTTGAAAACCGAAACGAGTACTACTTCCAACTTTATGTTTTTCAGGTCAGTCTTCAAGTATTCCAAACATGTTTTTGAGTTAGCAACAAGCAATATTTTTTTTTAAAAAAAAGTCAAACAATATAATTTTAACCCAACAATAACTAAATTAAACTTGCGAAACCTAAAATAATTTCTTATTTTAATTCAAATCTACTAAAGTCAAACAAAGAGTGAAATGTTAGTGTTTTATGAAGAAAAACAAATGAGAGTAACAAATAAATCATCAATTGTGAAATTTAAGAAGATAGAGCAATGTAAAAAGAATACTTGACAGAGGTCAAGAAAGATGGGGTCAATGTTGGGTTCGTTCAAAGAGTGAAGAAGGAAATAAATCTGACTCAATATTGTTGAGGATAGCTCAAATATGGCAAGTGACTCTATGAGTAAGAGATAAATTAGGGTTTTTATATTTTTTATTTTATAATGAGAAAGAAAACAAGAGACTTGTGGTTTCGAAGATTTACACGAAAAGCTAAGTGAGAGAGAGAGGGGGGAAGTTGAATATTTTAGAGTAGTAAACAAATGTTGTGTTTGTCGGGGTTACTCGTCGATCACCATTTTTTATGTATTTGATTAAAGTGATTGTTTAGCTTAAAGGTGTGGTTGATTAAAAAAAAAAATTACAATCTTTTAAAAACACAAATCACACCTTATAAAAATAAAAAATACATGTTTTTTTATATGGATTCCACCAAAAAAGTCAACCACGCCTCTATCCCAAACACTCTCTAAACACGCCCTTCAACTTTTCGATAAAAAAAAAACCAATTTCAAGCCAAAACACACATTGACTATGCTTGCATTATTTTTATTTTTTATCATTGAAAAATAATTTTTAGTATGACATGCAATGGATAAATTGACTTGGTTAACTTACTATTAAGAAAATATAAAAGGGATCAAGGTTTTACTGTGGATACAAACTTGGATTATTGTGGATTGGAACATTGAAATCATTATTTTTCTCTTATAAAAAAAAACTCAAAAACTTTGGTCTTAGAAGTAGAATAGTCTTTTTACAAGGGTTCATTCATCATTATCAAATTAATCAGGAACAAAATGGTCTTCTCATATTTTTTTTAGTACGGTAAAATAACTTAATTATCTTTAAAAGTTAAAAAAATATTAAACATTTGTTCAGGGGTATATTTATCTGTTTATTTTTTAACACAGTAAAATAACTTCAATATTCTTAGAAACAAAAATTACGAAACTTTCTTCTAAGGGGGGCATTTTAGTAATTTCATCCAGTTTTTTTTGTTATAATCAAATTGGCTTAAGGATGGTTTGATATTTTGATAGATATATAATATTATTAAAAGGGAAAATTGCTCTTAGCATCCTATGGTTTGTTTTTTTTTAATCACTTTGCAACCAATTTTTTAAATATTATACTTTACAACCTGAAATTTAAAAGTGGATAACACTTTATATTCTAAGAAGTTGGTGCTAGAAAAATTTTAATAAATTTTATTTATTTATTTACTAGACTTTCATAATAACTAAAGAGTCTTAAAGCCTAAAAATAAAAATAAAAATGCCACTATTTTTTTAAAAAATAGACAGAAGGAAAGCAAAGCAAAATAAAAACAAAGGGCAACCCTTCTCTCCCATCTTTAATACCAAATTTAGCTTTCATTTTTTCTTGTAGCCTCTCTTGTTACAAAGTTATCGGGACTTTACCGATGACAATCTTCCCCGATTCATGCCCTGGCAATTTCCTTTTTCGTAGCACATCACCACCATTGTTTGGAGATCTTCCCAGAAACTTTATTCTACCATGAAGATGACTGCTAATGAAGCTCTCATGTGAGGATAAATGACGAGAGTCTCTTCATAAAATACCTTAGCAACCTTACTCTAAACAATTGATCTCAAGCCATTAACCCTCTTTTGTTTCCATCTCATCATATGACATGACCATACTTTGAAATTGCTTGGATTATAATGCCAAATATATTTACTCTTTCACTACAATTAATTAATTTAAATTAAATTAATTCTTACACTTTGACATTTAAAATGATTTAAAAGTCAATTGATGGTATCAGATCAGCTCCATCATCAATCATTCTCCAAAGTTCTACGTTGGTCTCCCTATATAACAAATCTATCTCACCCGTTAGCATATTCAGCTCCACCATCAAGAACCCAACAGATCTACACTAGTAAATCTAGCCCTATGATTAAGAACCTAGTAGATCTATACCAGTAAATCTAGCTTTATCATCAACAACCTTTAAATCAATGGCAAATGGGAGCTTTCCTAAAAGATAGAATTGACTTTATTGTTTTGAATAGGACTTTGTTTATAGATGAAAGAAAAGAAATGTTGGGACTTTTGGGTGATTTTTAGTGAAGTTTATGGTAAGGACTCATGATGAAAGAATAATTGTTATCACGAGCTATGAATTTGGAGAAGGTTAGCATGAAAAGAGAGAATGAGTTGTGAGGTAATAATTACCTTTAATGCTCTAATATATAAGAGGGCATTATTATTATTTCATTGATTTTCAAAATTTGCTTTTACCTAGGTTGGAAAGAGTGATATTAGAGAACGCGGTTACAAAGTGAAAAAAAATATCAAACCATAGGATGCTTAAAGTAATTTTATCTTATTAAAAAATTTGGTTAGTGCTTTTGTGAGGCGCCTTTGTGCTCTTTGGAAAACACGTGACACGTCATCCAATGATGGAAGCATGTGGTAGAGATGACATGTGTTAATGGAGCTGACAATCACAGTTATTAAACCTGGCTCGAGGATTGACCCAACCAAGAGACCAGGTCTTGGGTCACACAGGTCAACCCGAGAAAATTTAAAAAAAAAATTTAATATCCTATAATAAAAAGTTAAGAAATATTCTATGTGAATCTAGGCTATATATAGTTATCCTACATGGAAAAGTTAAGAAATATTCTATGTGTAAGAAGTTTATATATATAGCTATCATACAAAGAAAAATTAAGAAATAATTCATGTGGATGGAGGCTATATATATAACTATCTCACAAGAAAAAGTTAAGAAATATTCCATGTAAATGAAGGATATATATATATATATCTGTGTGTGGAAAAGTTACATAACATTCCATGTAAAAGGAGGCTATTTATATAGTTATCCCACATGAAAAAATTAAGAAACATTACATATGGATGTAAGTTATAAATATAGTTATCCACATGAAAAAGTTAAGAAACATTTTATGGGGATGTAGGTTATAAATCAAATATGTGAGTTCAAGTATTCACAAATTAATTTTATATTTTCTGGATTTATTAAAAATATATAAAAAAAAAATTCGGGTCTCACCCAGGTTATGCCGGTTCAACCGTGTTTGACCAAGTCAATTGCAAGCCCGAGTTTTGACCATTTAAAACATGGTCAAGGCCCCAAGTCACCCGATTTCCGGGTTAATCTGTCGAGTCGAGCCGAGTTTTATATCTATAGCGATGGTTTGTTGTTGCCAACCTGTTCTTTTCTTTTCTCCTCTTTTCTCTATCTTCCTCTTAAAATTCATGATGTCCGTTCAAAATTTCAAAGTTATCATTTCATTTACAACTATTTAAATTTTTACTCTTATTTTTTTATTTGCAATTTTCATTCTTGGCCATTTTATCAAATTTTATTTTGTTTTTTTGGTCTTTGGGTCCATAATTGTGATTTGTTATTTTTTAAAAAACTTGTTCTCATTCTTTTGATTTCGATTTTTTGTTTTGGATTATCTTGTGAATTTAATTTTTCTTTTCAATTTCACCATTCAATTCAAAACTCTAAGTTGTACTCTAATTTATGTTTTTATTTCATTCTTGGTACTCATTCTCTTAATTGATATTTTTTGTTTTTTATCCTTTTTATAATTGATTTTTTTTATTGTGAATTTGATTGTTGTTTTCAATTTCACCATTCAAATCAAAATCCTAAACTGTCATCTCAGTTATTTTTTATTTCACATTTAGTCTTCATTCTCTTAATTGCTTTTTTTTGTTATCATTTTTTATAAATTGTTTCAATTTAATACTTAGATATTTGATTTGTTGGAAATTGAGCTTTGTGGTTGTTTCAGATAGGGTGCTTTTGGTTAAAAAGTTAACATGGGTCACGAGTTTGAAAAGTTAACACGGGTTGACATCATTTCTTTTCTTTTGCACTCATTTCTTTTGGAAATTGAGCTTTGTGGTTCTTTCACATTTTGTGGTTGTTTCAATTTTATCCTTCAACGTTCTTTATTTTAAAAATTGGGCTTCATAATTTTCTTTAGTTTTCTTTCAATTAAGTTATCTCAATCGTATGATCTAAGCAGGAGGTTTGACCGATTAACTTAAGCATTTTTTTAGGGTTATTTATTATTTATATTTTTTTCTATTTGGCCCTTTAACATTGGTTTTTTTTTTCAAAATTAAACTTCATTATTTTTCTCATTTTGCCTTCTGTTAGTTTATTTTGTTCGCATGATCTGGCTTACGAGGTTTGGTGGCCACACCTGGGTTTGCAAATGTTTTATATTTTTAGGCTTCTTTTTGTTGACTTTTTTTTAAAAAAAAAAATTAATCCCTTTTCATTTAGATTGTTGGAGACTGACCATTAATATTTTTTAAAAAAATTTGTTTTGTATAACGTTGGTTTAGCCTCAAGATCTGAATTGCGAGTTTGACATGCTAGCTCGAGTTGACTTGAGGTACTTTATTTTTTTATTTTTTCACAATTTTTTCCTTTAACATTATAACACTATCTAAATGGTGCGGGGGAATCACTGTTCCCCTACATACAAAACACTGTGGATTACAACAGTAATCCCCAGTGCATTCCTCTTTTTTTTTTTTGCTAACTTTTCCCTTTTTTCTTTTTTTTCAAAATTACTTTTTTTTTCAACTTTCCTATTTTTTCTTTTTTTTTTCATTTATTTTTTCTTTTTTTTTCCAAAATTATTTTTGTTAATTTTACTTTTTAAATATTGACCTGGTTAAAATTTTTGCTTTGTAATTTTTTTCTTTAAAATACTGTGGATTGCTGCGATGTTTTTCCACATAGTTTTTTTATTTTACTTCTTTATTTTTTAAAATTATATTTGTCGATTTTTTTTTAATATTGAGCTGATTGAGAATTTAGTTTTGTAATTTTTTTTTCTTTAAAACATTGTTAATTGCTATAGTGTTTCTCCGCATAGTTTTTTTTTATGATTTTCTCTGAAATTATCTTTTTTTATTTTATTTTTTAATATTGAGCTGGTTAAAAATTACAGTTGCAATATGTGAGGAAAGCACTGTAACTTTCCTCGAAAATTACTGTTGATTGCTACAGTGTTTTCTCCCACATGGTTTTTTTCTGTTTTTGTTATGTTTTTTCCTAAAATTATCTTTGTCAATTTTATATTTTAAATATTAAGCTGGTTAAGAATTGCAATTACAAGTAAATACAAGTTTTTCCTCACAAAACACTATGGATTGATACAGTTTTTCCTCATATGGTTTTTTTCCAGTTTCTTTTGTATTTTCTTTTTTTGTAATATTTTTTCCAAAATTATCTTCATCAATTTTATTTTTTTTAATATTGAGTTTGTTAGAATTTAACTTTGTAATAATGCTTAATCATGTGGGGAAAGCATTGTAGCTTTGCTCATAAAACATTGTGAATTGCTACAGTGTCTCTCCGCATGATTTTTTTTTTGTTATAAGTTTTTTCAAATTATCTTTTTCAATTTTATTTTTTTAATATTGAGTTGTTTGTGAATTACAATTATAAGTTATTACAAATAATGTTAAATCATGTGGGGAAGCACTGTAGCTTTCATCACAAAACACTATGAATTGCTACACTGTTTCCAACATGATTTTTTTTTCCTTTTTTTGGTGTTTGTTTTGTTATTTTTTTTCTAAAATTATCTCCATCGATTTTTTTTAATATTGAGCTGATTAAGAATTTAGGTTTGTAATTTTTTTCTTTAAAACACTGTGAATTGTTGCAGTGTTTTCCCATGTGATTTTTTTATGATTTTTTCCAAAATTATCTTTGTCGATTTGTTTTTGAATATTGAGTTGGTTAAGAATTATAATTACAATAAAGCTAAATCATATGAGGAAAGCGTTGTAGTTTTTCTCACAAAACATTGTGGATTACTACAATATTTCTCTAAATGGTTTTTTATTTTATTTTATTGGGAAAAGCGTTATAGTTTTCATCACAAAACATTGTCAATTGCTACAACGTTTTTTCTCATGGGTTTTTTTCCTTCCAAAATTATCTTTGGTGGCTTTTTTTTTAATATTAAGTTGGTAGAGAATTTAGCTTTGTAATTTTTTTTCTTTTTATTAACTGAAAAGCTAAATCATGTGGCGAAAGCACTGTATCTTTCAAACACTGTATATTACTACAAATGATTTTGTTCGGTCTCTAAGTTTTTGATCACCAACACAACTTTTTTTTTCGTCATGAAATATTTGCTTCATCATACCTTTAATTTCTATTACTTATCTAGCGCTGGTTCATAATTATAACACTATCAAGTACATTTGTTTTAGAAGCTCGCGGCAGCGCGCGGGCATGTCATCTCGTTATGTTATATTGGAATTCAACTTTGATTTTTTTCTTTTGACTTTTTTTTCTGGTTATCATTATTACCTTTTCTTTCAAATTCAATTTATTTACTGTCGATTTTTTTAATCAAACATTGATTTTTTTTTTTTACTTTTTAAAACATGCTTACAGTGTTTAAACATTGTTTTTTATTTTGCAAAAAAACTGAACACCTATCTAGGCTGCGTTTGTTTCCTGGAAACTGGTTTCCGGGAAAACACTTTACAAACTTTCATGTGTTTGTTTGCCATTAAAAAAGTTGGTCAACGGAAAACACTTTCCAGTCAAAGAAAAAATTGGCTTGGTTTCCAGGAAAGTGTTTTCCTTTTATTTTGGGCGGAAAACACTTCCTGAAAGTTGTGAAAAATTTAGAAATATCATATTATTTGCTAATTATATCAAATTTGGTCCTTAAACTTTTGATTGCTATATATATTTTGTTTTGAATATTTGTTTTTCAATTTCATCCCTTAAAATTTAATTTTTATATTAATTTTGGTCCCTATTTTATAATTATTATTTGCTTTTTCCTTATCATTTTTTAATTGAAATTTTTTATCTATCAAATTTGGTCCTCATTCTTTTGATTGTTATTTTATTTGAAATAATTTATGAAATGTTAATTATTATTATTTTAATTTCTTCATCTTTTAATTTTTTAATTTTTTAGATTTGATCTCTATTATTTTTATTATTATTTATTTTATTTGAGATCATTTATGAAATTATTATTATTATTTTAATTTCATTCTCATTCAACCTTTTAATTTTTAAGATTTGTTCCTTATTATTTTAATAAACTTGAAAAAAATAAAACATTAATAAGTTATTTTCCAACTCATTTTCTATGACATAACAAAACACTGGAAAGTGTTTTTCAACTTATTACACTACCAAACATCGGAAAATAATTCACTTTTTTTTAATTCACTTTCCCGAAATTCACTTTCCAAAATAAAACTATTTTCTAGCAAACAAACAGGGCTAGTAGTATCTAAGAAGTAAAAGGTTCTGTCTGCAGTTAATGATATGTTTCGGACACGTTCGTATTGGATATTGGATTTGTTGGGAATTGAGCTTTGTGGTTGTTTCAGATAGGATGCTTTTGGTTAAAAAGTTAACATGGGTCACGAGTTTGAAAAGTTAACACGGGTTGACATCATTTCTTTTCTTTTGCACTTATTTTTTGTTTCAATTTTATCCTTCAACGTTGTTTATTTTAAAAATTGGGCTTCATAATTTTCTTTAGTTTTCTTTCAATTAAGTTATCTCAATCTCATGATCTAAGCAGGAGGTTTGACCGATTAACTTAAGCATTTTTTAGGGTTATTTTATATATATATATATTTTTCTTTCTATTTTGTCCTTCAAAATTGGGTATTTTTTTCAAAATTAAACTTCATTATTTTTCTCATTTTGCCTTCTGTTAGTTTATTTTATTCGCATGATCTGGCTTACGAGGTTTGGTGGCCACACTTAGGTTTGCAGATGTTTTATATTTTTAGGTTTCTTTTTGTTGATTTTTTTTGTTTTAAAAAAAATTCAGCCCTTTTCATTTAGATTGTTGGAGACTGACCATTAATATTTTTTAAAAAATTTGTTTTGTATAAGGTTGGTTTAGCCTCAAGATCTAGTTCGAGTTGACTTGAGGTGTTTTATTTTTTAATTTTTTCCTTTAATATTATGTTATATTAGAATTCACTTTTTTTTTTTTACTTTTTTTCTGTTTATCATTATTACCTTTTCTTTTAAATTCAATTTATTTACTGTCGTTTTTTTTAATCAAACTTTGAATTTTTTTTTTTCCTTTTTAAAACATGCTTACAGT
>Ga0307515_10025462_pt1 | contig 10236 bp, 9 predicted proteins | sample 17_EM_MG_FD_194513 | JGI IMG/M metagenome (GOLD analysis project Ga0307515, IMG submission 194513) | Populus trichocarpa ectomycorrhiza microbial communities from riparian zone in the Pacific Northwest, United States - 17_EM | ecosystem: Host-associated > Plants > Roots > Unclassified | place...
CTGGTGACCGTGCCGGTGCCGGCCGCAAGCTACGTGCAGGCCACGGGCACGTACACGATGTCGGGCGCAGGTGTCATCAACACCGGCAGCCCCTACACCTTCAACTTCAAGTACCGGGCGCTGACGGGCAACTTCACCTTCACCGCACGCGTCGTCACCCAGGGCGGCAATGCCGATTCCGCGCGCGCCGGCGTGCTGGCGATGAACGGCCTGACCGGGACGCCGGCCTATGCCTGGACGGCGCGCTACTCGTCCACCGGCGCGATCAGGGCCGCCATCAACGGCAACAACAAATCCAACATCGGCAGCTTCTCCGCCTCGGCGCTGCCGGTCTGGGTGAAGGTGGAGCGGCGCGGCAACGCGGTGTATTCGGCCGCGTCGACCGACGGCCAGGCCTGGACCGAAGTGACCAACCTGACCGTGAGTGTGCCCACCCTCTACGTGGGCCTGGCCCTCTCGTCCGGCAGCAACAGCGCCACCGTCACAGCCGACTTCGACAACGTCACCGTTGTCGGCGGCCAGTGAGAAACAAGGAAATCACCATGAAGTTCAAACACCATGCTCTGGCCGCGCTGCTGCTCGGCATTTTCACGGCGCAGGCGCAGGCCGGCGCGACCCAAGAGGTCGGCTACGCCACGCTGAGCGGCCCGGCCATCACCTTCTCCGCGCTGACTGCGGGGCCCTTCGACGCCGTCTACATCGACGGCCTGCTGAGCAGCGGCGGCGTGCAGTTCGGCGAGCGCTTTGTCGGCCAGGAACTGGCCGTGGCCAAGGTGCCGCGGCCGGGTGAGGTGGCCCAGGACTGGTTCGATGACCTGAGCTTTGGCACGCCCACGGCGGGCCTGACGCTGCTGGCCGGCGCTGCCGGTGCCAACCTCGGCGCCTACCAGTACAACGACGCCGACGGCGCGGCCCTGTTCGGCGTCGGCCCGCTGGTGGGCGACGCCGATGGCTTCGGCGCCATCTCGGCCCGCTTCGCCTCGCCGGTGTCGGCACTCGGCTTCCAGCTGCGCGACGTGGACGGTGGCGCGGTGACGCTGAGCCTGTACCGCACCGATGGCAGTCTCATCGAAGCCGTGGACCTGAGCGGCCGCAGCGATGGCCGCTTCGCCTTCGCCCGCACGGGCGGTGCGATGGACATCGCCGGCTTCACGCTGACCAACCGCGATAGCTACTACGGCGTGTCGCTGGACAACCTCGTCCTCGCCACCGCGCCCGTGCCCGAGCCCGCATCGGCGCTGCTGATGCTGCCCGGCCTGCTGGCACTGGGCGTCGTCGCCCGCCGCCGCAATCGCTGATTCGACAACTTCCCAGGAGACATCATGAACAACATCCGCAAAACCCTTGCCCTGACCGCACTCGCCACCGCTGCCCTCGGCGCCCAGGCCACCGCGCTGACCAAGAACGACTTCGCCTTCACCGGCCTCAACGTGAACACGACGGTGGGCGGCTGGTCCTTTGTCAGCTTCGTCGACATCGCCGCCGGCACGACGATCTACTTCACCGACACCAACGTCACGCAGACCACCTCTGCAGCCGGTGTGTTCTCCGGCACGGCGGAAAACTTCTGGTCCTGGACGGCCGCGGCCAACGTGGCGGCCGGCACCTCGGTCGCGCTGCGCGGCAGCGGCAGCAACAACGCGCAGTACACCGCCAAGTCGGGCGCGGCAGGCGGCGCGGTGGCCAACGGCACGGTCGCGACGCTGGCCGGCACCACCTCCAACATCTCCAGCGGCGGCGACATCCTCTACGCCTTCCAGGCAGCGGCCTTCGCCACCAACTACCAGCCGGCGGCAATCACCTTCCTCGGCGCCATCAGCAACCGTGCGACGCCCTACGCGACCTCGGACAACCCGCTCGTGGCGCCCGCGCTGAGCGGCATCCAGCTGCGTGAATTCCGCGGCGCCGGGGACACGCGCTACACGCAGTTCACGGCGCAGGCAACGACGGCCGATACGCCCTATGGATCGATGGCGGCACTGAAGTCGGCGCTGGCCGTGAGCGGCAACTGGACGACCATCGCGGCCTCGACCAACACGGCCATCGTGGCGGACGTGCTCGCCGTGGCTGCACCGGTGCCGGAGCCGCAGAGCTATGCGCTGCTGCTGGCCGGCCTGGCGGTCGTGGGCGGCATCGCGCGCCGCCGCGCTTCGCGCTGAACGCGCACTGACGAAGGCGGGTCCGCTGCTGCGGCCCGCCGCGTCAGGCGAGCAGGCTGAGCAGCCGCTCCAGCCCGCCCGCGTTGATCGCGACGCGGGCCTGTTCGCGCACCTTGGGCTTGGCGTGGTAGGCCACCGACAGCCCGGCCGCTCCCATCATCGGCAGGTCGTTGGCGCCGTCGCCCACGGCGATAGCCTGGTCGGGGCGGCAGCCGATTTTTTCGCAGCAGGCGAGCAGCATCAGCCGCTTCTGCTCGCCGTCGCAGATGTCGCCCCAGTCCTGCATGACGACGCGGCCGGTGAGGGCGCCATCGGCGATCTCCAGCTCGTTGCTGCGCACGAAGTCCATGCCCAGCTCGGCCGCCACAAAGCGCGTGAAGAAGGTGAAGCCGCCGGAGACGAGCACGAGCTTGACGCCGGCCGCCTTCAGTGCCGCGCACAGCTCGCGCGCGCCGGGGTTGAAGGTGAGGCGTTCGGCCAGCACGCGGTCCAGCACGCTGGCTGGCACGCCGGCCAGGATGGCGAGACGGCGGCGCAGGCTGTCCCTGAAGTCGGTGATCTCGCCGCGCATGGCCGCCTCGGTGATGGCGGCCACTTCATGGCCCTTGCCGGCGAGCGCGGCGATCTCGTCGATGCACTCGATGCTGATCAGCGTCGAATCCATGTCGAAGGCGGCGAGCTTGAAGTGGGAGAGCGGCGGCAGCGCCGGGCCGTCGCGCAGGACGAGGCCTTCAGGGGCGGAGGTGGTCACGGGGTCGGGAGATCAGGGCCAGCGAAGACCCGGATTATCCCGATGCGTTGGAGGCTCTTCGGGCCGAGCGCCGGGCCGCTCCCAAGCCGGCCCGCGATGGCGATGTGCTCGTGGCTCGATGCCGCGAGCATCGCCGTCCCCACGGGCGAGGTGCTTCAGTTTCTGCGTCGGGCCGCCAGCAAGGCGAGGCCGCCCAGCAGCAGCGCGGCGCTGGCCGGCTCGGGCACAGGGGCGGTCTGCAGGCTGAGCTGGAAGAAGGACTGGCTGCCCAGCGGCAGGGCACGCAGGTCCAGCGTCAGGCCATGTGCCGTGAAGCTGAGGCGTGAGCTGTCGAGGCCGACGATGTCGGTGCTGAGCTGCACGCCGGTGATGACGGTGCCGCTGTCGAACAGGGAGCTGAACGCGATGCGGTTTACCGGCACGTCGCTGAAGCCGGCGGTGTTGCCGTTCAGACCGACGTAGTCGTAGCGGATGCTGCTGTCGCCGAAGTCCAGCGACTGCGTGGGCGCCGACAGGATCTGGCAGACGTTGGCGCTGCCCGGGCAGCTCAGCTCGGTGCCGGCCGCGACGACGACGCTGTCCTGCGTCTGGAAGACCTGGGTGCCACTGTCGTAGGTGTAGTCCAGCACCACCGTCGTGCCGGTCAGGCCGGCAGCGCTGGCCAGGGCGGGCAGCAGGGCGGCGGCAAGGGCAAGCTTCTTCATCGCGGTTCTCCGGGCGGCACAGGGGAGGGCGCAGTCTAGGCACGGTGCCCGGCGCGGGCAGCCCCCTATGTCTTCATTGGCGGCAGGCGTTGGGGGTCAAGCCAGCCAGTTTTCAACCCGGAGGCCGGGGACGCGCAGGAACTCGGCGTCGTCGCTGACCACCGTTGCGTCGAGGGCGAGTGCGTGGGCGGCGACGAGGGCGTCGTTGGCGCCGATCGGAGTGCCGGCGCGTTCAAGTGCGGTGCGGAGCTGGGCGTAGTGGGTGGCGGCATCGGCGTCCAGCGCCAACACCGGGAGTTGGCTCATCTGGATGTCGTAAACCGCTTGCAGCCTGGGCGAAGGTCGCTTCAGCAGGCCGAAAGCCAGTTCGCATTGCACGACCACGCTGGTCACCATCTGGCAGGGCTCGGGGCTGAGCAGTCGCTGCCGATATCGCCGCGCCACGGCGCCGTCGGTGTTGCGCATGATGTGGCTGATGGCATTGGTGTCCAGCAGGTAGATGGGGGCCTCGGCCATCCTCAGTCCACTTCGAGGTTGATGTCGTCCAGCGGCAGCAAGCCGGTGTCGACGTCGGGAAATTCTTCCTCAATAGGCCCGAGCTTGGCCATTTCATCGAGTGCAGCGAGCAGGGCTGCCGGGCTGCCCTTGGGGTGTTGGGGTCTCACCGCTTCGATGATCAAGCGGTCCCCCTCCCGTCGCATCAGGGCCTCCTTGCCCGGCAGCTCGAACTCCTTGGGGATGCGGACCGCTTGGTTGGCGCCGTTGCGGAACAGCCGCACATGACGCTCAGCCGGCGCTTCCGGCGGCACGGCGTAGTGGGCGGTGGATTCGGCAGCTTTGTGCATGGCGACTCTCCTGATGCAGAGCTTGAGTCTAGCCTATGCCTTGGCATATGCCGACTGATGTCAGCTGGACTTGAGAGGCTGCCCCAGCAACCTCAGCACCTCCCGCACCGCCTGCGCCCGGTCCTGCGGGCTGCTGAGCTGCTTTTCCACTCGCAGCTTCTCGTTGCCCACCAGCTTGATGTTGCGATTCTTCTGCACCAGCTCGATGACGCGCATCGGGTCGATAGGCGGGTTGGGACGGAAGTTGATGTTGATCAGCGTCGGCGCCGCGTCGATCTTGCTGACGCCGTAGGGCTTGGCCAGCACGCGCAGGCGGTGGGTGTCGAACAGCGTCTGGCCCTGCGTCGGCAGCTTGCCGAAGCGGTCGGTGATCTCTTCGAGCATCGAGTCGATCTGCTCGTTCTTCTCGGCCGTGGCCAGGCGCTTGTAGAGGCTCAGCCGCACCTGCACGTCGCCGCAGTAGGCGTCGGGCAGCAGCGCAGGGGCGTGCAGGTTGATCTCGGTCGTGGCGGCAAAGGGCGACAGCAAGTCGGGCTCCTTGCCGGCCTTCAGCGAGCGCACGGCCTCGTTGAGCATGTCGTTGTAGAGCTGGAAGCCCACCTCCATCATGTTGCCGCTCTGGTTGTCGCCCAGCACCTCGCCAGCGCCGCGGATCTCCAGGTCGTGCATGGCGAGGTAGAAGCCCGAGCCCAGTTCCTCCATGGCCTGGATGGCGTCCAGCCGCTGCATGGCCTGCTTGGTCAGGCCTTGCAGGTCCGGCACCATCAGATAGGCATAGGCCTGGTGGTGGCTGCGGCCCACACGGCCGCGCAGCTGGTGCAGCTGGGCCAGGCCGAACTTGTCGGCGCGGGCAATGATGATGGTGTTGGCCGCCGGCACGTCGATGCCGGTCTCGATGATGGTGGAGCACAGCAGCAGGTTGTGCTTGCCGGCCACGAACTCGCGCATGACGCGCTCCAGCTCGCGCTCGGGCATCTGGCCGTGGGCGATGACGATGCGCGCCTCGGGCACCAGCTCCTCGAGCTTCTGGCGCCGGTTCTCTATGGTCTCGACCTCGTTGTGCAGGAAGTAGACCTGGCCGCCGCGCTTCAGCTCGCGCAGCACGGCCTCGCGGATGGTGCCGCTGCTCTCGGCGCGCACGAAGGTCTTGATGGCCAGGCGGCGCTGCGGCGCGGTGGCGATGACGCTCAGGTCGCGCAGACCTTCCAGCGCCATGCCGAGCGTTCTTGGAATCGGCGTGGCGGTGAGCGTCAGCACGTCGACCTCGGCGCGCATGGCCTTCATCGCCTCCTTGTGGCGCACGCCGAAGCGGTGTTCCTCGTCGATGACGAGCAGGCCCAGGCGGTTGAACTTCACGTCGGGCGACAGCAGCTTGTGCGTGCCGATGACGATGTCGATGGTGCCGTCGGCCAGGCCTTCCATCGCGGCCTTGATCTCCTTGGTCGAGCGGAAGCGGCTCATCTCCGCCACCTTGACCGGCCAGGCGCCGAAGCGGTCGGCGATGTTCTGGTAATGCTGCTCGGCCAGCAGCGTGGTGGGCGCCAGGATGGCCACCTGCTTGCCGCCCATGACGGCGACGAAGGCCGCGCGCAGGGCCACCTCGGTCTTGCCGAAACCCACGTCGCCGCAGACGAGACGGTCCATGGGCTTGGGCGAAATCATGTCCTGGATGACGGCGTGGATGGCGGCGCGCTGGTCGGGCGTTTCCTCAAAGCCGAAGGACGCGGCGAAGGCTTCGTAGTCGTGGCCCGAGTAGCGGAAGGCATGGCCCTCGCGCGCGGCGCGGCGGGCGTAGAGGTTGAGCAGTTCGGCGGCGGTGTCGCGCACCTGCTCGGCGGCCTTGCGCTTGGCCTTTTCCCACTGGCCGGAACCCAGGCGGTGCAGCGGCGCTTCTTCCGCGCTCACGCCGGTGTAGCGGCCGATCAGGTGCAGCTGCGCGACCGGCACATAGAGCGTCGCCTTGTCCGCATACTCAAGATGCAGGAACTCGCTTTTCTGCCCGTCGCCCAAGTCGATGTTGACCAGGCCCTGATAGCGGCCGATGCCGTGGTTGATGTGCACGACCGGGTCGCCCACCTTCAGCTCGGACAGGTCCTTGATCAGCGCGTTGACGTCGCTGACCTGCTCCTGCTTGCGTCGGCGCCGCGTGGTGGGCGTTGTCGCGAACAGCTCGGTCTCGGTGAAAAGCTGAACCGGGTGCTTTTCGTCCACCCAGAAGAAGCCCGATGCCAGCGGTGCGGCGGTGATGGCGTATTTCTCGTCGCTCGCGAGGAACTCGGCCAGGTCCTTCATCGAGGGCGGCTCGATCTTGTGGTCGCGCAGTTGCTCCAGCAGGCTCTCGCGCCGGCCTTCGCTCTCGGCCAGCAGCAGCACGCGGTGGGGCGTGGCCTTCAGATGGGCTTCCAGGCGCGCCAGCGGCTCCTGCACGCCGCGCTCGACGCTGATGTCCGGCAGCGGCCGGGCGAAGTCCACCGGTTCCGTGCCGCGCACCGACAGCACCGCATGCGGCTTGGTCAGGCCGAAGAAGTCCTCGATCGTCAGGAAGAGCTCGCCGGGCGCCAGGATGGGCCGCTCGGGGTCATGCTGCAAGAAGCGGTGGCGCTCCTTGGTGTCGACCCAAAAGCGCTGGATGGCCTCGTCGACCTCGCCGTGCAGGGCCAGTCCGGCTGTGTCGCCGAGGTAGTCGAACACCGACGCCGTCTGCTCGAAGAAGATCGGCAGGTAGTACTCGATGCCGCCCGAGGCGACGCCCTCGCCGATGTCGCGGTAGATGCGCGCCTTGGTCGGGTCGCCGTCCATCTTCTCTCGCCAGCGCTCACGGAACTTCTTGCGCGCCGCGTCGTCCATCGGGAACTCGCGGCCGGGCAGCAGGCGCACGTCCGGCACCGGGTAGAGGCTGCGCTGGCTGTCGGGGTCGAAGGTGCGGATGGAGTCCACCTCGTCGCCGAACAGGTCCACGCGGTAGGGCACGGCCGAGCCCATCGGGAACAGGTCGATGAGGCCGCCGCGCACAGCGTACTCACCGGGCTGCACGACCTGGCTCACGTTGGTGTAGCCGGCCAGCGTGAGCTGGGAGCGCAACGAGGCCTCGTCCAGCCGCTGCTTCTGCTTGAAGTTGAAGGTCGTGCCGGCCAGGAAGCTGGGCGGCGCCAGGCGGGTCAGCGCGGTCGAAGCCGGCATCAGCACGACATCGATGCTCTTGGTCTTGCGCGACTGCAGCAGTTCCCACAGCGTGGCCAGCCGCTCGGAGATCAGGTCCTGGTGGGGGCTGAAGCTGTCGTAGGGCAGGGTCTCCCAGTCGGGGAAGACGGCCACCTTCAGCTCCGGCGCGAACACCTTCAGCTCGTCCTCCAGCCGCTGCGTGTCGCCCGGCTCGGCGGTGAAGATGGCGGCCATGCGGCCGGCGTCGCGCTGCTGCTGCACGAAGCGCGCGAGCAGCAGGGCATCGGCGGAGCCGACGGGGCGAGGGTGGGTGAACTTCTTGCCCGGTTGGATGACCGGAAGCGAGGGCAACGTCATGGGGGCCTACAAACGACAGCAGCTCCGGAAGGGAGCTTGCGGTGATTTTAAGGAGGCCATGTCCTTTGGCCGCCGCTCGGGGGCATGGCAGCATGACAACACTTCCCACCGGAGATTTCATGCGCCGCCGCCACGCCATCAGCCTGCTCGCGACCTCACTGTCCCTTGCTCTTTCCTCTGTTTCCGCCTTCGCCGCCCCCAGCGAGAGCGAACGCTTCCACCAGTGGCTGGCCGCCCAGTGGGAGCTGACCCTGCAGCGCCAGCCCGTGCTGGCCACTTCGCTGGGCGACCCGCGCTACAACGACCGCCTCGTCGACGAGACGACGGCCGCCTTCCGTGCCGACGCCCGGCGCCTGCTGCGCCAGCAGCTGAAAGACCTGTCCGGCTTCAACAAGGCCAAGCTCGACCCCAAGGACCGCGTCTCCTACAGCATCCTCAAGCTCGACCTGGAGCAGGACCTTGCGGCCGAGCGCTTCCCGGAGTGGATGCAGCCCATCAGCCAGATCGGCGGCCTACCCAACTTCCTGGCCCAGATGGGCACGGGCCAGTCCATCCAGCCCTTCAAGACGACCAAGGACTACGACGACTGGCTCAAGCGCCTGGCCTTGGCCGTGCCCACCTTCGACGGCGCCATCGCCAACATGCGCCAGGGCCTGAAGGCGGGCGTGACCCAGCCCCGCGCGGTCATGGAGAAGGTGCTGCCGCAACTGACTGCGCTGGCCGTGACGGACCCCGAGAAAAGCCTGTTCTGGGGCCCGATCAACAGCTTCCCCGACACCGTGCCGGCCGCCGACCGCGAGCGCATCACGGCCGCCATGCGCACGCTGCTAGCCAGCCAGGTGCTGCCTGCCTACGCCCGCCTGCTGGCCTTCGTGCGCGACGAGTACGCGCCCAAGGCGCGTGCCAGCACGGCCTGGTCGGCCTTGCCCAACGGCAAAGCCTGGTATGCCCACCGCGTGCAGCAGTCCACCACGCTCAAGCTCACGCCCGACGAGATCCATGCCATCGGCTTGAAGGAAGTGGCGCGCATCCTCGGCGAGATGGACGGCGTGCGCCGCCAGGTCGGCTTCCAGGGCGACCTGAAGGCCTTCTTCAAGCACCTGAACGACGAGCCGCGCTACTACTTCACCAAGCCCGAGGACCTGCTGGCCGGCTACCGCGACCTGCAGAAGAAGATCAACGGGCTGACGCCCAAGCTCTTCGACATCGCGCCCAAGGCCGACTACGAAGTGCGCGAGGTCGAGGCCTTCCGCGCCGAGAGCGCCGCCGGCGCGTCCTACCAGGAGCCCGCCGCCGACGGCTCGCGCCCCGGCGTGTTCTACGTCAACACCTTCAACCTGAAGGCTCAGCCCGTTTTCGGCATGGAGACGTTGTCCCTGCACGAGGCCTCGCCCGGCCACCATTTCCAGATCGCCATCGCGCAGGAAGACCAGACGCTGCCCGCCTTCCGCCGCTTCGGCAGCCACTACACGGCCTATGTCGAAGGTTGGGCGCTGTACGCCGAGAGCCTGGGCAAGGAACTGGGCCTCTTCACCGACCCCTACCAGTGGTATGGCCGCCTCTCGGACGAGCAGCTGCGCGCGATGCGCCTGGTGGTGGACACCGGCCTGCACCACAAGGGCTGGAGCCGTGAACGCGCGATCCAGTACATGCTGGACAACTCCTCCATGGCCGAGAGCGACGTGGTGTCGGAGGTGGAGCGCTACATCGTCTGGCCCGGCCAGGCGCTGGGCTACAAGATCGGCCAGTTGGAGATCACCCGGCTGCGCGCCGAGGCTGAAAAGGCCTTGGGCGCCAGGTTTGACATCAAGGGCTTCCACCGCGTCGTGCTGACGGCCGGCCAGGTGCCGCTGCCGGTGCTGAGGGAGCTGGTGCAGGAGTGGGTCAAGGCCGTGCGCTGAAGGGTAGGCTTGCCAATCTTTGCCAACGTCGGTAGTCTGGCGACATGAGCACCATGAACATCTCATTGCCAGAGCCGATGCGCGCCTTCGTCGAAGAGCGGGTCAGCGAGAAGGGTTATGGCAGCAGCAGCGAATACGTTCGCGACCTGATTCGGCGCGACCAGGAGCGTGAAACGCTGCGCGCGCTGCTTTTGGAGGGGGCTCAGTCGCCCCCTGCGGCAGAAATGACGCCGGCCTTCTTCGCGAGCCTGCGCCAGCGCGTCCAAGCGCGCAAGCGCAAATGACGCTGCCGGTCATCCTCCGGGCGCTGGCGCTGGAGGATGTCGAGCAGGCGCTTGAACACTTGTTCAGCGAAGG
>Ga0307515_10025463_pt1 | contig 10235 bp, 7 predicted proteins | sample 17_EM_MG_FD_194513 | JGI IMG/M metagenome (GOLD analysis project Ga0307515, IMG submission 194513) | Populus trichocarpa ectomycorrhiza microbial communities from riparian zone in the Pacific Northwest, United States - 17_EM | ecosystem: Host-associated > Plants > Roots > Unclassified | place...
CGATCGGGAGCGCGAGCTGCCGTGCCCGGGGGTACGAGCCGCTGGTGAACGCGCTGCGCGCCTCGCCCAGGCGTCGGGTCAGCGCGAGAAGCTGGACGCGCAGGGCCGCGCTCGACGGCGGCGCGCCGATCTGCCGGAGCACCGCGGGGTCCGCGCACTCCGCCGGATCGGGGAGCGCCGTGACCGCTGCCACCGCGTGCGCGATCACCTGGCGATCGGCGGCGGCCAGGGTGTCGAGCAGCGCCGCGGCGTCGTGCCGGCGAGGCTCGAGGCACCACGCGCGCAGCGCGAGCTCCGCGTCGACTCGGCCCTCGGCTCGGCCGCCGGTGGCCCGCGCGTCGCGGCATGCGGCCGCGTCGGCCTGCGCCCACCGGGCGGCGTGGTCGTCGAGCGCGTCGGTCACCCGGCGGAGCGCGGCCGCCGCGTACGGGGCCCGGCTGGCCGTGAACGCGGCCTCGATCGCGGCGCGGCGCTCGGTGTTCCACGCCGCGGCGAACCCGGGTGAGGTGGCGGTGCATGGTTCGTCCGCGGCGCTCGGAGTGAAGTAGCCGGCTCGCCAGGCCACCACGAGCCCGAGCGCCAGCACCGCTCCTGCGGCGGGCACGGCCGCCCGGCCGGTCCAGTGCCGCGGGGCCGGGCACAGCTCGGCGAGCAGGTCGCGGAGCGATGGAAACCGCGCGGCCGGATCGGCGGACAGGCCGCGCCGGATCGCGGCGTGGATCCGCCGCGGCACGCCCGACGCCCTGGGTCGTCGCACCCGGCCGGCCCGCACGTTCGTGGCGAGCGTGGTGAACGTGTCACCGTCGAACGGTCGCTCGCCGTGGAGCGTGGTGAACAGCGCGACGCAGAAGCTGAACTGGTCGCTGCGGGCGTCGGCGTCGGCGCCGTCGTAGAGCTCCGGGGCGATGTAGTACGGCGTGCCGAGCAGCGTCCCCGGCGCGGTCAACCGGACCGGCTTCGCCGGCGCGCCGCTCGCGATCGGCAGCGAGGCGACCCCCGAGGGCGGCACCGCCGCGTACATCGCGCCGATCGCGCCGGTGGTCCGGGCGACCCCGAAATCGCCGACCCGCACCCGGCCATCGTGACCGACGAACACGTTCTCGGGCTTGAAGTCGCGATGCACGATCCCCGCGGCGTGCGCGGCCGCGAGCCCTCGACCGGCCGAGAAGTAGGCGTCGATGATCTCGCGCCACGACCGCGCGGTCGCGTTCCAGCTCGCCAGCGTCGAGCCCGCGACGTGCTCCATCGCGACGAAGATCCGCTGTTCGAACGCCCCGACGTCGTGGACCGCGACGACGTTGGGATGGGCCAGCCGGGCCATCGCCTGCGCCTCCCTGCGGATCCTCTCCTCGGTGCTGGGGTGGGTGCCGCCGCGCAGCACCTTGACCGCGACCAGGCGACCGAGCTCGGGATCGCGCGCGGCGTAGACCACCCCCATGCCTCCCGAGCCGATCTCGCGTTCGATCACGTAGCGCCCGACGACGGTGCCGGGCGCGAGCGAGCAGGCGATGTCGGCCTCGGGCGGGTCCGGCGGGTCGACTGCGACCGGCGGGGTGCCGCTGCGCGCGAGCGACGACAGCAGCTGGCGGCACGACCCACAGCGCGACGCGTGTTCCTCCACTCGCTTGCGGGCCTGGGGGCTGGCGCGGCCCTCCAGGAAATCGCAGAGCGTGTCCGTTCCGATACACCCGTCCGGCATGTAGCGGTCCTGCCGCGAAGCTATCATGGCGCAGGATCGACCCCGGCGACGGTGATCGAGGCGACCTCGCCTGGCATTCGGTGGCCCAGGATACACAAGTCCGCCAGGGGCCCGGGACGCTCGGGGGGCGCGCGAATCGCCAGCGGCCCCGGACCACGGTGACCAGATCCGGGACGCGGCCCGAGGTTGTATCCTTGGATCCGTGACGCTTGCGCTCGTCGACATCGTACGCTCGGCGCTCTCGGGGTGCGAGATCCCGGACGAGCTCGAGCCGCTGCTGACCGCGCGCGTCGCACGCGCCGCCGACGTGTGGCCCGGCATCGCGTTCCCCGAGGACCAGTTCGTTCGCGCCATCGCCGAGCGGCTATCCCGCGACGAGCCGGTTCGCTCGCTCGAGGCCATGCACACCGATGATCTGTACTTCGCGTGTGCCTGCACCGCCGGCGATCCCGCGGCGCTCGCCGGGTTCGAGGAGCGCTGCGGCGCCGCGCTGGCGGCGGCGATCGCGTCGGCCGGCGTATCACCGTCCGACCGCCCGGATCTCGCCCAGGTCGTGCGCCAGCGCTTGCTGGTCGCGCCGCCCGGTGGCGAGCCGAGGATCGCCAGCTACTCGGCGCGCGGCTCGCTGCACGCGTGGGTGCGCGTGGTCGCGACCCGGGAGGCGCTGCGCATGCTGTCCCGGGACGGCCGCGAGGTTCCCGCCGGCGATCGCGAGCTCGAGGCCGTGATCGCCAGCGACGACGATGTCGAGGTCGCCTACCTCAAGCGCCTGTACCGCGAGGAGTTCAAGCTCGCGTTTCACGCCGCGGTCGAGGCGCTCGACGCCCGCTCCCGGCTGTTGCTGCGGCAGCACACGGTCGACGGGCTGGGCATCGACCAGCTCGCGACGCTCCACGGCGTGCATCGCGCGACCGCAGCGCGCTGGGTCCAGGCGGCGCGCCAGGCGGTGTCCGCGGGCACCCAGCGCGAGCTGACGCGGCGACTGCGCCTGAGCAAGGCCGAGCTGATCAGCGTGATCCGGCTGATCCAGACCCAGCTCGACGTCAGCTTGCCCGACGTGCTGCGGCGCTGATTCCCCCGGTGGGGTGACGAGTGGGGCCGCGGGCACCATCGTCCGGCGCGTGCGGCGCCGGTCGATCGGTTGCGACATCGCCGCGGCGGCCCGGTCTCCCGGGATGTGACTACCCACATCCGGACGCAGCGTCTCCGTCACCCGACCCACAGGAGGTCATGACCGCCATGTATCGCACCGCACTACTACTGACAGTCTTCACCGCATCGGCAGGATGCACCACCCTCGTCGGGGATGACGAGTTCGCTTCGGACGGCCCGGATCCACAGCCCACGATCGCGATCCTCGCGCCGGTCAGCGGCACGACGGTGAGCAACGTCGTGACGGTGCTCGCCGCCGCGTCGGCGGCCGCCGGTCCGCCGGCCATCGTGCGCTTCGATCTTCCGGACGGCGCCTCGATCACCGACACCGCGCCGCCGTTCTCGGCCGCGTGGGACAGCACGGCCGTCGTCGACGGGCGCTACACGATCGCGGCGACCACGACCGACAGCCTGGGGGCAAAGGCCACGACCAGCGCGACGATCATCGTCGCCAACGGCGGCTGCTCGGGCCGCACGTTCGTCGCCCGGGGGCTGCCGCGCGACATCCCGGATGGCGGCCCGTTCGGCATCGTGTCGTCGCTGTCGGTCAGCGGCAACGCCGGCGTGGCCTCGCTCGCGCTGTCGCTGCGCATCGCGCATCCGTTCCCGCCGGATCTGGTCATTGCGCTGATCTCGCCGGGCGGAACCCAGCTCCCGATCAGCGAGCTGTCAGGAGATCCGACCGCGGGCGGGGTCGTCATCGACGATCAGCTGATCTCCGCGTTCAACGGCCAGCGCGCCGCGGGCACCTGGACGCTCGCCGTACAGGACCTCGTGGAGGGTGACGCCGGTATTCTCGATGCCTGGTCGCTGTCGATCGCGGGAGACTGCAATCTGGCGTCGCGCAGGTGAACGAACACACAACCAGCCAAGGAGACTTGCCATGCAACTGCGCATCACCCGACTCTTTCTGATCGCGGGTATCGCGATCATTGCCTTCGCAATCCCGATCTGGCGAGCCGCCGCGCTCGCCGCGACGATCCCCGCCGCGACCGCGGATCGGGCCACCGCCGTCCCCGGCCCCGCGCCCCCCGGCCCGTGGATCGACACGATCGAACACGCGGCGTACGGCGCCGCGATGCCGATGCCCGCGGATCACGCCGCGGCGCGATGCTCCGGCGGGGTTCGCCACGACGAGCAACGCGGCCGCCGCGGTGACGCCGATGACGGTGTCGGCAGCTCGGCCGATCGAACCGGCGGTGGCGACCCGGTCGACGCGGGTGACGTCCCCGGCGTGGGCGCAGGCGACCAGTCCGGCGCGCCGGCCGATGATGCCGAGGTCGCGTCGACGCAGGACGACGGCGCGCCCGCGTCGACACAGGACGACGGCCAGGCCAGTCCGGCGGGGGACGACCGCCCGACCGGATCGACCGGATCGACCGGATCGACCGGTCAGATCGACGCGCGAGGCTCGACGCGCGGCGGCCACCCGACGCGCGGCGGCCGCCCGCCCTCGTCAACGGGCAACGACCGCGCCCCGGGGTCCGGGCCGGACGATGGAACGCCGGCGGCGAGCGACGGCGACGCCGGGACGGCGCCTGCACCGGACACCGGGGCCGCGCCTGCACCGGCCACGGCGAAGCCAGCCGCGCACACCGCCGGCAAGGTCCCCCAGGTGCGGCGTGACGGTCCACCGCACCTGGGAGGCGTTCCGGGCAAGCCGCGGCAGGCGGCGTCGACCCAGCACCAGACCAGGCTGTCGAAGCCATGCAGCCATGGCCGTTGCAAGCAAACCCGCGCCGCCGGATGCGGGAAGCACGGAGACCGGCGCTGCAACAAGCACGCGATGAACCGGCACGACAAGCATCGGCGTTGCGGAACGACGCCGACCAGGCGCTGCAAGCAGCGCGCGGCGCGCCATCCCTGACTGCAGGTTCCTGATCGGGATCAATGCCGGCGGCTCGATCGCGGCCGGCGCGTAGCAAGGCTCCTGCCGCGGATCGACACCGCGAGATCACCCCCGGAGGCTGTCCGAGCTCTGGCCGGAAGCCGGACAAACGTCCGGGTGTCGGCCAAAAATCGGACAAAGCACCGCGTGATTCTCGATAGATATACTGGCGCGTGGCTTGCTGTTGCCTCGCGGGCGCGCTCGCTGCCGGCGTTTCCGAAGCTTGTGCTGTGGTTATTGCGCGATGCTCGCGATCCGCCGCGCCTGCTCGCCAGCTTCGATGCCTGGATCGACACGTTTGCAGAGGCGGAGCGAGGACCCGACGGACGCGATGCCGTCGCCACGCTGCTGGTCTATCTGTTCGGAGTCGTCGAGCCGATGCACCACGAAGCGCTCCGTGCCAAGCTCCAGCAGCTGGACGCGCGCACCAAGGAGATCACGATGAGCATCCTGGACATGTGGCACGAGCAGGGTCGTGCAAAGGGGCGGCAAGAAGGACGGCAAGAAGGACGGAAAGAAGGACGAAAGGTGGAGCGGATTGCTGTCCTGCGCCGCCAGGTGCGGTTCAAGTTCGGCGGCCAGCGCCTGGCCAGTCGCTACGAGGCGGTGCTGCGTAACGCAACACCGGCGGCGATCGAGAGCTATCTGCTGCGTGTGCTGACCGCGGATTCGATCGCCGCCGTGTTCGAGGACTGACCAGCTGGTAGTGCTGCTGCCCGGTCGTCCGACCGTCAGCGCGGCTTCGGCGCGAACACCGCGGACTCGAGCTGGCGGACCCGCCCGGGCAGGTCCGCGTACTTGTCGTCGAGGCCACGGACCATCGTCGCCATCGACTCGTGGAGCGCGTTTGCATGGCGCGCGAGATCGATCTGCAACTGTCGATGCCCTCGATCGATGTGCGCGAGCAGGGCTCCGGCCAGGATCTCCAGCTCAGCCTTGGTCGCCAGCGGCGCGGTCGCTTCCTGGAGTTCGGCCTTGGTCGCCAGCGGCGCGATCACCTGCTGGAGCTCTGACCTGAGCAGCTTCAGCTCGTTCTGCAACTCGCCGCGGGTCACGGGTGCCGACATATCCGATGCCTTCGCCATTGCTACACGTCCTCCCACTCGAAGGCAACCAGCAGCGCTCGCGCTCCGAGCAACCGGGCGACATGGCTCGCACGTGCGTCTCGTGGCGACCGAGCGTCGAGCGACGGGCGACGTCGTTGCTTTGTCCAGCGCGTGACCGCGCACCATGGACGGCATGAAATTCGATGACATGACATGTCGTCCGCGGCAGCAAGAACTCGGCCCAGCGACGGCCACGTGAATCCACGGCATTGACAGCGTCGGATGTCCGACAGCCGGACGCCTGTCCGAGATTCGGCCGGAACCCGGACAACGTCACGCCGCTCGGCGGCTACGTCCCGGTGGCTGCAAGTCGTTCCTCATCCGAATTCCGGTCCCTACCACGCTCGTCCCTACCGAGGTCCCTACCTTTTGCGCTGCGACCGGCTCGGTAGGGACCAGCTGCATCAGCGCCATCGACGCCTGGCGCATCCTCCACCGTCACGCCGCGGCTGTAGTGAGATGCTTGTCCTGCCCCCGGCCGCGAGGCTCGAAGCTGGCCGCATGACCGCTGCGCGCCCGCCCACTCCACTGCTTCCCGCCCGACGGCACGATGCCCGACGCGCCCAAGCGCTCAGGCCCGTATGGGGGGTCATCAGGCCTACTGTAGCGCCTCAGCGGCGCTCACGACGACGACCGCCTGGTCGTGCCAGCGGCGCAGGGTGTCGAGATCGCCGCACGCATCGATCCGCGCCTCCTCCTCTGCGGACAGAGCGAGCCCGCGCAGCGCGAGCACGTGACGGAGGCTCGAGCGCGCCTCCTCCATGCGCCCCTCCATGCGCCCCTCACCGACCAGCTTGTCGCGCATCTCCGGCGAAGACTCCACCGCCCACTCGGCGATCATTCGCTGGCGAGCACGGATGACGGGATCGTCGGTCTTGGGGAACACGTAGCTTCTGAGGTCTTCGTGGGCCGCGGTGCTCATCGGTAGATATTCTAGCACGCGCAGCAGCCACTCGATCGGCCGGCGATTCTTGACCCAGCCGACGAACGCGTCGAGCGGCCGGCCCGAGCGTGCGATCAGAAACGGGATCAGCTCGTCGGCGAGCGGCAGCTCGTTCGCGGCGATCCACAGGAACCCGAAGGGCGAAGGACCCACACGGTAGACGCCGGTCGCCACCAGATCGAGCGTGCGCCGCTCCGAGAGGATCGCCGGCACGTGGGGCGCCACGATCCAAAGCGCTTCCTCGCCGTCCCAGGGCGTCTTGGACTCCTCGCGGCGCTGCACCTGACGGGCGTTGCGCCGCAGCACCGCGCGGTCGATCGCCAGCATGTCGAGGTGGTCGCCCGGCATCTTGATCTCGAGCACGAGCTCGCCCGGTTCCTGCACCGTCGACCACGGCGGTGCGAGTGGCGCGAGCAACGCGGGGGCGTGCACCAGGAGCAGGCCGTCGAGGCGAACCTCCGACATGTTGAGCTCGGGCGCGAGCTGCCAGGCGGCGGCACCGTGCGTCACGCTCGCGGTCTCCAGCGCGAAGGTGTCCTTGGCGAACTGATCGAGCTGGCCCACGGCGCGCAGCATAGGCGAGGTGCAGAAGCAGTGGCTACGGGATGCAGCGCACCATCGCGAGGCACCGGCCCATCGCGCCGGCGAACGGGCCGGCCCGCGAGCGTCACGCCGCCCGAGCATGGTGATGCTACGGTACACGGGGAGAGCGAGCCGGCGTGGCGACCGGCCATCGCGCCGCAGCGGTTCGACGATGCCAGCACCGCGGTGGCGTCGACTGGCTGCGGCGGGGCCGGTCGTGGTGCTGCCCCGGTCGGGCGATCGACTCCTTTCGTCCGGATTTCGGACGCGATGGCCGGCCACCGGACACGCGCGACGCTAACTGACCGAGATCGCGCGGCCTGCCGACGCCGCCGATCGGCGGATGCCGGATCGCGCCGTCGTGTCTGCCCGGCGGCCAACGAGTACGCCGCCAACGCGGTCGTGGGCGTTCAGCCTGTAAGGCGACGCACACAAGCAACGTCCGCATCGCGATGTCGCGGACCACTCCGCCCCCCGGCTTCCTCGTTGCTGGAAGCGCCTGGGAGGGCCCTCCGAAAACCAACCCCGTACGGGGCAGGCCGCACGGCGCGGGCTGGCGCACAACGCTCCAGCACCGGATCGCGGCCGGTGATACATTGCCGATCCGGACGATGGGGGCCGACCCGCAGCAACAGTCGACCGAGGTGACGCAGCGGAGCGGCCAGGCGTCCGGAGCCCCGGCGCCGCTGCGCCCGACGAGCGTACCGGCGCTCACCATCCTGTATCACCCGGCGCTGCGGCGGATCGGCGATCGCGCCGTCCTCGGCGAAATCGCCGCCGGTCGCGCCGCGCAGATCTCGCGCGGGGCGCCCCGCTTCGCACCGCCGCGCCAGCCGCGCAGCGCGCCGCTCGATCATCCGCGGATCAGCCGCGTGCCGTTCGCGCTGCATCCGCGCGGCGACCTCGGCCTTCTGATCGACCCGGGCCAGACACGGACGCGGATCACAGTCGACGGCGAGCTCGTCGACCGGCCGCGCCTGGTGTCGTCGGACCAGCTCGAGCGCGGCGTACTCGTCGAGCTGGCCGACCGGATCGCGTTGCTCCTCCACCAATGCACGCCCCGCGCCACGCACGACGCCGGCGACTTCGGCCTGGTCGGCCACAGCGATCCCATCGGCCGCGTGCGCGACGACGTCCGCCGGGTCGCCGCGCTCGACGTGCCTGTGCTGATCCGCGGCGAGACCGGCACCGGCAAGGAGCTCGTCGCCACCGCGATCCACGCGTCGGGCAGCCGTGCGCAGGGTCCGCTGGTGTGCGTCAACATGGCTGCGTTGCCGCCGACGCTCGCTGCGGCCGAGCTGTTCGGCGCCGCGCGGGGCGCGTTCACCGGCGCCGCCCGCGGCCAGGACGGATACTTCCGCCGCGCCAGCGGCGGGACGCTGTTCCTCGACGAGATCGCCGCCGCCGCGCACGAGGTCCAGGTCATGCTGTTGCGCGCGCTGGAGACCTCCGAGGTGTTCCCGCTCGGCGCCCAGCGCCCCGAGCAGGTCGATGTCCGGATCATCGCCGCGACCGACGCCCGGCTCGAAGCGCTGGTCGCCAGCGGCGGCTTCGGCGCGCCGCTACTGTACCGGCTGGCCGGCTACGAGATCCACCTGACGTCGCTGCGCGAGCGTCGCGATGACATCGCCCGCCTGCTGATGCACTTCCTCGGCCTCGACCTGGCCGAGACCGGCGACAGCGCGCTGCTTGACCGCAGCGAGCCGACGCCGTGGCTGCCGCTGGCGCTGGTCCGCTGGATCATGCAGTACCACTGGCCGGGCAACGTCCGCCAGCTCCGCAACGTGGTCCGCCAGATCGTGATCGCCAGCCGCGGCGAACCCGAGGCCGCGCTGCCCCCGGCGCTGCGTCCCCAACTCCCCGAGGGCGCGCCGGCCGCCCCGGCGCGGCCATCGGGCGGTGAGGTCGCTCCCGGTCGCAGCGCCAGCGGTGGCCGGCGGCCACGCGACCGCAAGCCGGCTGACATCACCGAAGATGAGCTGGTCGACGCGCTGTGTGCGCACCGCTGGGATGTCAAGTCCACCGCCGCCGCGCTCGGGATCTCGCGCACATCCCTGTACAAGCTGATCGAGGCCAGCGACCGGGTCGGCACGGCTGGGCACCTCGACGTCGAGGAGATCCGCAGCTGTCACCGCGATCTTGCAGGAGACCTCGACGCGATGGTCGATCGCCTCCGTGTCTCCAAGCCGGCGCTGCGGCGTCGAATCCGGGAGCTGGGCCTTCCATGATCGGGCCCTCGATGGCGGATGCCGAGCGAATCGGACCGTATCGTCTCATCCGGACGCTGGGAGCCGGCGGCATGGGCGAGGTGATGCTCGCGCACGACGACCGCCTCGATCGCCCGGTCGCGATCAAGCGCCTGCACGACGACCACGCCACCAGCCCGGTAGGCCGCGAGCGGTTCCGCCGCGAGGCGCGGATCCTCGCTCGGCTCAACCACCCGGCGATCGTGCAGATCTACGACGTGCTTCGCGTGGATGGCCACGAGCACCTGATCATGGAATACATCGAGGGCCGCACCCTCCGGGAGCGCTGCGAGGCCGGACCGCTGAGCGTGTCCGAGGTGCTGGGCATCGCCCACCAGGTCGCGCTGGGCATGGCCGCCGCACACGACCTTGGCGTCATTCATCGCGATCTCAAGGCCGAGAACGTGCTGATCACGCGCGCGGGCCGCGGAAAGCTCACCGATTTCGGCATCGCCAAGCTCGACGGCGACGACGCGGTCACCGCGGACGGTGCCGTGCTCGGCACGTTCCGCGCCATGTCGCCCGAGCAGGCGCTCGGCCGACCGATCAACCATCGATCCGACCTGTTCTCGTTCGGCGTCCTCTTGTACGAGGTGCTCGCCCGTGAGTCACCGTTTCG
>Ga0307515_10025465_pt1 | contig 10234 bp, 4 predicted proteins | sample 17_EM_MG_FD_194513 | JGI IMG/M metagenome (GOLD analysis project Ga0307515, IMG submission 194513) | Populus trichocarpa ectomycorrhiza microbial communities from riparian zone in the Pacific Northwest, United States - 17_EM | ecosystem: Host-associated > Plants > Roots > Unclassified | place...
ATCAATTCTGCTAAGACACAAACGTAGACTTCATCTCAACCAAAAATCATTATTTGTTCAAGCATGTTTCTTTCAGAAATAGAAACAAAAAGTCACTTCCTTAAAAATCAAGGCACATCTGCACACATCTCAAAAAGAAAGTGAGAGGTGACTTTCATCAAACCATAGAATAACCTCCTAACAAGGATTAGACTACATTGCTGGGGGAGGAAACAATTTGATGTTTTGTAAATTTGGAAATTTTTTCGAATCTCAAACAACCTTCAAGTTGGTCTCAAGACAATTGGACCTTCACATATAGGAAGTTTCACTCAAGTCAATGATATTAAATAAAAAAGACCACTTACTACTCTGTACTGATTGGAAACTGGAAGAGGGTGGTAGGACACCATAAAACCTTTAGACTCGTCTATATCAGTTTCCATCAAATGAGGCATGACAAGTATCGACTTGATAAAATATGACAAATATTGGTTTCAAAACCTGAAAACCATAAGCAACAGCTGAAACTAACCCATTACACGCTATCATAATTGGCGCAAAACAGCATGCCAAGTTGTATGTGATAAGTTGTGAAATTGTAAAGAAAATGTCAACTAATCTAGAATAGTAGATTATGAACCATCAAGAAGAAAAATGCATTCCCATCTATATATTTTCAACCTGTGCATCTAAAATGAGCAATGCCGGCACATATAAGTATTTCCATTTGCTAAGATCAGTACCACTGTCAGAGGAATGTGTAGTGTGGTTTTAACATAAACAAAGCTATGCGAATTATGAACTCGGGACAAAAACCATGGAAGAGAAACCAAACAGTAAGATGAATAAACGTGGGGATGGTGAAGGGGAGAGTTAATTAGGAAAATAAAGGTATAACCAATACCTGAGTCTGCATGTCATCTCCAGTAACAATATTTCCAACTGTACGTAGAGCAGGGATGAGCACTGTCGGAGATGGATGACTGGAAACAGAAAATGTAAAGAGCATTTCAACTTTCATAAGCAAATGCCAGAAAAAAAAAAGGTCTAAAATATATGACGAGCGAACTAAATTTAAATCTCACAGTAAAAGCTCAACAAGTCGGGGGCAGACACCAGCCTCGATAACAGCTTGGATTTTTTCATTGGATCCATCGGAGAGATACGACAGAGCCCAGCATGCATCTGTGAGGACTTCCTCATCATTTGAATGTATGAGACGCTCTAGAGCTGGGAGGGCAGGTTTTGTCTGCTCATTGAATTTCAACAGCACATATATTAGCAACAATTATCAAAGTGGGGAATAAAGTATCGCTACTGCATTTAAGCAGTCCATCTTAGAAGTCAAACCTGGTCGAATAAAGGTTGGGGCTTGCCCCTGCAGAAGTTTGATAATGTCCAGGTTGCATTTCTTAACAATGAATGCTTTGCTTGTTCATTGAATTGCGCAAGCAAAGGCATCAAAGCCCCATGGCCAAGGACCAGATCACGGCATTTTGATGAGTCACCAGCAACATTTCCTAATGCCCAAACAGCCTATAATCCCACCAAAATGTAAACTTATCATTACTTAACCAATCAAGGAATAATTACGATGTCCCCTTGAGACATCACTAAAATGAAAACAAAATAAATTCCATAAAATGGTAACATCGTCTACCTGTTCCCTGACATCATCAGCTGGAGAACTTAAGAGTTTGACAAAAATTGGGATTGCCCCATGGTCAATTACAACCCTGGTGTTTTCTGATGTCCCAGAAGCGATATTCGTGAGTGCCCACGCCGCCTCAAACTATACAAGACATTAAAACAAACGTTAGTTACAATAGTAATAATGAAGCCCGATACGAAACTGAGCGACATAGAGCAAGAACAAATTCAAACCTGAAGCTGTGGAAAATCATCCCTTGCAAGAAACTCAACGAAGCGGGGGACAACCCCTGATTGTATAACTTCATTGATCGGAGGACAGCGTTCTATCGAGAGCAGCTTTCGGAAATGAGTAGTTCCCTCAAGTTGCGAATTCTTGTCCTCTGACCAAACACCAGCAATCATTGCCGGAAGAGTATCTAACTGCAATCAGATTAGATTAGCAAAACCATCACCTCCATTCAAACATGCTGATTTCTAAATAATTGACTGATCCACCTATTATTAAATCAAGAGAGAGAGAGAGAGAGAGAGAGTACCGGCTTATCAGAAGCGGAAGAAATGTTAAGAGAGGAGATGACTTCTTGTTGTTGTTGTTGAAGTTGTTGGGCCTGAAGTCCCCCACGTCGCTTCTTAAGCAAGCTTTCTTCTCTCTTACTCTTTCGGATCTCCACCATGTTGTCCTCCCTCCTCCTCCTCCCTTCATCTGCATCCACCGCCACCTTGTACCTGTTCCTCCTCACCTCCACTCTCGCGTTCGGCCTCAACGACATGGCGTTTGGATTGTACTGTACTGTAACGTGGGTGTTTGTACAGTGAGGGAAGGGAAGAAGGGAGAGTAGTAAAGAGAGGGATTTGGAGGGGATTCTCAGATTTTTGTTTGAATAGACAGGAGGCAGAAGGATGGTTCTATTATAGAGCTTTTTCAACTACCAGCGCCTGTGAAAGAGGGCTTGGATTTTGTTTTTATTAACGACACCTGCCATTTGGTTTTTTGAATTTGAAGGAGAGGGAGTCCTAACGGATCTCCGCCGCCGTCTATCTTTATTCCTTTTCTGCCCCCTGGATTATATTTTATTATTTCGTCTACAATAGGAATAAGTGAAAATAATAATGAAATTAAGATAACCATAATATTTCTCAATTGAGATGGATGGAAAGGTAGTTAGAGGAGAATGGAAATTTAATTTACAATACATAAATAATCTTTTTCATTGGGTGGGTGGAAATTCTTAATTAATAAAAAAATATAATTTTTTTATTTATAATTGATATTTGATAGATAATATCCAGAAAAAAACACTCAATACATTGAAGTATCCAATCTTATCATAAATATCATACAATATTAAATATAAAAATAATCACAATATAAACCTAACATCAAATTTATTTTAAAAATCAAATCATTCAAGAAGTAAAAAAAATAAAGACAAAAAATAATATATATAATTCAATTATTCAAGAAATATAAAAAATAAAGACCAAGAATCAAATTTATTTTAAAAATCAAATTATTCAAGAAGTATAAAAAATAAAAACAAAAAATAATATATATAATTCAATTATTCAAGAAATATAAAAAATAAAAACCAAGAAATATAAAGTAATTATCCTTTCTTATTTGAATTACGTTACAAATAGTTGTAAATAACTTTAAATTGAATTAGCTCGATTATGAATACAAGGATTTTAATTTACACAACTTTATAACCTAATAGCTTGTTTATAACACCATGAATTGAAATCAATTTTTGTGTTTTGAAATTTTTTTAAGAGTATTGATATTAATTCCAAATAGAATTTAATTTATTAAAAAAAATAAAAGCAAATTAAATAATTTACTCTTTTACTTGCTATAATAATTTCTCTTAAAATTAACATAAAAAACAATATTTCAAGAATACCCTCCTCTTTTTTTCCTTTCAAAAACCCTACAGAGTAACTTTTATCTTATTAATTTTAACTTTGTCTCTGCCACCCCCACCTTCTCTTTCCCTTCTCTTGTTCTAACTCCATCTTCTTTGACAGCACTGCTTTCTTCAACAAAACCAAGTCATGTAATTCTCTAGTTCTTGGCAGAACAACCAAGTAGAAGATGTGCTCGTCCATTGCAGTTTATGGACTTGTAAGATGATGCTGATTAGAAAAAAAGATTGAAGATTTGCTTAGGATAGGAGATAGAGTAGAAGTAGAAGAGGTTTCATTGCAAGTGTAATTTGACAAAGTAGTAAACGGGCTTCGCTTGGACTTGTTTTTCTCCTCTCGTACTGTGATTCTTGCGGATCAACAAGTTCTTTTTCATCAACCTCTCTGAATTCTGTGCAGCTATTTGCAGGTATGTTTTGGCTATTTGGTAGGATTTATGCCATACATAACCTAGCTACAAGGTGGAAGTTCTTAGCTTTCGAGTTGAAACAGAAAAGCCTTGGATCCATCGCTACAAAGGTGGAAGTTCTTAGCTTTCGAGTTGAAACAGAAAGCCTTGGATCCATGCAAGGAAAATTTAGGGATAATTAGGAGCTACAATGTCATGGAAAAGAATAGTTCTCTTGATTCAAGCATTTTTCTAAGAACAGATGGAAAATTTGAGGAAGAAATTAAGTTGAATATGAAGTTAGAAGATCTTCTTATGATATATTTTACAAAGAAAAACTGAAGTTCTTATCGTCTTTTGTTGGTCAGGTTTGAAAATATTAACTTGGTACTTTAATCATAAAATAAAGGCAAACTAGTCAAGATTACCAATGGGATCCAATTAATTAATACATGTGTGTGTTTATATATATATATATATATATTGCAATGGCCCCATTTGAGACAAGATAAGGGTGAAAGAAAATCTTTCACTTGCCTCGACTTTGAAACAAATGATTATATATTTTGTGTGCAAACTTTTTCAATTATTCTTATTTAAATACTTGTAATTTTTTTTTATTTGAATGTATAAAATCTTAATATATATTTTTTCTAATTCAAGTTCTTATGTATCAATTTTGTTGTTGCTAAAATGGTTGTTAAATCAACACTTGATATGCTACAATGTCTCACCAAATGTGCTTAAACTTTCAATTTATTTGTATTTATAGCATATATTTTTTATATATATTTGGGCTGCGAGTGGATTGAATGTTATACCTGTTAACATAATTGCGTATTAGAAAAAAATATATATATCCTATATCAGTTTCTCTAGATTAGAGAAAACTCTTCCTTGAGTTCAAATTGCTCATGTTTCAATCGATTGGATATCCACTCAAAAGTTGTCAACCTTTTACATTTACATGTTCATTGTTTCTATTAAAAACACCATACATGTTAGCAATATGTTTATGCAGAGACTCCAAGTCATGTGTAACACTAAAGACAATATGTTTTCCTTGTTGGTCAGCCTAAGTTTTTTTAATTCTTCACTAGACACACCATATCGAAATCTCATAACCTAGCATTGAATTTAAAATCCAATGTAATGTTATTGTCATTGACAACAATTAGAATGTTCTTTTATGGCAACACACCTTTATTAACAACATCAAAACCATCTTGAAATTTTTCAAGCATCAACCTTAAACACTTGATTGTTAGCAATGAACAATAGGTTAGTTCATTGATTTGTTTGTAGTTGAAAATATCTACTACTTCAATATCTTCAAACTTAGCTCTAAAGAACTCTTTTGAAGTATCAAAGAACTATTTACTTTCATGAGAGAATCGTTATAGATCATAACTTATAAAAATTTTAGGATTTCTACAACCCCCAAGTTCACTGACATATTAAGTTTATTTCTTGTCAAATTTTGATAGTTGATTTCAATCTACAAAATAACTAGAATCATAAAAAAAAAATTTGTTTCAATATAACATTTGTCCCAATCAAGAAGCCATTTCATTTGCTCATACCTCTGAAAATAAGTTTTCAAAGCTGACTATGAATCTGTGATCACTCTCTTTATGATCCTCTCATTTTCTCTTATTTATCTTTGCTAATTAACAAGATAATTTAACTTACCTCTATAATATTATCATCGCTAACTAACAAGTCAATTGTGTGATCTATCTTTTTATGTTTTCTATTACCAGTTATTAAATGTCTCTTTTCGAGAGAAAACCTCCATATTTTCTCTTGCACAAGCACATCTTGTTTTATAATGTTTTTTTGCCATGGTCATTCAATAGCACATAATAACTAATAACTAGGAATTGTTGGGCTCTAATATCAATTGATGCAAATGAAACAACATGAAAAAGATGATAAACATTAAAAGACAAAACAAAACTGAAAAGGGTCACACACAAAAAACCTAAATTTGAATTTTTATTACTCATTATTTTATCTAATCAAAACTCAATATTGTAGATCTTATAAGCTTATTCAAACCTCGATGTCTATGAAATTTTAATCATATAGGAAATAGAGTCTCTAGAATCTCCTAGCAAAGTTTTGTCTCGATCTAGCAGTTTGATAAAAAATTATATATGTTAGCTAAGGTTGAACGTTAGGAAAAAAATCCCTTTCATCAATAGCCTGTAAGTAGTTGTTAATGAAGTTAAATCTAATAAATTTTGAGGGGTTAGTGCCTAGTTGATCCACATATAATTCCTTTAACCATATTTTGTAAATGAATTAAAGTCAATCCAAATTGATCTTGTATGAGATATGCCACACAAAAAATTTTGTTATTTTTTAAATGATTTATGTCATCAAATGCACACATTCTAAATTTCATTCTAATCAAATAATGTAGGTTTCAACTATCTAAGTCACCTAGAATATAATAGATACGCAAAATAGATGGTTTGCATTTTAGATCTAATAATCAACGAGTGAAGAAGCCAATTGTTCTTAGCGATCCTAAAATAAGGAAAAAAGTAGAGTCGGTTGAAGTGAAGTTTTAATGTTTAAAAAAGGAGTTGAAAATTAAATTCAACTTTTCCATTATTTTCATATATATAATATTATAAAAAAAGAGTTCGACTCCAAGTTGTTTAAAAATAATGGTGTTGAGTTCCTCAACCCTATTACGTAGTATTAATTAGTTTTATTTCTTAATAGGAGCAAATGAAAGGATATAACTTAATGGTATAATGTCTCCTTGACATGACGGAAGTCATCAATTCAAGCCTGAAGTCAATTATAAAATAAAATAAGGGCATATAAAAAAAGATCTCTCTAGTATGATTAGAAGCAAAGAGCAGGCATAAGATTATTTAGTAATATTCCATATCCCTCTACACTTTTTCTAACCTGACTCAAATGGATCATATTTGAAATCAAATTCAACAATCCTTAACAAACTTATTTGTTCTATCTATTATTACTTTAGAAACAACAATTAACTTCTTAGCAATTAAATGTAACTCTATAAAACTTCTTATAGTCTGGAAGAGTTATATTTCTTTATCCCTATGGGAAAGAAGAATATGAAATATAAAAGAAAATATCAATCAAACCAATCACAAGAATACCAATTATAGTGTCGATCAGCCAAAAAAGAATCATTCCCTACTGGTCTTCCTTTTAGCCAATTCCTTTTCTGACCTTAGTACAAAACTAAAGTTGGTGAGCAAAGAATCCTAGATACTATACAATTTCTCTTTCTAGAAAAACAAACATTAATTAGGATAAGAAAAACTTGTCACCTGAGGAAATTGATGTCTCTTCAAGATATGGCTCAATTCATATTAGAGTAAAGGCTAAGAACTGCAAATGTAGTCCATAAATTGGTGGGGTGGATAGTTAATTGGTGACCCAACCCCTCACCATTTCAGAAATATGGTGCAACCTTTTTTTTTTGTTATCTGATAGCTAGACTTAATCAAGTTAATAATTGGCAAGGTCTCATATAGTGCAAATAAAAAACATAAAAATAAATTTGTATAATTTTGAAGTGATTTTTTTCGCTTCAAAAATAAAAGGTGCATAAGAGACATGTCTCCAGAAACAATATTTTTTATTTTTTTATCCTTACAATATCCTTGTAAAAAAAATTTAATTACAAAATTATCCAACTAAGACATGTAAGGATAAAAATAATTATTGTCATATTTTTAAAATTCAACTCAGAGGTCGACTTGGGATAAGATCAGAGTCACAAGTTGAGAGGGTCAACCTAGGTCAACCAATTTTTTTAAAAGGATCAAAACAATATTTTTTTTTACTAACAAAGTTTTTTAAATTCCAACAGATTTTTAACCTAGACTTTCATCGGGTTAACTTGCATGTTTTATTAGATTAGGCTAGGTCAACCCTTTCTTTATTTTTTCTTAAACCTGGACTAGTTTAGACCTGCAAAGTTTGATAGTAGAGTTATATAATTAGAGTTATTATACTACCAATAAATTTAATACTCAATATAAACTAAAGTAAATAAAAAAAATACTATCTAATTATTATTTTTAAATATGTAAGTTTGATAGTAATATATATTAAGTGTAATATAAACTTTTTTATATTTAATTATGCCTTATCCATCATCAACCAAATATGATACAAAGATAATCATTATGTCTTGTACACCATAACTAAACATAATTGTTTTCTCTTGTCCTGTCTTGTCTTTTTTGTCCCCATTGTCTCCATCTTTTTTTTGTCTAAGGATAGTAAAAAAATGTTATCTTAGTGACACTTTTTCTCATTTTTATCATCATGAAAGAAAAGGCTCAACCTATAGATAAGGAATTTTTTAGGAAGTAGATACATCTTAGATTAATATCTAGTAGGTAATGAAATCATTTTCCTAAGTTAAGAAGCATAAAAAAAAATAGAATTGTTTTTTTAAGGTCTTTATCCCTTGTACAAGATTCAAACTACTTATCCTCCCTAAAAAAGTAGATGAAAACCCATGGCAAAACAACATACCCATGTAAACATAGTTGCTCGTCTAAGGTTTCAAGAGAAGAAAAGAGGTGATCTCGAGTGCTCATGTGTCAATTTAGGGTAAGGTAATGCTAATTGTTCTATGGTTAATAAACCTTTTTCAAAGCCTAATATAACTTTAAGGGTTGATTAAAAACGAGAATGAACCGATATATATTTCTATATTCATTCAACTTCCTCTATTATCAGATAACCCAAATATATTTTCACCTCTAATAATAATTTAAAGAAAAACTACATTTATCATCCTGTAGTTTGGTTTAATTTGCAATTACCCACTATAGTTTAAAAAATTACATTTTATATTGTGAACTGTATATGTGCATTAATACTTAACATCATCGTAAAAAAATGTCAAAAAAAAATCTAATTATTTATAAGATTGTCTTTATTTTTCATTTAATAACTAAATAACTCTTATGTTAAATATTACAACTTTGCTATTAAATTAAAAAAGACTCTAGCCATATCCTCCCCCTTTTATCCTCTATTTTCTCATGAATTGAATGGAGATTTAAGATTTTCATACTTAGAAAAACCCATAACCCAGAAATTTACAATCAATTCAAAAACCTAGCCACCATCCTCATCATTTTTATCCTCCTAATATCAAGCCACCCAAAACCAACAAATCCCCTCTATTGAAACATCAATTCAATGATTTACTTTCAAGGTTATCTAGCTCTCATGACTTGAGTTGCGGGTTTGATGGGTTAATCAAGTTGACTCGAGTTTTTTTTCTTTTTTAATTGGTATTTTTTCAATTTCATCCTTCAGCATTAGATTAATTATGAATTAGGCTTCATGATTTATTTTGGTTGCTTTCTATGAGATTATCCGGTATTATGACTCGGGTCATGTGTTCTACGGGTTAACCTGTGTAGACTAAGGTCACTTTATTGTGTCTTGTTTTTAGATTGATTTTTTTTCAATTTTAATCTTCAACAATGAGTTTATTTAGAATTAGGCTTCATAATGTTTTTTGATTTACTTTCTATGAGGTTATCATAATCTCATAACCTTAGTTTTATGTTTGATAGGTTAATCTAGGCTAACACAAGTTATTTTTTTGTTTACTTTCTATGATGTTATCTCGATCTCATGACCCGGGTCACGAGTTTGGCAGGTTAACTCATGTCAAAAAACATTTGTTATTTTTTAATTTTTTTTTAATTTCATCTTTTAACATTTAGTTGATTTGGAATTAGGCTTCATAAATGCTTTTCATTTTGCTTTCTATAAAGTTATTATGGTCTCATAACTTGGGTTATGAGTTTGACGAGTTAACCCGAGTTGAATCGGGTCATTTTTTATCTTTTTATTTTTATTTTTTTCTAAAACATTAGGATTGCTTATCTCAAGTCGTAAGTTAACCTAGGTTTTTTTTTGTTCTTTTTTAGTTTATATTTTTTCAATTTTATCCTTCAACATTTATTTTATTTGGAATTAGGCTTCATTTCTCTTTTGCTTTTTATGAGGTTATCGTAGTCTCATTATCTTAATAACAAATTTGGTTGGATAACTCAAGTTGACTTGAATTTTTTTTATTGTTTTTTATTTATATTTTTCCAATGTCATCCTTTAATATTGAATTGATTGAGAATTGAGTTTCATAATCTGTTTCAATTTTCTTTTTATGGAGTTATCCTAGTCACATGACTAGGGTTGCAGCTTTAACATGTTAACCTGAGTTATTTGTTTTTTTATCTATTTTTTTAATTGATT
>Ga0307515_10025466_pt1 | contig 10234 bp, 12 predicted proteins | sample 17_EM_MG_FD_194513 | JGI IMG/M metagenome (GOLD analysis project Ga0307515, IMG submission 194513) | Populus trichocarpa ectomycorrhiza microbial communities from riparian zone in the Pacific Northwest, United States - 17_EM | ecosystem: Host-associated > Plants > Roots > Unclassified | place...
TCTCGTTCAGGTGGGTCTCGTTCAGGTGGGTCTTGTTCAGGTGGGTCTTGTTCAGGTGTGTCTTGTTGTATTCTATGTGCGTTGGCTTTAGCTAACCTCCAATTCTTGCATCCATACAGAGTGTTGTTGGTAGGAGAGTTGCTAACATTCGGCATTAGGAACCCATCCATTCCGGTGCACCTGACAACGAATCCATCCATTCCGGTGCACCTGACAACATCCTAAATTGCAACAGCAGACTGCTGTCCTCGATATAAATATGAACCATTGAAGTCATCTCTCCGGAAATCGTCAAGGCGCGCCTCGAATTGCTTCCTCCTCGACTATGTGCAACTTCTTGCTCCATTTATCCCGTTATTCTATTGCACTTAATCTTCTATTTACTGCTTATACACTCTCTCCCACATTCCCCAACTGTCTATCTTCATTGCAGCAAATGGAACCTACACCCAGCCAGGTGAGGAATCACTATTCACAGAAGAATCAAGAAGCACACCTAGAGAGAGCACTCGCATTCAAGAAAGCAACCAACCTTCATTTCCCATCAAATGTTTGCCTTCCAATCATCTGCCTTCATGCATCATATTGCAGATGCCTAATATCCCCGATTTCATTAATGAAGCAGGGTAATGGAACCGATCAGGACATCGGTGATGGCGAAATTGAGGGCGAAAGCGAGGACACCGGAGAGTGCACATTATCATCCGACATCGAAGACTACGATTTGGATCACCAGCAGGAGGTCCTACTTCTAGGCCAGGTGTGCCGGGACAAGTCATTACGAACTACTAGGTTTCCATTGCCAAAGAAATGTAGCCGTGCTGATACTGTTATTGCATGCCCTCTGCTTCCAAATTCCCGAAAACCTCCTTGGTCAATGGCACCACCACTGCTCAAACGCCAAAAGTCAGCCCTCCTGAACAAGTCATCCAAGTCTGACCGTGCACCATCCGCCCAGGCGCTGCCGCAACCCAAGCCTAGTGGAGACCAGAATGCTCCACAACCCAGGGCCAGTGCAGATCAGAACGTTCCCCAACACAAAAAGGCTACTTTTGAGGTAGCGAAAAGGTTCATAGAACCAAGAGTATTCATGAAGACTGCTTGGCCAATATTATCCGATGACAAGTACTCGATGGTTGAAGAAGATTGGAAAATTGCCATTGAAGCTCAGGATCGTCAGCGGGCATTAGCAGGTGCTCCTGCAGGTACACCATCTGTGTGTCAATTGCCCAGCGGTCCATCACTCAAAATCAGTCCGCAAACACGAGAAGCTGCAAGTCCTGGATTCTGCTTAATGCTCCTCTATCAGATTTACGATATTGACTACGCCCCAAATTATACATGGTTGAAACTGAAGATAAGTACCATTTGAGGATGGTGGGTAGATGGGGCATGGTGAACAGTTGTCCATAGTTACCAGTTGGATTTGTGCTGAGACTGAGCTTCGGATTCAGGTTAAGGAGCTCCTGTTCGATGATGCATATCTCTCCAAGGTCGTTGATGATAAGAAGTCATGGTTCACGCGAATGGAAGTGCTTGATCTCATTTACCATGAATTGTTCTTTACGGCCGATTGCTTGGGGTGCCAGCCAACGACATTACAGTATTTCCAACCTCTCGCTCTGCAGACTTTAGCGCTGGTAGCCGCAGCTATTCATTGTGTGCTGTCTGAATATGCAAGTGGAAAGAAGGCCACAGTTATGTTTTCTCAAGATGAATATCGAGGTACATTTTGTACATCCCATATGATAAATTTTACTCCAGAAGCCACTGCACTCCTCAATCACACATTAGTGGGCCGCTTCAAACCCCCTCCCACCTCCATGTGGCGCAACTCCGCTAGGATAGGCACTCCTCAATCCCCATCAGCGCTCCTCAGCCTAGATTCACTCTCTTCTATATCCATCAGCAGTCAATTCCTCCTCTTTCGGCGCTCCTCTGCTGGGATAGGCACTCCATAATCCCCTCTGTGTTGATTTAGCGCTCCTCTATTTCATTCCGCGCTCTATACTGCCATTTCCGCGCTCCTCAGCCTGGGATGGGAGCTCCCCAATTCCCCCCGGTGCTCCTCGGTCTGGGTTGTCGCACTTGTATTGGAATCCACACTCTGTACCCACCCTCCCCCTTTTTGGCGCTTCTCCGCTGGGAGAGCACTCCTCAATCCCTATCTGTGCTCCTCTGCATGGATTGGCGCTCCTTCATTTCATTACTCACTCCTGACCCCCCCCTTTTCGGCGCTCCTCCGCTAGTTTGGACGCTCCCCAATCCCCATTCGCGCTCTGCAGCATAGATTCGGCACTCTTCTTCTTCATTCTGTGCTCCTGCAACACAGCACTTCCCATCTGGCGCCCCTCTTGTCCCTGGTAGCTGGTCCCCTTTTTCATCCGACTATATCATATTGCCTTTCAAACCCCAATTTAGATTCGCAGCTAGCTAACATCTCATTACACCTTTGTTAGATATCACAAATCGAGCCAAACGATGCTGGAATTCAATTTCAGCCACTTGCCAGGTACGAATAATCAGTAAATTCAAGGAGCACCTCCAGCTTCTTTGTGCCGTTGATGAATTATGTGTTCCTGCTTTCATTGGCCCTGATGAGATGGGAGAAGTAGTGGATGACATTGACACCATGTTTGATTGATATCATTTGACTGTTTAGTCGGGTTATTGTTTTGGTGTACCTGTGTTTATGTTTGAATCACTTGCCTTTTTCTTTGGTACCATAATGTAGTGAGGCATTAAATACAGTGTTGAAGAAGATGGTAGCTAGTATGATTCAGAATTGATAATAAACAATGATCCATGCATCATATTCGCCGTTGAGGGAAATCGATTCCTTGTGGCCATCCGGAGAGTCTCAGACACCACCTGCAGTCCTCCCAATGAATATCTATACGAACCCAGGCATCTCTCAGAGTTTGGTTGTGATTTCCGCATTGGTTCGGCGACACTTCCAGGTGCACCTAAAGTTCTCTCTGGTGCTCCGACGTGTTCCCAAACATATAACAATCACTCCCAGTTACTCCTGTACCAGTCATCAGAGATCCCAGTTACTCTGAAGGCCGGCCGGAATGCCCTCCTAGGGTCTGAGACTCTCCTGAAATTGATGCTTCTAAGTTTACACTCCACATCCTCTCAGACACTCCTGGAGTCTTCCAGAGACTAAAATACATTTTGCTGATGTGCATGTCCTGACTTAAGCTGATAAAACCTCGCCGCAATCGTCTTTTTGACGCACATCACCGCACTGTTACCTCCCCTCTTCACCACATCATACCGGTAACTGTGCTTTGACTTCTTCCCAATCTCTTTCATTTCTTCTTTGCTTTGTTCCCACTTCACTTCAGTTCACCTTCGGCTAATATGAGAGAAAGAAACATAATCTAAAAATGGTAGCGGATTTTGTGTTTTGGTGTAACTGCCGCAATGCTTATACACCGCCTTTGTTGCTTGTTGGTCCGCTTCTTCATTGCCTTCTATCCCTTTATGAGCAGGTACCCATCGATACTCTGCCTGGATATTGTTTCTGCCTGATATGTCGACCGAGTTCATCATCCGTAAAGCTAGCACCTATCCTGGTCCTGGCTCGTCCGATTGTATTCTTCTCAAAGTCGCTTGGGAATCCGTAAAAACTGTTACCCTTTCAACTTCTCTTTCACTGCCGATCTCATCCGCTATATTCATAGCTTCCGACATCGCATACATTTCTGCATCAAATGCTTCCTTTTGTCGGCTTAGGTGTACCCTCCTCTCTTTCCACCGTCTATCCTCTTCCCATACCACTGCACATCCGACCCACTCATCTTCCTTTCTCGATCCATCAGTCCAAAGAACAAGTCCCTCGCTTTCTAACTTTGCCTCATACAGCGCTTGTTCCTCATCTTGAAATATCGCTTTGCCTTTGAGGCATCTTTTTTCCATTGGCAATGTCGTCCTCTCCTAACTCCTCCTTTCGAAAGGTTTATCCTCCGGGATCAACTCATCAATCCCCTCCACCCTCTCTAAGACATTCCTTCGTACTTCTAACATTGTCCCTCCGCCTTGATCATCGGGCATCATCATCTGCCTCAACTTATACCATCGTACCCGGTGATTACGAAGAGCGTTTGCCGGTCGTAACCCCGCATCATTCATTGACGCTCCTTGAGGTGTCGTCCCAAAGCATCCGGTCACCCTTCTGCTCTGTTCATTCAACAACTTTTGTACCTCCTGAGCTCGATTTTCTTGTCCATGCCACCACAATTCAGACCCATACAACGCCACCACCTGAACTGCCGCAACTTGAATCCTTTTGCATCCTTCTGAGCTTAATCCTTTCTTCATCAAGGATCTCACTGTATTCTGCGCTTTCCTTGCTTTCGCTAAGGTCCTCTCCGTATGATCATTCTGGGTAAGCATATCATCTAGCCACACCCCCAACCATCTTGTCGCTTCTTTGTTGCATGAAACCTCATGATTTCTGACCCTTACTCGGGCATTCATCATCGGTTCCTTATTCATTCTTCGTCGAGTAAACAACATCGCTTCCGTTTTTTTGATGTCAAACTGACAGGCGTTCTTCTTCACCCAAATAGTTGTTTCTGCAGCGCATCTCTCCAGTCGTTGTGTGCATCCCCCCACGTTCTCACCTTCCACCACCCATGCCACATCATCAACAAAAGATATGCCCTCACTTCCACACTCTTCTTCCATATCCTCAACTTGGCCGAACAACCCCGAAAGGTTTATAACGAAAGTGCTGGCAACACTGGCAACCCCTGTGGAACTCCCGTTTTCACATCCATAGTGTCTCCTTCCTTCCCATCCATCGACATTATCACTTTTCTATCTTCCATGAAGCTTTCCACCCACCTCACCAGGTTGGCTTCAAACCCCATATCTTCCATTCTTTTTATTAAGTTCCCCTTTGCCACATGTGGAAAGGTTCCCGTAACATCCATCAACAGCAATGCCACGGTATTCCCCCTTCCCCACGCTTCTTTAACTTTCTTCATCAACCTTCCAACCCCATCTATTGCTGACCTTCTCTTTCTGCATCCAAACCATCTATCATGAAGTAGCCTCTTCTGCTCACACTCCTCTGCTATTGCATTAGCTGCTACCTTGTCAAGAACTTTTCGCAGACAATTTAACAATGTTATCACCCTATATGCTTTGGCGACTCCATAATCTGGTTTGTTCGGTTTCGGTATAACAACCCCCTTCGCCTCCTTCCAAACTTGGGGATGTACTCCTAACATAAATGATGTTGAGACGATTTCGATTATTCTTTGAGAATCCCAATCCCATAATAACCTTATCACCTTAAGCCCCAACCTGTCCAGGCCGGTTGCCTTTCAAACTTACTGATTGAACAGAGCCTCTCGGATGTCTTCCTCAGTTATCTTTTTCCACATTTCTCCTCCCTCCTCTTGGGCCTTTCTACTCACACCCTTCAAAGGTTTCAGAAACGCTTCTTCTTTTATTAACTCCGCTTTTTCCGCCCAGGATTCCACCACTTCCCCACTCCTGGATCCCGAAGCTTTTGTCGTTTGTTGGCCTCCTGGATTTGTATACCTCAACGCTTGCCAAACTTGATCTCTCGTGGCCGAACTGAAAATTTTTTGCCACATATCAGTTGTCAATTTTCGTATCATTCGTCCGACATCAGCAAAAAACATTTCCGTCCGGGCGGAATAGCTCCGTCAGAGTGGATGCGCTCAGTCTGAGCCGTCAGAGACACCCCGGTGGCGGATAACTCCGCGCCCGGTGACAAGGCCACGCTTCGCGTCACATGTTGCCCTCCGATCGCCGTTTCGCCATTTCTCCTCGCTCTGTCGGTCTCCTATTTTAAACGAACACCCCTGAGTTGTGGCCAACTGTGACCATACGTCGGAATGGGTTCATTGGGTACACGCTTGCATCGGGATTGCAATGCAATTGGTGATACTGCAAAAATCTCTCCTCGCGTTCCTTCTACATCAGGCGCAAGGAGTGTAGGAAGGTGAGAAGATATGATACTACCCGCCCGTGAGGATCCACGAAATCTCGGACAGAGCAAGTGAGACCAAAGGCTGGGAAAGATAGAGTGTGAATTTTCATTGTATGATAAGAGGAGATGGAAATGAGATGATGTCTATCTACTGCGGGGTCTGCCAAATATATGCTCCCCGTCACTCTGTCCACCTCCGTTACCCCTGTATCTCCGTACAACTGCCGTCGCTCCTTGAAGATGTACTTGATCGAGCGTGTTTGAGATGCACTTGGAGATGGAGATCAAATGAACTCAGAGATGCACTCCGAGATCGTGATCGAGCGAGTTCGGAGATGCACTTGGAGGCCATGCTCGTGCGAACTTGCAGGCCATAATTGAGCGAGTTTGGAGATACACTCCGAGATCGTGATCGAGCGAGTTTGGAGATGCACTTGGAGGCCTTGCTTGTGCGAACTTGCAGGCCGTAATCGAGCGAGTTTGGAGATACACTTGGAGGCCGGGATCGAGTGAGTTTGGAGATACACTTGGAGGCCAAGATCGAGCGAGTTTGAAGATGCACTTGCAGGCTATGATCGAGCGGGATTGGAGGAGTACTTGGAGGCGGTCGATTTGGAGGGAGGCGTGATGGTAGCTGAGACTCTATTCATTGGTTAACTTGAAAGTGTGGGAATGTAGAGAGTTGAGTACAACATCCGCCGAGAGATGAGAAACTGGCTGGGAGCGGGAGACTGTCGATCTTGGGATGATGCTGGACTTGGTGTATGCTGTACTCAGTGTTAACTCATGATTATGGCATGGAGAGATAGAGAGGGATGACTTAACTTCATGTTCTTAGGTGATGGTAGAGTTGAACACAAGAAAGAGAGAGATCAGAGGAGATGGGGGAAATCATCATGAGAAACTGGGACCAAGAGAATTTTGTGTGCGAGTCAATTGACCATCCCCAATACGGCAGGTACGAGTCCCGATCCGTCGCGAACTAACCCTGATACGAGGCCTTCCCAACCCAATCAGGCAAGTCGTACCCCTAATTTCTCATATCCGCTCGTATCCTCCATATCATCCTCATCTTCATCCCCCATCTCTCTCTTCCTCGTCCACAACTCAACCATCATCCCAGAACACAAAGTTAAGTCATCCCTCGCTATCTCTCCATGACATGATCATGAGTTGACACCGAGTACAGCATACACCGAGTCCAGCATCCACCTAAGATTGTTTGTCTTCCCTTCATTCTCATGATTACGAGTTGACCCCTGAAGGTAGCTTCCGCTTCCGGCGTACCTCCCTACACAATCGACCGCTATCAGCCAGCTCTCCATGAGAGCTCAAAGGTAAAGTCACATTGTCACATTCCCACGGTTGCGAGTTAACTAACTGATGAATAGAGTCTGATTACCCGGTGCGCCGTCCATCGACCGCCTCCAAGTACTCGTCCAATCTCGCTCGATCACAGCCTCCAAGTGCGTCCCCAAACTCGCTCGATCACGGCCTCCAAGTGTATCTCCAAACTCGCTCGATTACAGCCTGCAAGTTCGCACAAGCATGGCCTCCAAGTGCATCGCCAAACTCGCTCGATGACGGCCTGCAGGTTCGCACGAGCATGGCCTCCGAGTGCATCTCCAAACTCGCTCGATCACGTTCTCAGAGTGCATTTCTAAGTTCTCTCGATCACGGCCTCCAAGTGTATCTCCAGATACGCCCCATTACCGCCTCCAAGGGCATCTCCAAACTCGCTCGATCACGGCCTCGGAGTATATCTCTGAGTTCACTCGATCGTCAATTTCAGGCGTACTTCGAATTGCTCTCAAGCACCGCCTGCAGCCAGTCCAGTAGATGGGTAGCTATATAGATACATAGATACATAGATGAGAATACAAACTGAATACATGACTGTGATTCAAGGTGCTCCCAGACATGTTGCCAGCGCTCCCAGGTTTGTCGCCGGTGCTCCCAGGTGCTCCCAGGCTTGTCGTTGGCGCTCCCAGGCTTGTTGCCGGCCCTCCCAGGTGCTCCCAGGGTTGTCATCGGCGCTCCCAGGTGCTCCCAGGCTTGTCGTCGGCGCTCCCAGGTACTCTGAAAGCCGGCAGGAATGCCCTCCTAGGGTCTGATACTCCTGAAATTGACGTATCTAAGTTTACACTCCACATCCTCTCAGACACTCCTGGCGGCTTCCAGTGACTAAAATACAGTTTGCTGATGGTATGCAATGCGACCCGTTGCCTGGGCGACGGGTAGCGTGTAATTCTCCGTCAGAGGGTACGAGGTTCCGTCAGAGCCATCAGAGCCATCTGGAATACCCGGGTGTTTCTGACGGAAACTAGAGTTGTTGCTGACGGAGGTTGCTTCGCTGCTTCCTAACTTGTTGCTGCGACACTTCTCCTTTTTTCCTGGCTCTTTTTATTTATCCCAGAATCTTTCTGTTTTCCGCGATCTCCGCCATCCACCACCTCTTTGATCTCACCCAAACCTTAACTTTTTTGCAGCATCTATTGAGATGATTAACATAGTTTTGCTGTATCCACTCTGCCTCCCTCTGTAATTCTTCTCCACTGCTCTTCTCATTCAAAACAGGTCTCTTTGAGCTCATATCCTTCCAATCTTTTTGTGCTTTTTTATAATTTTCTTCTTCCTCCTGCGACTTGAGCCCATCGATATCCCATCTGGTAACCTTTCTTGAGACTTTCACTCCTTCCCCTTCGTCCCATCTTAACTGGGAACACACAATTGCATGATCCAAAGTAGTTGCCAAATCTGTTGACGTCTCTAATGTATCAGCCTCTGAGACTTTAGTAATAAAGAAATTAATATGTGATCCCGAAGTTTCGCCATTTCTTGTATTCGTATGGGTTTCTTCTCCATCCATAACATCCATCAAATCGTACTCATCCATAAGATTTTCCAAATAGTTCGCATCTCGTTTAGGTGGGCACTGTGGGTCCCATCTATCACTGTGAGCATTCCAGTCTCCTCCCAAAAGGAACTTTTCCTGCTCCATAATTTCACTCCATCTTGCTGTCTGTGCCGGTCTGCCTTGACTTCTCACCCCCTCCTTTTGTCTCAGCTGATCATACACATTCACCAATCTCATTTTTCTACCCAATGAGTACTTTATATCAATCACCTCGACATCTCCATCTCCCCCCTTATCAACATCAGCAACAACTCCAGTTTCCGTCTGAAACACCCGGGTGTTCCGGATGGCTCTGACGGCTCTGACAGAACCTCGTACCCTCTGACGGAGAATCAGACGCGACCCGTCGCCCAAGCGACGGGTCGCGTTGCATACCTCCCTTGCGGCGGCTATTAGACCATGCCTCCTATTCTTGCGACGCGTCGCGTTGTATATTACTCTCGCCGCTCCGGCGTCAGGCTTCCTTTACTTTGCGTCCGGAATGTGGTGACATATACGCACCATCAGAATGACACGTATGTTACACTCTTCGCAGGGGTTGCAGTTATGCAGTAGCAGTTTACACAATGCCTGGCGATGTTAATGCCTATCTTCGGCCGATAGCCACATGCCGCACTCTCATTTATGTTTAGCTTTGAGATTTTGTCACTTATTGTAATACAGTTTTCGCTTTGGATACATCGCTTGCCGTTGCATTTGCTTCGCTATTATCGTATTTTATGTCTGAAATATACTGTCCAATCTTCACACTCTCTACTACTATGCCCTCAGTCCTCCACATTCTGTGTTGATCCATCATCGGCTTGCGATGCTTCTTCCTCCTCATCCGCATCCGCATGCGCATCGTCGCCATCCTCGCCCTCATACCCGTCGACATCACTGGTTCCCAAGTCAAACCTCTCGAGTTCAGTCGTGGGCCGTCATCGCCGGCTGGCGGTGCGGATGGCATCGTGCTCGTCGCTTTTGTCACCTTGATCTTTGTAATCCCCGCTGCCCCTTGGCATCCCGAAATGAAGTTCGTCATCCGTGCAATTGTTGTCCATCGGGATGTTTCGGTCAGTGCTTCCGATCTCAGGCTCCTCAAGCGCCACTTCGGAGGTCAAATAGTCAAGAAGAATAGCATTGTCAACACTTGCTGCTTCCGTGCTGATGACCACGGCATGCGTTGGGTTCTCCGCCTGCTGGATCTGACGCTTGACTGTAGCAAGAGTGTTGTTATACACCCTCTGTTGGTAGCTCTCCGGTAGTGTGTTCCAGGTATTCATCAAGAATGTATACATGTCTGCAACGCCAGGCGAGGTTAACAACTTGGGACCCGTTGCAGCAGGATGCGATCTTACCAC
>Ga0307515_10025467_pt1 | contig 10234 bp, 3 predicted proteins | sample 17_EM_MG_FD_194513 | JGI IMG/M metagenome (GOLD analysis project Ga0307515, IMG submission 194513) | Populus trichocarpa ectomycorrhiza microbial communities from riparian zone in the Pacific Northwest, United States - 17_EM | ecosystem: Host-associated > Plants > Roots > Unclassified | place...
CGCGGCTCGTGGTGCCGGTACGTGCACAGGACAAGACGGCATCCATCTCTGCGTGCACGGCTCGGCCGTACTCCGTGATGTCGAACAGAAGACTATCGGTCAGCGCCAGCAGAAACTCCTCATACGCAGCCGCATCGCCCATGTTCTGCGGCTGGGTTCGCTCGAACACATCCCGCGCGATCTTGAGCTTGTGTACGTTGTTCGAGTCGACGCCCCGTGCATGATCGCGCTGATCACCTGTCCCTGGCCAGTATGGCCCACCGCCAGCGCGGGGGACGTCGTTCGCTCCCACGGCAATGACGTCGCCATGCTCGCTCGTGATTGCCGCACCGACCTGGCGAGAGAGATCCGCCGAACGAAACGACGCGGCATACGCCAGGTACATCGCGTGCTCGTGCAAGCGCGGAGAGAGATCCGGGCGCCCGAAGATCAGATCCAGGAAGCGTTCGGCTTCTCGTTGCGTTTGCACCGAGGCACCCTCATCGAGCCGAAAGAACACATCGCCCAGCTCGAAGGTGTCGCGCGTGCGCTGCCCCATCGGTTTGCGCACGTCTTCCTCGTCGCGCCGCATCAAGCTCTTCGCCGGATCGGACTCGATGTTCCGGAGCCCGGAAAGGTGACGCAGGCGCTCTGCATAGGTCGAATACAACGCCAGCACGAACAGGCGGTCTCCGTAGATCCTTCGAAGCGTGGCGACCTTCTCGGGGTGCTTCAGTTGCCGGATGACAAACGCGCACGGCATCGCCAGGCCGAGGTCGCGCCGTTTCGCGGCGATTCCCAGCGCTCCAAGCAGCGCCATCGCGTCTCCGCGGCCGAGCTTCTCGCGAAGCAGGTCCCCGGCGTCCATGAGCTTCCGGATCCGTTCGCCCTCATCGCGCCAGACAAGACTGCCAGGCTCGATCGCGTGTTCGAGCAGGAGGTCAGTCAATCGGATCGACACCGGCTCGTACCCGTACTTCCGGAGCAGCGCCGAAACCACGTCGGCGAACGGGTCGATGTGCGTACCGGTCGCGGCGACGATCCCGAAGACCAACGAGGGGCGAGGGTCAGAGGCTGTCATGGCGAGCGCCCGCGACTATCAGAGCGGTCTGACAGCTACCGAGTTCGCGCCCATCGCCTCGATCATCGCCTCGATGGCAACTTCCGGCACGACGGCGGCCTTGATGCCACGTCGTCGCCGGACTGACCGCAACGGACAGCGCGACGGCGAGACAGATCGCGACGATCGATCGAGGCGAGCACGCGCGATCCCAAGCTGTCATGGATGAGCTCCACACCAGCTCTTCACGGGCCGCTGCGTCCTCACGACCAGCCCTTGCCGCTGCCGGACGGACGCAACCGGGGTCAAGGATCATCATCGCGCGCCTCGGCGCGCCTCCCCGGTCCGGATCCCTGCTACCGTCGACGCGTCAACCCCAGGTATCCACGCGAGAAATCGCCAGCAACGTTCCGTTGCACACGGCGTACTAGGTGAAATGCCGAGTCCCGGTCGGGTTTTGATACCCTGCACTGCAACCAGCACAAATGACCATAGCGACCAAGACGGACCTGGGGGCGGACGCGTGGGCGATCGATGACGACGTCGTCCGGTTGCGCGAGTGGGGCAGCGATCAGACCTACCTCCTGCCCACCGAGCCGAACGACAGCTTGACGATCGGCTCGTCGGAGGTGTGCTCGCTGCAGCTGACCGATCCGACGGGGTGCCTGTCGCGGCAGCACGTCCGGCTGGCGCGCGAGGCCGGGCGGTGGATCGCGCACGACCTCGACAGCAAGAACGGCATGCGACTCGACGGGGTCCGCCGGCCCAAGGTGCTGCTCGAGCCGGGCTCCGAGCTCGGGATCGGCGGCATCACGCTGATCGCGGAGAGCCCGCGGCTGATCGCGATGCGCGGGTTTCTCGCCCGCATCCTCGGCTGGTCGAGCGACCGCAGCGAGACCGTCGATCTCGCGGTGCGCTCGGTGCGGCTGGCGGCGACCCGGCGCGCCGCGCTCGCGCTGTGCGGCGATGGCGACCTGGTGCCGATCGCGCGCGGCCTGCACCGCTACTCGCTGGGCGATGACCGGCCGTTCGTGCTGTGCGATCCGCGGCGCCGCGCCACCGAGCAGGCGGCCACGCTCGAGAACTACCCGACCGGGATGCGCGCGTTCCACGCCGCGATCGGCGGCTCGATGTGCATGTGGGTCAAGCGGCTGCCGCGCGACTTCGCCGAGGTCATCGCCGCGCTCCGCGATCCGGGCACGGGGGTACAGCTGATCGTGTGCGGCCTGCGGCCACCGGACCGCAAGGAGCTGGTCTCGGCGCCGATCGAGGTCCCGCCGCTGTCGAGCCGGCCCGACGAGATCGAGCGGGTCATCGACGAGTACGCCGAGGACGCCGCGACCGCGCTGCGCGCATCGGCGAGCTTCACCAAGGTCGACCGCGAGTGGGTCCGGCTGCACTCGGCGACGTCGATCCCCGAGATCGAGAAGGGCACGCTGCGGATCGTCGCCTTGCGCGAGGCCGGCAACATCGCGCGCGCCGCCGCGCTGATCGGCATGGCGCACGCGTCGCTCGGCGAGTGGATCGGCCGCCGCCGGCTGCCGATGGGGAACTTCAAGTAGAGCCGCGCCGAGAGCCGAGGGCCGCGCCGAGGGCCGCGCCGAGGGCCGCGCCGAGGGCTACGAAAGATCCCTTGCGAAGATCCCCTGGTGGCGGAGCATCGTACGGAGGCCCTCCTGAACGCCATATTTCCGGATTTGCATCCGCGGCGCGATCAGATCATAACTCCGGGGAACTTCCCGCTTTGTCCTCGGTCTTCGACGCACTGCATTCGTCTCGCACCCGGCCCGCCGTCACTTTTGTACCGTGCTCATGCCACATTTCTCGCAGACCAGTCCTGTCGCAATTTCTTGTCCGGTTGCTCACCGGAACTCTTGCCCGTGCCGTGGGGTAGGAGCACACTTACCTCGTGAGCGTGACGAAGAAGCCCCAGGACTCGGTGGCGTTGTATCAGCACCGTCTTCGCGTCGATCACAACAGTATACGAAAGCTACAGGAAGTGATCGCGACCGTCGAAGCGCTCAAGCAGCAGCGCCCGCCCGACTCCGACGACTGACGTCGGTCCGGGTGGTGTGAAAATCCTTCATCTTTCTGACCTGCACGTCACGTACGACGGCAGGGAGCTGAACCAGCTATGGGGCCGCGCGCGTCCGGCGGTGGCGGGCTTACGCTTTGATTTTGTCGTGATCTCGGGGGATTTGACGCAGCGGGCGGCGCCCACCGAGTATGCCAAGCTCAAGCGGTTCCTCGAGGCGGAGATCGAGCCGCTGGTGATCGGCGATCGCGCCGCGGTCAAGACCCGCGTCGTGATCATCCCGGGCAACCACGACGTCGACTGGAGCGCCGAAGTCTTCGAGACCCTCGCGCTGGCAAATGCGCAGTCCGACCTCGCCGAGCAGTGGTTTGCCGACGGCCAGTGGCGGCCCGAGACCCAGCCGTTCCGGATCAAGACCGGGCCCTACGGCCACACCAGCGCGTTCCAGATCCGGGCCGACCACTACCAGGACCGGTTCGCCGCGGTCCAGGCGTTCCTGACTGACTACTACGGCGATCAGCTGGCCCCGCCGCACCGGCCGTTCGCGCTGGTCGATCCGCGCGGCGGCACCGGCGACTGGCAGGCCCACGTGTTCCCCGAGCTGCACGTCGCGCTGCTCGGGTTCAACAGCTGCTACAGGAACGATCGCTACTGGCACGGCGCGCAGATCCACGAGGACGCGATCACCGAGGCCCGCGACCACGTCGATCGCTACGACCAGAGCCGCAACTTCCTGCGGATCGGCGTGTGGCACCACGGGCTCGAGAGCCACCGCAGCCGGCCCGATCGCCTGACCTTCGAGAACCTGACCGCGCTGGTCACCTCGGGCATCAAGGTCGGCTTCCACGGCCACGTCCACAAGTCTCACACCCAGCTCCATCGCTTCATCACCGACGACTTCGCGCTGGTCTCGACCGGCACGCTCGGCGCCGCCGCCGAGGACCGGCCCGACGCGGTGGCCAACCAGTTCTCGATCGTCGACCTGCACCGCAACCGGCTGCGGGTCGATGTCTACGAGAGCGAGGGCCTGGGCGCGTACTCGGCGCGCGAGGACCGCCGGCGGTTCATGTACTTCGACCTCGACGTCGAGCGGCCGCACGACGTGTCCAAGCCGCTGCGGTCATGGGCCAGCCACGTCACCCGGCGGGTCACGCTCGATCCCGAGAACGGCATCGCCAAGATCGACGTCGAGATCGACGACCTCGATCTCAGCGAGCCGATCGTGATCGCGCGGGTCGGCGCGCCGTTCTGCACCGCGCCCGAGCCGACCGCGATGGTCGACGGCCAGCGGCTGCCGGTGACCCGGCGCGAGGCCGGCAGCTACTTCGAGTACCGCTCCAACGCGTGGACCCCCAAGCACTACCGCCGGCTGACCTGGAGCTACCGGATCGCCAACGCGTTCGCGCTGACCCGCGCCGAGCCGTCGCTGATCACCAAGCGCAACGACTTCCCTCACCTGCTCGACGGCTGCGAGATCTGGTCGCACCGGGTCCAGTTCGACTACGACCGGCTCACGCTCGAGTTCGTGCTCGACGCGCCCGACGGGGAGTACTTCGGCGGCCCCGGCGGCGTCCCCGCGATCACGCCGATCGTCGAGCGCCGGGCCAGCGGCGGCCCGCTGATGTGGGAGCGGCTCGGCAGCGAGGAGAGCCGCGCGACCAAGATGGTCGCCAGCGCCAGGCGGTGCTCGATGTCGTGGCCGTCGCCGATGGCCAACGCGCGCTACGGCCTGACCTTCCCGCTCGCCAACCCGGGCGATCCGCTGCCGCGGCGGTTCGCGGTCGCCACCGCGCGGCTGGTCCAGCTGTGCCGCGGCACCCGCCACCCCGGCAACGGCCTGCGCACGACGCTGTCGACCTACCTCGACGCCTCGCTCAGGAGCGCGCTGGGGATCCGCGACGATCAGGAAGCGTTCGGCGAGCACGCGGTCGCGGTCGGCAACCTGTGGACCGAGACCGAGGCGCTGATGCGGCCGTGCTTCGGGTTCTTCCCGCCCGACGCCTGGGTCACCCAGTTCGACGCCGGCCGCGGCATCGCGGGCCACGCGTTCCGGTTCGGCCTGCCGGCCGCCTGGCACCGCTCGATCGCCGGCGAGTTCGACGTGATCCGCGTGCCAACGATGACCGGCACGCGCGACTACGAGTGGATCCTGTGCCTGCCGATCCTGACCGGCCCTGAAGGCACGCCGATCGGCGTGTTCGGGTTCGCCGGCACGCGCGACCACAACACCGAGACCACCAACCAGCTCGCCGCGTTCGCGCAGCAGATCGCCCAGCGCGACCCCGCGGTCGACACCGACAGCTTCGACCGGTTCTGGTACGTGCTCAACGCGAGCTTCTGGTACGGCCTGGCCGACGTCGCGCGCAGCCTGCGGGTCGACTTCGGCGTCACCGACATGGCCGAGGAGTGCTCGGCCGCGTTCTTCGCGACCGGCGACACGGACTGACGTCAGTGCGGCTGCGGATCCGGACGTGGTCCGCCTTACGCCATTCCTCCGGTCGACACGCCGCCCGGGACGGAGACGGGGACGAGCGAACGCATCGTGCGAGTCGCCTCGCTCGATCACACGACAGCACACGATCGCGACCTGACGTACACTGCGATCATGAGCGGGGGAAGCAAGGGGCCAGTGGATGTCCTCGTCTTGACCTGTCTGCTCGATGAGCTCGAGGCGGTCCTGGCGCTCGGCGACGGCGGCAAGGCGAGCTGGACGCAGCGGGAAGACCCCGGTGGTCTGCCCTACCACGTGCGATCATTCCACCGCCCGAGCGGACGGTCGCTCCACCTGGCCGTCGCCTGGTCCACCAGCATGGGAGAGGTCGCGGCGGCGGATCGCGCACGTGCCCTGGCGCAGCACCTCTCGCCGCGCTGGCTCGCGATGTGCGGGATCTGCGCCGGGCGGCGCGGCGAGGTCTGTCTGGGCGACGTGATCGTCGCCGACCGCGTGTTCAGCTACGACCACGGCAAGCTGATCGCATCCACCGGACCCGACGGCCAGCGACAGGAGGAGATCTTTCGCGACATCACGACCTACAACCTGCGCGACCCGTGGTTCACCAGGGCGGCGTACTTCGCGCGCGATCTATCGTGGAGCGCCGAGCTCGCCGCGAGCCGGCCGGTATCGCTCGAGCAGCAATCGCGCTGGCTGCTGCACACGCTGCTGCTGGGCGAGGATCCGGCGCTGCATCCCGATCGCCGCACCGAATGCCCTGACTGGGCACGCGCGCTGCGGTACCTCGAGAACCGCGGCCTGGTCGCGTATCCGCAACCAGCCGTGGTCCTGACCGATCAGGGCCGCGGGGTTGCGCAGCGCGAACGTATCGAGTCGCCCGATGGGCCGCGGCGCGATCCGGTGTTTCGGGTCCACATGGGCCCGATCGCCACGGGAAAGACGGTGCGCTCCGATCCCGAGATCTTCGACCGCATCAAGCAGTTCTCGCGCAAGGCGATCGGGATCGAGATGGAGGCCGCGGCGATCGGCTACGTCGCCGAGCGCCTCGGCGTGCCGTCGCTGATCGCCAAGGCGGTCTCGGACTTCGCCGATCACGACAAGGACGACGGGTTCCGGCTGTTCGCCTGTCAGGCCTCCGCCCGGTTCGTGCTCGCATTCTTCCTCGGCCAGGATCTCGAGGATGAGGCCTCGAGCGGCCGCACGTTCTACGCGGCGCCGCCCCGCCCCGACGGAGTCGAGCCGGAGACCGAGGCTGAACCGACCGCGCCGGCCGTGCGCCTGACCACGCTACCCGGGATCACGATGCCCGACCCGGCCACGACGATGCGCTCGATCGTCCACGGCCCGGCGTCGCCGAGTAATCCCACGGTCATCGAAGCCGCGCCGCCGGATAGCGAGCGCGACATCGCGACCGGGCTGTATCACCCCACGCTTGCGACGGAGCCGCGAACCGACTTCTCCGTTGCCGCGCCGCCTGCGCCGCCACCATCCGCAGGGATGCCTCTGCCGCTCGGCGCGCTGATCACCACCGGGACCGTCCTGGGGCAGTGGCGCCTGCTCGAGATGATCGGGCGGGGCGGCATGGGGACGGTGTACAAGGCCGAGCACGTCGCGATCGGGCGGACCGCTGCGGTCAAGGTGCTCCGCACCGAGCTCACCACCAACCCCGAGATCGCGCAGCGGTTTCTCAACGAAGCCCGCGCCGCCGCGCGGATCCAGCACATCGGCGTGGTCGATATCTACGACCACGCGATCCACGGGACCGGCGCAGCGTACATCGTGATGGAGCTGCTCGACGGCGTGGGGCTGGATGAGCTGATCCGGCGCGCGAGTCCGCTCTCCGAGTCCGAGGCGGGGTCGATCGCGGCGGCGATCGCGGATGCCCTCGCCGCCGCGCACCGGCTCGGGATCGTACACCGCGATCTCAAGCCCAGTAACGTGTGCCTGGTCAGCGATCGGAATGCGCCCTTCGGCCGGCGCGTCAAGGTGCTGGACTTCGGCATCGCCAAGCTGAGCTCGAACGAGCTCGAGCATCACACCGTGACCGGCACGGTGATGGGAACCCCATCGTACATGTCCCCCGAGCAGCTGCGCGGCGCGCACGACACCGATGCGCGCACCGATCAGTACTCGCTCGGCTGTCTGCTGTTCGAGATGGTGTCCGGGCGCAAGCCGTTCGAGGCCCGCAACCTGCACGCGATGGTGTACGCGCAGGTCACGCAGGCCCGGCCCCGGCTCGGCTCGCTCGCGCCGGTCTCATCGGCACTCGAGCGGATCGTGGCGCGGCTGCTCGCGATCGACCCGGCCGATCGGTTCCCCGACATGGAGGACGTCGGCCGCGCGCTGTCGGCGATCTCCGGCGCCACGCTGATCATCCCGCCCCCGGGCCTGGCCCCGCCCTCGGGCCTGCCGCCGCGCTCGGGCCTGCCCTCGGCTCCGCCGCGGCGCGTCCCGCAGTCGACCGCACGGCCGGCCGGCGCCGGCGACGGCGTCGGCCGCGGCGACGACGACGCGCTCCGCGTCGTCCTCCCCGACCATCTGCAGGGCGAGGCGCCGCTGATCCGGCGCTTCCTGCTCCACGTGGCCGGCAGCTACGAGAAGATCGGTGACAGCACGCTGCGCCTGATCGATCCGCGTGTCCCGGGCGCGGCCGGCTTCGAGTTCTTCGCGCTGCTGCTGAGTGGCGCGTCCGGCGGCGGCGGGCGCGAGCTCGGGACGATGACGTTCGTGCACCACGCCCTGCCGCTCGAGGACCACCTCGCCGGCCTGGATCGCGATGCGCGCAAGGTGGTGATCGCGCTGTCCGACTCGTTCGAGCTAGGCCGCGGCGTGCGCGAGAAGATCCTCGACTACCGCAACCGGCTCGATGCGCTCGTGGTCCCGATCTATCTCGGCGAGCTGCGCAAGGCCGACCGCGCCGGGCGGCTCGACGCGCTGTTCATGGACCGGATCGACGACTTCCAGGCGCTGCCCGATCTGTACGCGGCCAGCGGCCCGCTGAGCGATCCGACGCGGTTCTTCGGCATGCGCCAGGTGCTCGACGAGCTGATCGCCGAGCTCGAGGACCCGACGCGCATCGTGGTGATCCACGGCCTGCCCGGGTCCGGAAAGAGCTCGCTGGTGCGGATGGCGGACTACGGCATGTCCGCGGCGCGGTTCGTTCGTGTCGCGTGCGGCGGCGTGGCGCCGGCGGCGCTGCCGGCAAAGATCGCCGCGGCGCTCGGCGGATCCGGCGAGCGCGCCGAGGACCTGCTGCGCGTCGCGGGCGATGCGCAGCGCGCAGCGACCGGCTCGCGGCTCGTGCTGGTGCTCGAGGACGCCGACGCGTGCCTGCCCGGTCCGATCGAGCCGGTGTGGGAATCCTTGATCGCGCTGGCCCGCACCCGCGTGATCAGCACGGTGGCGACCTCGGTGCGCGGGTTCACGCTCGGCCAGCGCGTCCGCGACGGCCGGCCCAATCCGCTGGCCCAGGACGTGCGCTCGATCGAGGTGCCGCGCCTCGATCGAGAGACCGCAGCGCGGCTGGTGCGCGACCTCGGGGCGCAAATGAACGTCACTGCGGCCGATCGCGTGGTGGCCGAGTGCGTCGAGCTCTCGGGCGGCAACGTCGATGTGCTGCGCCGGCTGTGCAGCGGGATGCTCAAGCGCCATCGCCGCGACACCGCGCACCACGCGCTGCGCGCCGTGGAGCTGATCCGCCGCGACCTGCGCGACACCGCCGCCGACCTGATCGCGATGCGCAGCACGTTCGAGAGCCTCTTGCCCTGGCTGTCGCCGGCCGAGAAGCGCGTGGTCCGGGGCATCGCGGAACACCCGCCGCAGCACGCCGCCCAGCTCGGAACCGCGGAGCTGTCGTCGACCGATGCGTCCGCTGCGATCGAGGACCTCCGGGCCATGGGCCTCGTCGAGCGCATCGACGCGCGCGAGCGGCTGACGATTCCGTTGCTGGCCGCGTGGGCCAAGCACCATCTCCCGGGGGGCGCCGGCTGGCGCTGGCTTACCTGGATGCGGTGACTCGCCGAACGTCAGCCTGGCTCGGCGATGTCGCTGGCCGTCCCACCGGCTATCCGCCGCGCAGATCGCGCGCCAGCAGGGTGTGGAACAGGTGCTCACCGGCCTCGCGGCGCACCGACAGCCGGCCGGCGCGATAGGCGCGCGACGCCAGGCCGCGCTGCACGCTCTCGCAGATCGCCACGTCCTCGTCCTGGATCCGCTCGGACACCGCGATGCTCTGCTGGTTCTCGGCGGCGTCCGTCCCGCTGAAGTAGAACTCGAAGATCACCCTGGTGCGATCGATGCCGAGCGGGATGACCAGGTTGGTGTCGAGGTGGCCGGGGTACCAGTTGAGCATCAAGTTGGGATAGATCCAGTAGTACAGCGCCCTGCCCTTGCGCACCGCGGCGGTCGCGGCGTCGCCGCCGCCCTCGATCGGGCTCGCCTGCAGGCACGACCGCTCGAAGTTCTCGATCGTGTACTCGGTGTAGGTCAGGACCGAGCTCAGCGACTGGTGCAGGTGGGGCACGTGGTAGCCGCCGTCGAGGTAGTTATCGACGAACACCTTCCAGTTGCACGCCAGGGTGTACTCGCGGCGCTCGCAGAACGCGAGCTCGCCGAGCCCGAGCGGCGCGATCTGGCCGACCATCGCGCCGAGGTGGGTCTCGAGCGCGGGCGGGTCCGGATCGAGATGGACGAACACCAGGCCCTCCCA
>Ga0307515_10025469_pt1 | contig 10233 bp, 5 predicted proteins | sample 17_EM_MG_FD_194513 | JGI IMG/M metagenome (GOLD analysis project Ga0307515, IMG submission 194513) | Populus trichocarpa ectomycorrhiza microbial communities from riparian zone in the Pacific Northwest, United States - 17_EM | ecosystem: Host-associated > Plants > Roots > Unclassified | place...
CTTACGAAGAAACTCCAGTAGTCCTAATGAAGCCAGCTTTAATGAACCGACCAATGAAAGATTGGAAAATTAAAAGAGAAGAAGACAGAATCGAGGGGGTTAATATTCAGGTTGGTTAGAAAACCAGTCCATAAGACCAAGATCTGCTCCACTTTTCGAAACTACAAAGTCATTCCATTCACGAAGCAAAGACTACTGGAAGTGGAAGGGCTCAAGCTAAAGTTCAGGGCATTTCCCTGAGATGAGTGACTGACTTCCTTCATGAAAGGCCTTGATTTTCATTTTAAAATGGCCAGGTAGAAAGAAGTGAAGATTTGAAAGCTTGGAATTTGTCATTTGAGAGATAAGAGACAGAAAAGGAGCGGCGAAGTGAAGATTTGAAAGTTTGGAATTTGTCATTTGAGAGATAAGAGACAGAGAGGGAGCGGCGGCTGAGGGGTGAGAATGTGTTTAGGTTTAGGGTTAGAAGCTATTTATAGTTGTTTTTTTTTTTAAGTGTTGGCTTGGTTGAACCGGTTCGGTTCGGTTCGGTTTAATCGGTTTTAGACTTTAGAAACCGAAACCGAACCGAACCAGAATTTTTTTGTGATTTTCTAATCGGTTAATTCGGTTTTTTTTTTCGGTTCGGTTTTTTCGGTTTTTTTTTCCGGTTTTTCCGGTTTTCTCGGTTATTCGGTTTTTTTGCTCACCCCTAGTTATTTCTGTCTTACTCATCTTGTGCGACATTAGCATGTTTATTGAAACTTGCTTTTCAAATTATAATGTTTTTTTTAAATAAAAAAACCATGTTTCTAATCAAACAAACAATATATTTATTTGAACTGACTTCAATATCCACTGGTAAAAAAATACTGCAATATGCAACCAAAATTGCCAAGTTTTCTTTAACCAATCCGTTTTTGATGTTGTGCAAAAATATGATCCAAATGAAAGGAATAGTGTCATATGTACATTCTGAATTATGCGACGATAGAAACTTCAGATTTACTGGGACCAAACATGCCTAAAGTAGGTGCAAGTATGCTACTTCGAATTGCCAAATGCTATAGAAATTAATCTGTCTGACAAAGTCACAAAGGAGTGAAATCTTGCCTGGAAGACCACATTTTCCATAATCATAATATTGATTCGTTATCGTTGGCAATAGATTAAGGCTTTAAGGATGGTCATATGCAGCATACAATGATTTGAATGCCAGATTTTAAACAATCACCATATATAATATTTTCAGTTTAATATGTTGCAAAAATGAAAAATCAACATTTTTTCCTGTTAATCATAGCTAAAGATAGTTTTCATCACGTCCATAGAGCTAAAATATCGAAGGATAACATTTCCAACAAATTCAGTAACATTTTGAAGGTGAAAAACACTAATAGCATATGTTGATGGGGCCAATTCTTCGTGGCTCGTAAAGTTATACAATTGGCTTAATAGACTTTGCTTCAGAACCACTTTAATGGGATTAGAGACTTTGCTGCGGAACTTTTTGTGATTTACTAGAGGCTGAAACCCAAGACCTCTTGTAAGAGAGCAGGAGATTCATGTTATCGAACTAGAGGCTCATCGTCGACTTTGCTACAGATTGCAGAATGATGATGATTTGGCCCGAGATGATATGCTGCTAACAATGTGATAGTTTCACTCTTTTTACAGACTCATTTTATATCGTCCTGGCTGCTTAAGGCACAGATTTAGAGCTTGGCAATGATGCCCCTGATTGCATCTTTCGTGCCATTTTTCTTATGTGTTATCTTCTTTTTAGGAACTTTATTGATAATCAGGACATATTAATCCCATTTAGTTCAAGAAAGGTAAGTTTATCGAAGATGAGTAATGTTCTATAGATTTTCATATAGAAAATATAAAAACAATGAAGATAAAAATAATATTTTTCTTGGATTTCATGTTTTGAAAAGATATAAATTCATTTCAAAACTATTAAGAAAACTATTAAGAAATGGATTGATTTTATGTTTTTATTATTTCTTATTTGTCGTTTTTCTAACTTAACAAGTACGAGTACAATTTGAGCTGCATGATATTGCAATTTAGAAAGGGGGAGAGAAGACAGGTATTCCATCAGAATATATAAAACCCACCTCATTATGAATTTATTCATGGGCTAAAACAAGACCTGTAGTGAATGACTTCACTGACCATACAGCTTCGATAGAGAGCAATAAACTCTTGCACACTCCTTACCTATCAAACCCTACTTTAATGAATTTCGTCTTACGAATTAACCACACTACATTTTTTCCTGATCTCTCCACTAGACCCCGTTAGCGGGCTTATATTCCCCATTTTGATCATGGAATTAGCAAAGTCATTTAAGAAAAGATTTTGATTAGTGCTATAGGTCTGAACCAGAGCTTTGGTTGTCAAATTGGTACTTGAAAATAGTTCTTGGTCAGAAGAGAGAAGACCCTTATTGTTTAGCAAGTTCTGGAAATAGTGGATGTCAAATAGATCAGTGGAGTTCCGATCAAGAACTGTAGTCTTGTTGCCATCATCAGTTAGTGGACATAGATTTTGCAGATCAGACACCATACTTGATTCCATTGTACTGTCCGGAGCACCGGTTCCCGAGAAGTTGAACAATCTGTTGTTGAAGGTGGCACATCTTGCTTGTCCAATTGTGTGAGCACCTACATGAAATTACATGATATCCAATCTTCAGCATAATGCAATTATTTATGAAATTCACAATTTCTGATGAGAATACACAAGCACTGAATGACACGCAATACGGGGGCATTTCTTATCAAAGTTGACCACAGAGCATCATGCCGTCCATGAATATGTGATGCATTACCGGATAAGGCGACTACGTCTATGATATTTAATCCTACTGCAGCAAACTTGTTGATGATCGTATCCACATCTTCAAACGGGGAAGGAAGTTTAGCATTTGCTCCAGTCTGGTTAGCCACTAGTCCATCTCTTCTTCCGAGCAGAACTCTCCATGATTTCCCCCCACTCTGCAGCAATATTTTCATTCAAAGTCATCTATAAATACTTCATATTCACTTGATAAACATATTATATTGGACTAACACTTGAATGGTTGTGATAATGCAACTCAAGAAAGAAAGTGAATTAGATATGTAGTTTCAGGAAGGAACTCTTTTATCAGAGTCAGTCATATATTTGTCATGAGGAAATTCTTCAATAAACATTTGCTTTGATATATATTAAGCTCATCATCTGCTGTAAGAAGTTATTATTAGTCCTCTCTGCAAAGTTTATTCAGATCATTAACTTGCAAAATGTTTTATCTCAGGATACCTGATGTGTTCGGAAACGAGCTAGGATCTAAAGAGTAAACTTACAAGGAGGACCGAATCTCGGGCAGCTATGGTTAGTATATCAGCACAAGATACAACGCCACTACATTGACTTTCCACAGCAGTTTTTATTGCATCCACAACTTCAAATCCCCTTGCCGAGTTTATGTTAGGCAAAGCAAACTTCTCACCATCATTTCCATCCAGCAGAACTGATGCATCACAACCCTATCAAGAAGAAGACATTGTTTTTATGTCAATTATGACCTAATGATGCTTTAGAAAAGTTGATTGCAAAATATATCTAAGAAATGAAAAGTTAGTGTGGCTAAAAAGCACAAGGTACAAGTGGAATAATTCTTAAACTCATCAATCTGAAGTCATAAAAGACTATAGGAAATCATATTGCAACCACTCAATCCTCCAGCAATAAATTTGTTAGATGTTTAGCACAGGCTTATGAGCATGGGTCTGCTTAAACTCACATTGACAAAGCAGTCATGAAAATGAAGCCGAATCAAAGAGGCTGCCATACGTGTTTCGAACTTGATAGCTTTCTGAACTTCTCTACGGACAATTTGGAGAAGGTTAGGACATGTTGTCGAATAGAAATCGGTAGTCAGTTGGGACCTGGCAACTACACATAACATCAATATTGTCAGAAACAACGAATAACCGTTATAGCAGCTCGACCTCTTCATGGCTACTAGCTACGAAAGTTCTCTCACAAGACGTGTTGAAAGAAAACTTGTTCTAACAAGATTAAGGATCAGATACTTAAGCATTGAAAAAAACTTGAAGTTCTATTTATAACCAACATCATGGAAAAAGTTAATCTCAACTTGTCTACACTAATATAGCACACGGTTCTATTTAGTATTAGTGCTGGTGATGTATGGCGGCTGCGGCTGGTTTCTGTGCTCAAAAGGCTGTACTAAGCTTTACCATTTGCATAGATTTTACAGACTTGAATATTTAAAATTACCGACAAACAATTTGAATGAAATAAAGTGGGTGCATTGCTATCAGATTCAATGTAATTTAAGCATTTATTTGCAAGTTCATGAATCAAAGCATCCTTAAGAGCACTAGTGTCATATTAAAATCGAAGGTACTGAGATTAAGAAGAATTCTAATTTTGTCTGCACCTGACAGATTAGCCACGCGAATACGGACATGTTTTTATAATTTAATGGCAGCAACTAAAGATGATTAGGATAATTTCTCAATTCTGATATCTAATTAGAGAGTAGCAGCTGGAGCTGACTTCTGCTTGATTAAATAACTGGCAATTGCCATGAACATTAAGTGTATGGCAGCTTCACTTCAACTACGGCTATTAATTATGAAGAATAATATGGAAGTGGACTGATGACAGAGCCACCTTACAACCTCTAACATTATCCAGCCACTAGAAACCATAAATTATAGCCTTTCTGCAATACCTTTTTTGGTCTTGGATCAGCTAGCTAGTGCTAGCTAGCCACATAACGAGGTACTCGAGCATATTCCTTATGATGCAAGAGATGTTTTGCGTCATCAGAAACATCTTGGCATGATAATGCTAGCCAGCCACATTTCAATGTGTTCTGAAGTGAATGGTTGGAGCTCTTCTATTTTACTTCTTCGAAAGCAAAACCAGAAGGCCAGACCTGCAGCAAGTCAACAGGACAAACCATAAAAAGAACAAGCTAAAGTAAGCAGCTGTCTAGCACCAAGCAGTGCACCTCAAAGCCAGACCAACACTTGCATGCTTTAAATGCACAACCATAAGATGAAGATCAATACAAATCTTTGCAGGGAAATCTGAAGAACATCTCAGATTATCAATGCAACACAAAGATGAAAATTATAGAATTAAATCCTTAGAAACCAACAACTGAAACTCGAATATTAACGTGCCTGTCCTTAAGGATAGCACCAATGCTTATATTTCCATGTCTGCATGTCCATTCTAAACATCAGCAGCTATCTGATAGATATTACAGCTTCAACAGAGAAGCTGTTAGTCTCTTTCTTCAAACTATTTATTGATTTTATTTATTAGGTCCCTCATATTTTATCAGTTCCTCAATTGGGTCCCTTCATCAACATCCATCGACTGTCAGTTAATGTTATCTGATCGAGGTAACTAGGACCTAATTGACTGGCCCCTTTTTCCACCCTTACATCAGAATATCATAGCGATCCAAATGGGAAACAATGAAGGATGGTGGAACACGATTGAGAATATCAGTATTTAAACTCCATTGAGAAAAACCCTAACAGGGGGATTAATTTGAAGTGTTCTATGAAAAATCAGGATCTTCAAACAGACGACACGTAACTGAATAAGAACAAACCACGTGTCACAAACCCCATAAAGACATTTTTCTCCTTTTGGTTCCTTAAAGACCACGAACTAACTTAACTGAACCAAAACTCAAGCCTTACTTCAGATTCTTGTTCCAACAAAATATCACCAAAAAAATGGTTATAAAATCGAATGCTGCCATTAATTTAAGCTTGCAATTGAGCCCTTCTCCTACGTTATTTGTACCATCATTTTTAAGCCTCAAAAACTCTTCAAATCATCAGAAAAAAATGCTCATGTTTGTCAATCCTCTCTAGTTGATGAACAACAACAGCAATTTTCATTCAATGAGCTAGAAAATCAGCTGATCATAAATGCCCTTATTGGAATCCAAGGCAGAGGAAAATCAGCATCACCCCAGTAACTCAATGTACATTTTTTTTACAATCAATATTTTACAATTAAGAACAGCATAAAAACAGGCGAACAAAACGCGAAACAGAAGCTAGCTCAAGTAATTACAGAAACGGCCTAATTTTGTCGAAGAAGGCTGGGCTTTTGTGTTCCTTAGGCTATTTTTAGTGGACCGTACCATTTTTAATGCATTCTTGTAGCCTAAACCTAATGCCTTCTGCTGTTTTGCATTTAAATTTGGGCCTAACTGTTATACAGAATTGCCTGCACCAAGTCTTCAAATGCCCGCAGCTCCAACACACACACAACGACCACACTAAATCTACAGAATTCTATGGAATGTAGGCAAAGATATATAGAGCCCTTTTGGGTTTTGGCATTACTTTAAACCTCCCTGCATCTTAGGCCGTTCTTAGGGGTTGGAAATAAATCCATCTTTCACTTTTTTTTTTTCCTGGAAAAATAAGTAAGGTTTCTGTTAGGAACTTGCACTTGAATATCAATAGACATGCAGAAAAGCTCAATCAGAATCGAAATTTTTTTAATTTTTTTATTAATAGTACCATTTTAAGAGTAGATTGCAAACTTTAATACATTATAATCGACTTCATATTTAAATATTATTCACTCTTCGACAACGAGTCCTCACTTCCCCCTCCATCCCAGTTAGAACACTAATATAACTGATCATCTTAATCATGGAAGCTACAAAGCTTTCAAAGAAAGCTGTCTGGTTGGCACTGAATTGGTTAACCATCTCCACTGTATTTGACTTTGGAGTTGAAAACAGCTCCTGATCACTTTGAAGCAGGCCTGCACTTGCTTGCAGGTTGGAGAAGTATCTGTTGTCAAATGTATTCACTGTTGTTGGGTCTAGGTTGATGAGAGCTGTCCTATTTCCACCTCGAGGACATGATTTCTGGAGTATCTTCAGTTGTGTTCTGCTCAAAGTGGGATCAGGCTTCCTGGTTTTGTTGAAATCATAAAGCCGGGGAGTCAAAAACAGACTCCGAGGCCAAATGAATGGGCACCTAGCAAAAAAGTTATTAGACATCAGTAATTAAATTCGTTCACGTTACTTGAAAATATATGCTTATATATCAAGATTTAATTACCAGACAACGCCACGAGGTCTCTACTGTCTAGTCCAACAGCAGCAAATTTGGATGCAATCGCAATGAGGGGATCAAATGCACTTGGAAGGGCCTTATTTGCACCAGTTTGGCTAGCTGTGAGGCCATCCTTTCTTCCTAGAAAGCTCCCCCAAGAAGGGCCTCCAAACTTGCAATTAATAAACAAAGAAGAATGATAAATTTAGATCTTTGTTTTGAAAAAAATTGGCAGAAAATAATAGATATTCAAACTAAGCGGTAGTTACATACCAGGGCAACTGATTGTTGGGCTGCAACCGTACGTAGTTCAGGAATTATTCTTGTGATTGGTTACCCATATGCATATATATGTTACAACATGTAATTATTTCTTTCCGATATGTACACCTTGAATTAATAGTGAAGGGGAAAAAACTCCTAATCTGTCACCCATGAGATATATAATTAAGAACAAAATAATTATACACAACCACCAAGCTCAGAATCTTTCCAATTCAGTAATACAAATATGATGGGTTTATACACACACACACACACACACACACCCCTTATATAGACAATTAATGAAGTTCTTTCTGCCCTAAAATGACTATCGTATAAAATGGTAACGCGTTGAATTCAGTATAGGTAGCAATCAATTTCAATGGATGATTACTTAAGAGTATATATATACATTTTCGTCGTCACATACAGTTTTTGGATTGCAACCAGAAATGTTTCCCTTGAAAGGACCAGTACGTACCACAACATGCATGCATGCCACCTTAATCTCCTTGAAACCCTCACAAAATTTAAATGAAATGCTGACAATTAGAACACACGTAGGAAGCTCTATGCAAGCTATAGTAGAGAAACCATGAGGTGTTTATGTGTTCTGGCTGCAATCCAAAAACTGTATGTGACGATGACAGTGTTACCATTTTATACGATAGGTTTTTTAGAATGACCCTCGGTAGAAATGTCTAGTATCTTGAATAGTTTTTTCTTTTTTAATTTTCCAAAGAAGAGATTTCAAAAAGAACACTAATTTTGATTTGACTACAAATCATCATTTATTTATTGTCTATGATATTTTTATTCAAGAAATTAGCCACTGCTAATTTGCTTAAGGTGGTGATGGGAGTGGAACGAGACTCCCATGCGATGATAGATCCTTTTTGTGATTGACACAGCAACAACCTGAACTAGGAATATGAAGACCATCAAAGACGACACAAGTGCCTGTACTAAACCCATATTGTGGTCGGCATCTTGAATCGCAATCCGCTGGTACGTAGCAAGCATCAGTGGTAATATGTCCATACTTGTATCCTTCAATACTGTCGATGCCTACCAAAAAAAAAAAAAAAGTCACTAAAAATAACACACACAAGTATTAGTAGGGAGTTTATGCAAATTACCAAAACACTAGGAAGAGATTGAATATGAGAACTGCCTAAGAAAGTAATTTCTTGGAAGCCATTGCCAAGATAATACTTTGAAAGAATAAAGAACATAATGTTTAGAGAGGCTATATATTTATATTTGATTTCTCCTTCTTTTTTTTTTTTTTTGAAGATCCTAATGTTGTTTCTATTTTGAATAGTATAAATTTGAATTTGAATAATTTGTTACCATAAAAAAATTTAAATAAATTATAAGAATTCTTAATATCAAAATCTAATTAAAACTACTCTTTTAAAACTAAACCCAACACAATTTAACCCATGACTTGGATAATTCAAAATCTAGATCAAGCTGGGATTCAATAAAGATAGAAGAAAAATTAATCCGGTATAATTTAGTTAAAAATTCAGGTTGACCTGCAATCTAATTAGCTTATGGAAAATATAGTCAAAATTCATTGATTTTTTTTAATTCTTTTTAAATGATAAAATTTTCCAATTTTTTTAATTTATATAAAAAAAATGGGGTTAACTCCGGACTTGTCCTGAGTTGAACTTAAAAACTATAATTAAAACAATTTTGACTAGTTGTATCTATTGTAAAATATTCTTTAAAAAAATATTTTAGATAAAATTTTTTCTAATTAATGTGATAAAATAAATTAATTTTTCAATTGTGTTTATAAAAGAAACAAAATTTATGAAAATTCCATTGTTAACTTCCCAAAAATTGCTTTCATTTAACCAATGGATCCCTACATTAACAAAAATGGATCCCATAAGAACTAAAGTTATAGCACGAAATCACTTTGATATATTATAAAATTATACAATATACTAAAATAAAACGGTCACACACATTCTAGAAATAGTAATTTTAGCAGGTATTGTAGTAGTGATATAATTGTAATTTTTTATTTTTTTACTGTAGCTATGACAAAATTATGATTTTTTATTTTTCTTACTATAGCGTTGGCAAATTTAAAATTTTCTATTTTCCCCCCTCCCCCTCTCCCCTCTCTCTTTATATTTGATATATTTATCACTCTATTGAAATCTATTTATCACAATTATTTTTGTTTTTATCTTCATTCTTTTATAGTTTTTTTTATTCCTTAAAATTTTTTTTGAAAAAAAATTATTATTTCTTATTCTCAACACTTAAAATATTTATCACTCTATACTTTACAAGCCCGCACGCTTGGGTCTTTTTTTATTTATTTGTTAATGAAATAGACAACATGTCATCTATTCATCTAGTAAAGTTTGACCTCCTTCTTTTTTTTTTAATTTTTTAATTCATACCTTTTTAATATGTATCTTTTTAATTTTTATTTAAATTAATACTCCTTCCCTTTAATTCTTAAAAATTAAAATTATCCACTACCAAATAAAATAAAATAAAATATACAATATATCTGCTGCATTTACAGATTTGTACTGCACTTAACTCACTTATAATGTGTGGCAGAATTGTAACAGAAACTTTTGATAATACATGTATGGAATAGCCTTATTGCTTTGCTTTAAGATTGACACACCACTTAATCTGGTTGGAACGCTATTGAAACTGTGTTTTTTTAAATTTTATTTTATTTTTTATTAAAAATTATTTTTTTATGTTTTTAGATCGTTTTGATGTGCTGATATAAAAAATAATTTTTTAAAAATAAAAAAATTATTTTAATACATTTCTAAATAAAAAAACACTTCAAATCACCACCACTATCACAATCTAA
>Ga0307515_10025470_pt1 | contig 10233 bp, 7 predicted proteins | sample 17_EM_MG_FD_194513 | JGI IMG/M metagenome (GOLD analysis project Ga0307515, IMG submission 194513) | Populus trichocarpa ectomycorrhiza microbial communities from riparian zone in the Pacific Northwest, United States - 17_EM | ecosystem: Host-associated > Plants > Roots > Unclassified | place...
TATGATCAATCATTGAAGATAATATAAAAGAAACGATTGACGAGTCTTTTCGTAGATCCAACAACAATTTAAGTACAGAAGTAGTCACCTGTTGAGTCGTGTTGTAGTGGGGGGTAGTGGAGAACCATGCCATCCAGTAAACCGTAAGTCATCTTCATCGGAAATTCAAGAAGCTATGATTGTGTATAGAAGAAGTACTTTTAAATAAAAGAAGAAAAATCAGCTGGGTAACTACATATGACAGAAAGGAGTCGCGCGAAATAATGTCCATGCCGCGCGATAGATTCTTCGAATTGTAAAGAAAACGCTGGGTAACGGCCGGTTCTTCTCTTCCAAGTTTCTCTCGTAACTGTTTAAAAGTGTAGCTTAATTAACTTATTTTTTTAACTGTTTTAAATAGAAATATATTGAAATAATATTTTTTTTATTTTTTAAAATTTATTTGTTGTATCGACACATAAAAAATATTAAAAACATTAAAATCTTCAGGTTAAACCTTAATTTAATTAGCAATTAATTAAATAGTTGTCTGGATATTAGTAAAGTAGATTAGGGTTATTCGACTCCTTTGCTTTAGGCTTATTTGTCATAATGTCCCTCAACTTAGCACTATATCCATTAAACTAAAAATATCCCAAAACTTCACCCCCAAACCCTAAGAATCGAATATTACCTGAAGATGCGTGTTCAAGAGCCCAGGCCATGATAAGCATTTAATCAATTTTTACAAGCATCGATCGATCGGCTCTAGAAATTAAATTAAGAGCAAAAAACATGTACAAATTTAAACATGCCTGCCCAAATTGATAAATACATATCCATACAAGAGGGATGATGAGTTATAAAGAGAATTAGAAAAATAAAATAAACTTAACTCATAACATTAATTTATGTTAGCCCTACTCTGGGTTAATATGAAGTTGTATTCTTTTATATATTTTTTAAGATTTTTTTTATTTTTATGCTCTCATATTTTTGTATTTTCTTTTATATACCCTTCTTGCTATTTTTATTGTAAAAATACCCCTTAAAACATCAAAAGAAAATATTATTTTTTAAAAAATAAATTAATAAATTAATTTTGACAAACTTAAAAAAAAATTGAAAAATCCAAAGAATATAAAAAATTAAAAAGAAACCTTGAAACTTTTAAAAACCTTGAAATGTATAAAGTTGAAACATATCAAGAAAATTAATTAAAACAAGCCAAAAAAATATAAAAGAAACATTGGTAACTAATGAAAATCTTGAAAAAACATGTCTTCCAAACTTATTTCATTGCTATAGACATATTTCTGTTTACGAGGTTTTATAACATGATCTTCTCATCTTTTAGATTTTACTAGTTATTAATTTTTTTTCTTAGATTTTCGATTTTATTGTTCTAGATTTTTCAGTGTTTTTATTTTTTGTGGGTTTTTCTAAGATTTTTCATATTTTTAAAAGTTAAATATTTATTTTTAAAATATTTTCCAAATTAATTTTTTATTTTTTAAAAGAACATGTGGAAGAATACTCAATATATAAAAATAAGTAGTAGATCCATTATCTCTTAAATAAAGGGCATGGGTTTTCTCGGTTATGACAGGTAACTGAATTCTTTTGGACTTTGTTGTTGTTTCAATTTTTAATTATAAATTTCTTCGTTAAAGTTAATATTTTGTTCATTTTCTTAATTTATCTTCCCGTTTTTGTTTTTTAGTGTTGCACAAATCTACCAATGAAGTTAATAATGGATGAAGTTGCAAGTGTTGACACTAGCGCCTTCAGTACAATAGAAGATACCCTACTTAATTTATTGGAATTAATTCCTATAAATTTAAAGTTTATTTATTTTTATATTTTAAAAAAAATTTAAAAAAATAATTTTTTTTTAAGATTTCAGAAATATACAATATCCATTGGTGCACGCTCACCTCGCGCACAAAAGTACTATGAGACACGGCACAACTCACACACACAAATTCTTTATGCATGTATGACACACCTCGCACACCATGTTGAGCCAAAATAGATATGAACTAGATTAATATAGTTTTATAATGCTTCACATCCCCGCAAGCGTGCACGCACACAAGAATCAATTTTCACCCGACCCAAGATTTTGATAGTGGATTCATCTCGAGATTAGTTGTCAACCCAAGATATAATTTGAATTTTTTTGAAATTTTAGTTCAAATTAAAAGCTAATCAAAGTTAGATTTTAAAATTTATTTGATATTATAGTAGTGATTGTTTTTCAAAATATTTTTTACCTGAAAATACATCGAAATAATATCTTTTTATTTTTTAAAATTTATTTTTTAAAATTTATTTTTGACACCAACACATCAAAATTATATAAAAACATAAAAAATATTAATTTAAAATAAAAAAAAATATTTTTAAAAAGATATTTTTAAAACATAAAAATAAATAGATTTTTAAATAGATTAACCACTATATAAACCGAATCCTATAATTTATAACTATATAAAAAACCAGAAAAAAGAAAGCGCGTGATTTTTCTCCCACTATCCACAGTAATGCATAACCCCATTGGTGAACTCGATCTAGAAAGATAAAAAAAAGTTGTGTGTGTGTGTGTGTGTGTGTGTGTGTGTGTGTATAGCATCATGCTTTTACCCCAGGATTGATATCATTAATTTATAAATAAATTTGTGAACTGGACTGAAAACGTTTTTCCCTCCCAATGTGCGGGAGTAAATTGGGAGTTAGAAGCCATAACCTTGCTTAAAAAAATTAGTGCACCTTTTTGTTGATTAACCTTTTTAGTGTTGCTTGTCCGTCTCATCTTTTTTTTTTTAATAATATGGATCATATTATAATAGAAGTTTTGATATATTTTTAAAATCTTTTTTTCACTTTAATCTTTTTTTTTATTTAATATTTTTTATTGAACATCACTATCTATAAAAGCCGTGTTTCCAATCATATAACATGTATAAACTGTACTATTTTATTAATATTTTTTTCAATTATGTTATTTCGCTAATAATTTTTAAAAATATACTAAAAACAAAAAATATCATAACTAGAAGGATATGACAATACCAATATCTCATATCGGTTATGAGCATAATTATCAGACCCGACTCGAGATCTAACATAATTAGAAACCAAGTCAATAAATCATCGAGTTAATCTACGAGTCACCAAGTCATACCGAGTCAATCACTTTATTTAAAATAATATCATTTTAGCTTTTTTAAAAACCTCCCTAGAAAGACCCAACCAGATATCACTACAATTCACCCAAAACTAACCAACCAGGTTAATGTTCAAAACAATTGACCTGGTCTAGGTAATACTAGTTAGATGACCCGCGCAATGCCGCGGGTCAATCTTTTTTTGCATAAAAAATATCAAAAAAAGCTAAGATTTAAAAGTGTTAGGTCTTTCTGCAAAACTATACCCAAGAGTCTTGGGTTTGACTGCAACGTTTGACCCAAGAGTAATATTTATAATATTAATAATAACATTAAACTTGCATGACCCAAATTTAAATGAGTTTGACTGTAATACCAGACCCAATAACCTTGGATGTGGGTCTGACTGCAAGGTCGTATCATAAAAGTGTGATAATTAAATAGATTAAGTAAAAAGAAAAAAACATAGAAAAAAAAACCAACATGAAGAAAATAACCAATGAAGAAAAAGAAAAAAAATCTGAATTAACTGGGTTAACTCTTCAAACCAGGTTAACCCGTCAAACATTGGATTTGTGTCGTGAAAGTTTGATAACTAAATAGAAAAAAAAATTGACGGGTTACCCCATAATTAACTGGGCTAACCCGTCAAACCCGGGATTCGTGTCATAAAAGTCTGATAATTAAATAGGAAAAATTTAATATTAAGAAAGTAAATTAAAAAAAATAATTAAAAAAAAAGACAGAAAAAAACTAAAGACATCAGTTTTTTCACTGTGGACTGCATTGTGCAGTCCGCAATAAAAGGCTTAAAAAGAAAAAGAAAAGGGAAAAAAACATTGGCATACCCACGGGTTAATTTTTTTTTCTTCATAAAAAATATAAAAAGGGCTAAGATCTAAGAGTGTTAGGTCTTTCTGCAAAGATATACCCAAAAGCCTTGGATCTAACTGTAACGCTTGATCCAAGAGTAATATTTATAATATTAATAATAATATTAAACTTACATGACTCAAGTTTAAGTGAGTCTGACTGCAACACCAGATTCAAGAGCCTTGGATGTGGGTTTGGCTGCAAGATCGTGTCATAAAAGTATGATAATTAAATAGATTAATTAAAAAGAAAAAAACAAAGAAAAAAAACAACATGAAGAAAAAAATTAATGAAGAAAAAGAAAAAAATCTGAATTAACTGGGTTAGCCCATCAAACTTGGGATTCATGTTATGAAAGTTTGATAACTAAATAGAAAAAAAAAAGTTGATGGGTTAACCAAGAATTAACTCAGTTAACCCGTGAAACCAGGTTAATCATTTCAACCCGGGATATGTGTCATGAAAGTATGATAATTAAATAGAAAGAAATTTAACATTAACAAACTAAATTAAACAAAAAAAATTAAAAAAAAAAACTTCGGGTTACCTTGTCGAACCAGGTTAACTCGTTAAACCGGGATCCATGTCATAAAAGTCTGATAACTAAATAAAAAAAATTTAACATTAACAAAAGAAAAAAAAAATAAAAATGGACGGGTTAACCCAGAATTAACTAAATTAAAAAAATATTAACATTAACAAACTAAATTAAACAAAAGAAAATTTATTAAAAGAAAAAAAACAAACAAAGAAAAAAAAAGCTAAAGGCATTAAAAAAATAAAAAATGAAAAAAATAGCTTAAACTAAATTAAACAAAACAAAATTTATTAAAAGAAAAAAAAAATAAAGAAAGAAAAAAAAAGCTAAAGGCATCAAAAAAGAAAAAATGAAGAAAAATAGCTTAAAAAAACAGCTTAAAAATAATTAAAAAAAAAACAGTTCATCTTTTTACAGTGGATTGCTACATTGAAAGGCTGAGCAGTTTTAATATATTTCTAATTAGTTATTAATAATCTGTAGTTGCTCGCCTACGGAGGAGGATTGTTTACAAATAAACCTCGTATACGAACTTGCACGCACATTCATCTAATATTTATCAAATCAATTTGGTTTGAAATTAATTTTGCACCATAAATTATTAAATTAAGTTCAAGTTAAAGAAAAAACTAAACCTAAGAGAAAATATGAATACGAAAAAATAAACAGTTAAGTAGTGAAAGAAGGGCAACGATACTGCAAATCCCAAAATCATGAAGCCCCAAAATTCTCTCTCATTTTTCACCAATCAAATTCCATCATTCACTTGATTCCACTCACCTTCTAGTGACTCCATCAGAGCACAGATTCCTACCGGTTGCATTTAATTCCCAAAACTACCCAAAAAAAACAGTTCAGCCTTTCACCGTGGATTGCTGCAGTGAAAGACTGAGTAGTTTTAGTATATTTCTAATTTGTGCTGCCAACCTTAGTGTCTTTAGGCTTGGCTGCACATCAAGCCTAATTGGTCATAGGTCTAGCAAATAGCCAAACTTATTATCCTTAGATATAGTTGCGTGCTAAGCCTAATTATGCATAAGTTTGGCGACCTTTTTGACCCATTAACCTTGGGCTTTGCTGTATATCAAGCCCAATTAGACATTAATCTAGTGTATTATAAGACCTGACAACTTTGGACTTGACTGCATGCAAAGTCCAATTTGGCATGAGTTTGGGGTGCAACCAGACTTCATGCCTGTAAACTCAACTTCATGTCAAAGTCTAAGGGAACATTTGGGAACGCGGCTGCGGCTGCGTTCCCAAAAAATTTGAATTTGTTTTTTGCAAAAATTTAATATGGTTTATATGTTTTGGATCGTTTTGATGTGCTGATGTCAAAAATAATTTTTAAAAAATAAAAAAACATCATTAACATGTATTTTGGCACGAAAAGTTATTTGAAAAGCACTCGCAACCACACTGCTAAACACGCTCTAAGTGTGCATAGGTTTGATTATGGGCTTGGCAATGTACCAAGCACAAATGTAAACCCCTAAGAAAAATCTATGGAATTAATAAAAAGAAAATTATACTAATTGATTTAGATGAATAGTTATCTTATGGGAAGATGATAAATGAGAGAAAATGAAATAAAAGGTTTGTGTGTGTTATGTAAAAAAATAAATCATGAAAAATATCTGAAAAATAAAAAACATGAATTAAAACTAGATAGAGTAAATAACTAATAAAAGAATTATGGTGGAATGTAATGTAATGAAATTCGAAATGCCTATGGATGTGTTAATTATTATTTTTTATGGATATGAATGAAAGGAAAATACTAAAATTAGTAAAAAGGATAAAATTGATCCAATCCATCAATAAAAAAGTTCCATCATCAATAAGCGCGCGTGTGAATAGAAAAATATCATAGAAATTAGTCCTTTACTTTTCAAAGTTGAACTTATTCATAAGCCTTTTTTTTTTTACTTTATTTATATCAATGTTCTTTTGAGCTGAAGCTATCAAACTCCTGCATCTATATAAAATTTTATAAAAACTTAGAAATAGTTTTCTCAGTATAGAAATTGTACTTAAAAAATTTTCCCGCGTAAAAAAACCATGTAAAAAACTATAATAACAATAATCAATAAGTTCTAACTAAATTCAGCATATTCTCATATTTCATAATTACAAGTAACCATATGAATGCAAAATATATATATATATATATATATATATATATATATATATATATAAAATAATTCAATAATACAATATTCAAGTAATCCCAAAATATATAAATATAACTTATCCATCTATTTATATCTATGTCGTTTATTTGATGATCCGAGCTTATTAACCGCACGAACAGATCCAACTGTCACGCTTAGTTAATGTTGTGCTTCAGAAGCGTTGTATATAGTTGTTGTGTTTTAAAAATACGATATTTAATAGATATTATGTTTTAAAAATACAATAAGATGAAACTATATTATTTTTACTAATTTGTTTTTAAATTGTATTATTCCTTCAAATTTTTAAGTTTATTGAGCTAATTTTGTTTTAAAAAAACAAAGTCAACGCTGTTCAGATACGATGCTTCCAGACTTCCGGTTCTTAAAAACCTTCAGTATCTTAATAAATCGGAGCATCATCGTTCGGTACGAACGTGTCACCATGAGCTTGCGCTCTACACCGCAAGAGCCCCCAAGTATGAACATAAAGTACGAACGGTGTCGGCACCATACTTCTACTAGCATTGCTACCTTTTATTTCTCTCTCTCTCTCTCTCTCTCTATCTCTCTCTATATATATATATATATATATATATATATATATATATATATGTGTGTTTTTATTTTTATCCATTACTTTCTTTTTTTTTCTTCAAAATAATCTGCAGAAAGCCTTACTAAAAAGTTAAAAAAACTATATATTTTTTTAAAGAATGTCGTACCATGGTTTTAGTAATTTAGAAGTGATTATCAATAGACAAAACGCTCATTGAGCCAATTGAACAAAATAACTTACCCCATTAAAATTGATCGAATACGAATTTATTTATATCTTGACATTGCTATATATCATCTAAATACTTGGTCTCAAACTTTGAAAAGCTAGCAGAAGTTTTCAAAAATCTTGGAAGACCATGGGTTTTGCTTGTTGGACCGACGCTTGCAGGGCCATTAGAAACGAGGTGGCCCATGAATGGGACGTCGAGAGATGATTTGACAGCGAGATGGATGAGCTCTCCAAGAGTCCAAGGCTAACAAAAGTCGTCCTTGTTTCTCTCTTTCATATGTTTTACGAATTCGAAGGATGTCGTGCGATATCCCTCGATTTCGCTCGACATGACCAAACTAACTTTTCTTCAGTCTCCTTGTATAAATTAAGCAACACCCTCTCGTCAAATTTACAAAAAGCTAGCTAGCTGCCTACTGCTCCAAAGGTTCTTATTGATTCAACTGTTTCGACTGTTCGTTAGTTCTTCAGCCGGTTGGCTCATGAGCTTCAATTGCTTTTCTTTTTCTCCAGAAAGCCAGCGATGGATTACGAAAGTTCGTGGAATCTCTTTGAACTTGAAGAAGCATCTCTAGCTCTACCTCCACCTGAATTTGAGGCTTATAAGGGTAAGTATATTTCTTCCATATATACTCAGAGATTTATTTCATTTCATCTTTGCTTTAGAAAGCCGATTGATCCATTTCAGTTGGAATACTTGGATCTAGTAAGTTCTATTGTCTTCAATTCCTCGCTAACTTGCTCATGACTACGATTAATTCTTTATTTTCTCACCCTATATTTCATCTTTTATTATTACATCTGCTTCTCAAACCCACGGAGGAAAAATAACTATGCTGGTGAAGAAAGTACACGCACACACACACACACACACATACATACAGGCGCGTGCGTTCACACACACACGTATACATACCAATACATGTTTCGGTAAATACCTGCTTCAAGAGTCTTTTATGTACTTAAAACACTGAGGGAGGAGCACCATGCTCGTCGTTGACAGAATTTGAAACCGATCAGAAGGCAAGGGTAAATCAGCAAGCCTTTAACTACTTCTTGGCAGCACGCCCAGGTAGTCCTCATCAATCTTCAAATATAACAGATACTGATAAGAAAGGACAGGATCTGGAAGCAACTAAAAATCAAGTTGCAAAGAAAAGAAAGATTGACAAGGCATATCGTGAACGATGCAAGGTAAACATCATTACCTATCTATTTACTCTTTTGTTTTCTTTTTCCTTAATTAGTTTTTCATTTTTAGTTCAAAGATCATGGCATCCAAGAGCATACGAATTGAATTTGTACGGAGATTTTCTAGAGTAATTAATGTACTTGAACCCAAATTGATCTTAGAAATCTAGTATCGCGAAGGGAGATGTTCCCTAATTCCAATTTTTTTATTGTTCCTAAGGTCTGGCCGGTCATTTGACGAAGTATTGAAGGAAAAATAGATAAAAAAAAAAAAAAGAGTTGAGAAATCTTTAATCTCAGCTAGTTACATCTAACTGATCTTGCTATATAACCTCTTGGTAAATTATGGGTACAATTCAACAATAAAAATTAAAAGTTATGCGTGTTTTTGTCAAAAAATTCATCATTTAGACTCATCCATTTGGTCCAGTAATTGTATTTATATAATCTAATTATAACAAATTCCTATCTAACAACTCGAATTCCATAGAATCATTTAAATTGTCTGGATTTTTTCCTGGATTTAGACTTATCTATTTGGCCCATAAATATATCTGCTAGATATCAATCTAATTATAACAAATTCATATCTGAAAAGTCAAATTCCTCATAATCTCCTACATGATTATGAAATGCTCTTTATTTTAAAATGCATTGAATAGTTTGTAATTTTACCATGTCATCAAAAGTTTGTCTCAAAACAGAACGAGAAGTCATCAATGGTAGTAGTTATACAAATTATAATATTAATGATTTTTTTTAAAAGGCTAGACTCAATTACATCATTAAGGAAGCAAAACTATTATATCATTAATATCAAATCAAAACCAAAAAATATAATCTAGCCAACAAGACATTGACTAGAATCAAAATAGAGCAATAACCATATGTATTATGTTAATGCCATTTAGAGCATATATAATTGCATTTGTATGCTGCTTTTCCCAACTCTGGTGTTCTTTTAATGTTTTAGCTTATATTAAAAAACCATACATGATTGCAACTTTCAAGAAAATTTATAGACATATGCATCTATAGTATAATACTAAAACAAGATCAATAACAGAAAATCACGTCTACAAGAGGGAAATTGATATTTCTCAAAAACTCACGGTGCATATTTTTTTTTTTTTAAAAAAAAATCAGCATTTTTATAGGTTCTACCATATATTTACATTTAAATTACGAATTGCCATGCATATGGACAAACAATTAGCTTATTTATCTACTGACAAGTCTATTAACCAATAATAGCACAACATTTATCCTTTTATCTATCGAACGACAAATTAATAATTAAATTAATGACCACAGAAGAATTATCAACCATAATGCTAGTTAGTTAGGACAAATAATGTAAACAATTTACCTCGCCCCTATACAGGTGAGCCTTTTAGGCACTGCACTTAAACTTAGATAAAAATCATGGTCTTTATGCGAAAATGAATTTAAGGAAAACGTGGATGGGTAATTTGAATAATCATAATCGTGTCCTTAAAGCATCATGTTAATGGAAAA
>Ga0307515_10025471_pt1 | contig 10233 bp, 9 predicted proteins | sample 17_EM_MG_FD_194513 | JGI IMG/M metagenome (GOLD analysis project Ga0307515, IMG submission 194513) | Populus trichocarpa ectomycorrhiza microbial communities from riparian zone in the Pacific Northwest, United States - 17_EM | ecosystem: Host-associated > Plants > Roots > Unclassified | place...
GAAACGGTGAAACAGCGATCAGAGGGCGATATGGAACGCGACGCGTTGAATTGACGCCGGGCGCGGAGTAATCCGCCACCGGGGTGTCTCTGACGGCTCTGACGGAGCGCGTCCACTCTGACGGAGTCATTCCGCCCGGACGGAAATATTTTTTGCTGATGTAACTTAACTTTGTGATCTTGCGATGATGGTCGAGTTGTGGATGAGAGAGAGAGTGATGGGGGATGAAGATGGGAACGATATGGAGGATATGAGCGGCTATGAGAAACCAGGAGTACAACCTGTCTGATTTGGTTTAGAAGACCTCGTATTGGTGTGATCACCCACCGGATCGGGACTCGTCCCTGCAGTATCAGGGATGGTCAATTGACTCGCACACGAAATTCTCTAAGTCTCAGTTTCCCATGATGATTTCCCCCATCTCCTCGGATCTCTCGCTTTCTGGTGCTCAATTCTACCATCACCTAAGAACACGAAGTTAGGTCATCCCTCTCTATCTCTCCATGCCATAATCATGAGTTAACACACAGTACACCATACACCAAGTACACCATCATCCCAAGCTCGACAGTCTCCCGCTCCCAGCCAGTTTTCCGCTCCCAGCCAGTTTCCTGCTCCCACCCAGTTTCCCATCTCTCGGTGGATGTTGTTGTACACAACTCTCTACATTCTCACAATCACAAGTTAACCAATGAATAGAGTCTCAGCTGCCGTCGCACCTCTCTCCAAATGGACCGCTTCCAAGTACTCCTCAAATCTCGCTCGATCATAGCCTGCAAGTGCATCTCCAAACTTGCTCTATCGCGGCCTCCAAGTGCATTTCTGAGTCTACTCGATCTCGGCCTCCAAGTGCTTCTCCACACTCGCTCGATCACGGCCTCGGAGTGTATCTCCGAGTTCACTGGATCATGGATTTCATTTGCATCCCTGAGTCCACTCGATTTCGGCCTGCAAGTGCATCTCTCAACTTGCTCGATCATGGCCTCCAAGTACATTGTCAATAAGTCACAGTGAGTGTATGGAGACACAGGGGTACCTTTGGTGGACTGAGCGATGGGGAGTACATATTCGGGATACTCATTTTCATCTCATCCGGATGCACTCAATTGTGTGGATTCTCACGGCCGGGTAGTATCATATCTTCTCACTTTCTTCCTAGGCTCCTCAAGCTACAAACGTTCATTCTCACGAATTCTGTTTGGATGTCGCGAGAGGTGTGGCGGAATGTCGATGGTGGGCTCACTGCCGTCGATGTATATATATAGAGATACCTAAATAAAGCATGCCAAATTATGAGGTAGCGAATCTTGTGGCTGTAACAAAGATGAATATGATCGACGAAATGCCATCTGCTTATGGAACCCTAAGAACCACTGCTTTGAGAATACGGCACCAAGTCTCCCGCAGAGCTGCGTAGCAGCCTCAGCTGCTCCAAAACTTGACTATACTAATAGTCATATCTCGTAGCGTCCTGAATGCACCTCCATAACTGCAAGTGCTTTCAGGAGCACCTGAGAATGCTCTCGCAGAGTCTGAGAGCACTTTGCAAAGCTCCAGGGGGGCCTGGGTGCATCTGGAAGTACATAGAAGCACTGGTGATGGCAAGAAGAGTGTCTGGGAGGTTTGCATGTGGCTTCCGGACCGATTTACATTTTGCTGATGTACCCAATGAACCCATTCCGACATATGGTCACAGAGTGTTTGTTTATAATAGAATACTGACAGAGCGAGACGAAATGGCGAAACTGCGATCGGAGGGCCATATGCAACGCGATGCATGGTATTGGCGCCTGGCATGGAGTAATCTGCCACCAGGGTTTCTCTGATGGCTCTGATGGAGCGCGTCCACTCTGAAACAGCCATTTCGCCCAGACGGACATGTTTTTTGCTTATGTAGCCATTCTGTATTAAATTCAATACAGCATTGTGTTAGCAATAAAGGAGAAAATGATCGGCGAGATCAGAAATTGAAGCCCCTGAAGAACTGTCCAATTTGCTAATCGAAATATAACTGAAAATCTGGCCAGAAGCATTCAAATCAACCCCTTGCAGTAACTAAACGTTTGGTGCACCATGTTTGAGGAATGTGGTTCATTGTAAGGAGATGAGTTTGGGATTTGGATATTCTTGGAGCTCAGTTGGCAGGTGAAGTGAGTATTGACAAGACCCACTCCATTATTATACCAGCTGTATTGTTCAAATTGTGTACTGAGAAGGTTGTTGTAGGGTTGCCACTGCTAGTATTGTGTGGGAATACCCTTTATGAATGGGTGAATATTGCTCAAAATAACAATAATTGCATTATCAGTAACATAATAGAGAGACACCTGTCGCAGAGAATGAATACAGATCCTTGTTACCTGTTGTGATCCAGGCAACCCAACCTCTGCTGCATCCGGCCCTTTCTTTAGCCCTTGAACCAATCCTGGTGGTCACAATGCCTGGAGCGGTAGAGACACTACAATGTATCATTGACAATATGACATGTGTAACCAATTTCTCACTTGTGAACTAATATGACACTGCATCAGCAACTCTCACCTATGAGATGAAATACCAGTAGTAATAAGCCAGAAAACTAGTTGACAATCGATGATGTTTTCTATGATACCTTAATATCCGGAGTGAAACGAGCATACAAAGGCTAACACTTCCCATGTGCATAGAGTTTTGAGATGTTTATTAAGTCCCATCAGTACAAGATTAGAAACATTGGTAGCCAGCCTATTGCCATCGATGCAACAAATGGATTTTACCTTTATGCCACAGAAATTCCAGGATTCGATTAACTCCTTGGTTGGTGCAACTACACCATGTGGCAGTATTCAGATGCTTCTGACTATTAAGAGAATGATACTGTAATTGAATAGAATTGTACAGAGGAACTGTATTGCTCAATGATGATTTTGATGCATGTCATCTGAACTGAAGACAACAATGTTCAAGAAGATTTGGCACACTAGAAAATTCCAATTACAAAGTGTGGGATAATGAGATGGTGGTCAGAATCAAAACTCAAACACAGGAACCCACCGATTCCAATTCCAGATTGGAATGTACACCCCAATGATTTGAAGTGGACTGAGGATACACAAGCCCAGCTACAGGTCTTTTAAAACAATATACATTGTGACATATATCAGAAACATGATAGGTATATAAATAGTGTCTTGTATATGTTTCTTCAGTTTTGGGAGAAACCAGAGATTGCAATGACCTTTTCTGACAATGGAATAATCAATGGCTAATGGATACCTCAGTGGATTCTTTAATTATCAGATCACAGAGAGAGACATTTCTGCTGATGCATGTCCATGAACCAGTGGAGTATCCCAAATTTCACCAAAAACTAAACATTAAGTGATATACTTCTTCATTAACCAGAGATATAAAAATGCCTTTCATAGTGTACAGCTACCACAACTTTACAATACACTTTTGTCCTGTTCATTGCCAAGTTTGTCATCTGAAGTGTTTGCTAGTGAAAGGTCTTTCAGATCATGTGGATGTTGTCAGTTGGTATGTGGAAATAGCAAATGATGATTGTATAGAAATGAAGTTTGAATTCTAAGATTCCCCAAATCCGTCTGTGTTCATCACTCCACACATGGTGGGTGGGAATTGTGTCAATCTTACAGCAGAAGACTGTACTAATCGTAGAAAACTTCTGAGTAATGTAGTAACAATGCCAGATATGTCTATCTATTGTCTGGCTCAAGCAAAATCAAGTTACATTCACTTGGCTACTAAATAGCAGCTCTGGTTGGTATTATAACACAGTGAGTGATCTCCACAAACACTTTGCTATGGCCCAATTGGAGTCTGGTACAATGTGGTAAGTGAAACAAACATCACAACCTCAATTCTTGGCTGTGCTTTGTAAACTCTGCAGGATCAGACAAAGCAGCTTATAGAGTAAGGAGGTAGATTGCTGTCATATTAAGATAATAAACAATTGTATTAGATTATCATGGTGGTGAAATCCAGGTATACCTCTTTAAACATTTATCCAGCTCCATCTTATCAACTGATACAAATAGTCAAAACATGTCATTTGTAAGACACTCCAGTATATAAATGATCCATTTCTCTCTGCCATGTCAAAGTGTATCAAGCATAGATGATGGAAATATCGTATCTTAGCTTGGTATTTTTTGCAGTGGAATTTGATTAACATTCTTAATTATTACTAATAATGATATGATGAAGTCAATCTATCTGTATTGTTTTGGAATCTAAAACAAAGCCCCATCTGGATAATCAAATCCGTGAGGTTGTTGGTGTACTGGTCAAATGGTGGTGAGTTGATGTATATATTTCTTGCAGGCACTACTTGGCTGGTTCAACCTCCACTGGGTTATATACTTCTTATTGTCAGTATGCTAAAAATATACCATGCCAGTGGCAACAACGTGAAGTTTCAGACACTCCTCATCATATGACAATGAATCCGGGTGGATCTACAATATGTAATTCAGGCAACATATCTGAATAATGTATCAATGAAATTTTTGAGATACTCCGGAAAACTGAGGCCTGTTAAGAATTCCAAATTTACAGAATCCACTGGGTTTAATCAATTACATTCAAATGATCCTTAGTATTTCTCTTATATGATGGGTCTTGTCTTGCAAGATCAACCCCTGACTATTCTATTCACATATGGAAATAGAAACTATGTAGCTGACATTCAGTGGCAGCATCATGATATGCGACATAGGTTAAGTATTCAGTGCAAAATGAAAGTTTGTACACCAGCCTATGTCTTGACTTATTACTGAATATAGGACTTGCCATGGATCAATAATCAAGAGAGCCAGACTCCAATGTAGAGTTAGCAGCAGTTCCCGGCAACCCGGCTGCAGTCCGGGTTGGAAGCAGCCTGCAGGCCCCGGTCCCAGGCAGGAACCGCCCACAAACCTGCACTGGGTGCCTAGCAGCGGGTTGTTACCCGGGCCGTGGTTCCATTTTATGGATCGTATAACTTTGGAAGTACTTTGGCTGCAATTAAGTTTTCGACATAGGATCGTATCATGATATGATGAATACGTCGATTGTGTAATTTTTGGAGCTCTGTCACCTCCCGCATTCAGATTCGCGATGTGACCAATATTTGTTGAATTGCTGTAAAACAATGCGGAATTTGATGTGAACTTTGCGGGTTTTCGATTGCGACTCAACCAATATTTGTCGGATTGCACATCTGACAGTGGGAGGTGAAACAGCAGCTAATACCGCACAATCTGTGTATTGATCATGTCATGATATGATCAGAACTGAGAAACTTCATTGGAGCCAAAGTTGTGAGGTTGAAATACCGGGTTATTGGTGGTAAAACCGGCCCAATTGCAACAGTCCGGGTTTTCGTGTGGTGAAACCTGTTGCAATGGTCTGGACCCTGAACAGAACCGGGAATTTGGAACCGTTGCTAACACTACTCCAATTCAATCTCTGTACATTTATGCCTGAACCTAAGCTTTAGAATCAGGGTATTTTCTGGCCTGTGATGCAAGTTCTGGCACAGCTCAAATTCACAATCCAGTTAAGTATAATATTCTTCAATTTGTATTATGCCAACTTTAACAAGCCATGTTTTATTATTAACATTTCATTCCAGCCCAGGAATTCTTGAGAGATACAAATTGAGCAACAAGGTACATATAATCAGGTGATAGTGCATTTACAATATTTTAATTTGTCCATCCCTAGCATGCTCTCTTTGACTTGAAATAACTTAAATTCGTTGCAGCACACATACCTCACAATGTGTCATATATAATACACTTATCCGCAGGTGCCTGATGGCACCTAGTATCTTCTAATATACAAATCATAACTTGATTGCTATAGATATGCCACAGCTCAAATGCCTGAACTGTCAAGTACCTTGTAAACCATGTATTGCAGCAATATAGCCACCACACATGCAACTGTGAATGCACAGCCCTGGCCACTTTATAGCCTCACTTCACTCAACATTGACTAGTTAGTATAGTAGGATCTACACTGCCAGATCCCAAAATAACTTCAATAATTCAGACTGCATTAACAGAGCTGAAGCTGGAACCAGCAAATCTCACAAAACAGTTTCTGCTTAGTAACTCTGCAGCTGACCAGCAACTGCTGCTCACCCCATATATGGCATTTCCTCAAAGAGGCCAAAATTCACAATACATTCCTGGTGTACATCAATTGATTTTACATATGTTGTATGTTAGGACTGCCAAAAACTATATGATTATATAGATTATATGATTCAATTTTCATCAATAGAGCTCAAATATAAAGAATCTAGAACGCAGTCTCTGGTCAGTAACTCAGTAGGTAACTAGCCACTTCCACCCACCACATTTCATCAGACACTTATATTCATCATAAACCTCAAAGTAACATAATAGGATCCAAGCATCTTTCACATTCCAAACTTGAATCATGATCAAGATATCACAAATGCGTAACTTATACAAGACAGCTTGGGTAAGTGCAATTCACAGTCAATGAAAGTCATGCTTACACTCCCAGCCATTCAATTGAATTCTGCATATCCAAACATCTTTCAGTGAATTTCAATTGTCTGGAACGAAGTCCAGTTGTTTTGCTGCCCACTGTTTCATGATTTCTCACAATGCACAAACATTATGATATGTAGCTTGAAACCTCAACATGTAGTTCAAGTTAACTTTGAAATTGTGAGACATATAATCGCTTGCAATTTAACGACATGTGATTTACAGGATATGATTTACAACACCTAAACGTGAGTGAGTATTTATAATCAATTTGCCAGCACTCATGGTACTGGCAAGAAATTGAATCAGTTTGATATCCCCTGAAGCATCATTGTACCTCTCTATTCTGTCTCTAAGTTTTATCACTCCTCTGAGGATACAAGTTCTCCCACATGAGTATTTGTTGCAATAATATCATAAAGATATTCTGCAAATATAATACAGATCAACAGATGGAAGTGATATCATATATGTAGTATTACCGTCTCGACTGCTAATATAGCTGCAGAATTCTAATGAAACCGAAAATGATAACAATTCCATCACTTTGCAATGGATAGACTATATCTGGAGATTGTTATTTTTCGGCTGCAAATATCAAACTCAGTTTGAATCCTTGTGACTCAACCATCACCACTTACCATGTCTAAAATCGATTGAATTTGGCAGATTCAGAATGCTGCAACTATTTTACGGCATGCAGTTACCTCAAATTCTTGAACAACAAATATAAATACTATCTGGAGAGGAGTTATATACAGTGGCACTCATTCTCATTCCAATTGTCTGTGATCCAGATATCTGGGGCAAGATGATTGTTGATATTACAAGCATGTTAATGCTATGAGTTCTTCTGGTGGGTTAGTTCAATTCTTCGTGTCTTGGCTGAAACTGATCTACAATTGTTCCATCGTTAGTGTTGTTGATAGCAATGCTAACATTTCGCATTGGGTATTAGAAATCAATTTATTCCAGTGTGAGTCACACATACTAAATCACAACAATGGACTACAAACCTCAACAAATATATGTTCTGTAGACATCATCACTTCTGATATCATTGAAATCTGTTCATGACTTGCATCCTTCACGATCTAGTGCCACTTCCTTGCACTCATTTTCCATCAATTCATTACACTTAACACTATATTTACCTTTATAACTGTCTTTCTACATTTCACAACTTCTATCTTTACTTTATCACCATTGAATCAATGTCCAGCCCAGTGAGAAATCTCCATTAACAGAACAATCAAGAAGCTTATCTTCACAGCGCACTTACACTTGTATTTAAGGTGACAGCCACTCATTATTGTCAATCAAACATTTGACTTCCAATCTTGTCTTTGAGTATTGTGTTGGAGATAACTATTGTCTGCAATTTCTGGGTAAAAAAACAGGATGATCATAATACTATCCAAATAATCTGGGATAGCTAAACATAGGACTCCAGATATTCCTACACGTCTTCTGACACAGGTAAAGACAATTTGGATCACTAACCAGGTATCTGACATCTATGCTTCATTTCCTGGAACAGGATATTAGGAAGTACAATTGTTCCACTGGCAATAAATAGAGCCATGCTGATACTATCATGGTATGCCATCCCTATGTGAAATCCCCAAATCTTGCAGGGAGCTGCAGCACTCACATTGCTCGAATGTAAAAAGTCAATATTCAAAATATTATTCAAATCTAACTGTGTACCCAGCCAGGTGCTGCTGCTATCCAAGTCTAGTGCATACTACTATAATTCATGACGAAAGGTCATTAGAGATCACGAAGTTCCGTAATATACAGAGAATATATTTCAGATAGCGAAAAGGTTTATGGAGGTAATTATCATCATGCAGACTCTTTGGGCAATAGTATTAGATGAGAAGTTCTTGATTCTAAACAATCTTTGAAAGCTATCAATTGAAGATCTGCATGATCAGTATTTTTTTACAGATCCTCCTGTTTGTTTAGAATCTGCGGGGTGATTTCCTCACTGTGTATTTGATAATATACTTCCACTACATCAGCAGAATGTATTTCATCAGCAAAAAACATGTCCGTCCGGGCGGAATGGCTCCGCCAGAGTGGACGCGCTCCGTCAGAGCCGTCAGAGACACCCCGGTGGCAGATTACTCCGCGCCCGGTGTCAATACCACGCGTCGCGTTGCATATCGCCCTCCCATTGCAGTTTCGCAGTTTCTTCTCGCTCTCTCGGTCTCCTATTTTAAACAATCACTCTGGCGTTGTGGGCAACTGTGACCATGCGTCGGAATGGGTTCATTGGGTACACGCTTGCATGGGGATTGCAATGCAATGGGTGACGCTGCGAAAATCTCTCCTCGCGTTCCTTCTACATTAATCTCGAGGAGCCTATGAAGAAGGTGAGAAGATATGATACTACCCGGCCGTGAGGATCCACGCAATTGCGTGGATCCAAATCTCAGACAGAGCGAGTGAGACTACAAGTTGGGAAAGATAGAGTGTGTATTTTCGTTGTATGACAAGATGGGATGAAAATTAGATGCTGTCTATCTACCCCGGGGTCTCCCGAATATATACTCCGCGCCGCTCAATCCACCTCCATCACCCCTGTATCTCCGTACACCCACCGTCGCTCATTAACAATATACTTGGAGGCCGTGATCGAGGCAGTGTTAGAGATGCACTTCGAGGCCGAGATCGAGTGAACTGAGAGATGCACTTGGAGGCCGTGATCGATCGAGGTTGGAGATGCACTGGGAGGCCGTGATCGATCCAGTATGGAGATGCGCTGGGAGGCCGTGATCGAGCGAGTTTGGACATGCACTTGGAGGCCGAGATCGAGTGAACTCAGAGATGCACTCTGAGGGTGTGACCGAGCGAGTTTGGAGATGCACTTGCAGGGTATGATCGAGTGAGATTGGAGGAGTACTTGGAGGCGGTCGATTTGGAGGGAGGCGCGACGGCAGCTGAGTCTCTATTCATTGGTTAACTTGTAATTGTGGGAATGTAGAAAGTTGAGTACAACATCCGCCGAGAGATGAGAAACTGGCTGGGAGCGGGAGACTGTCGATCTTGGGATGATGCTGTACTTCGTGTATGCTGTACTCTGTGTTAACTCATGATTATGGCATGGAGAGATAGAGAGGGATGACTTAACTTCGTGTTCTTAGGTGATGGTACAGTTGAGCACAAGAAAGAGAGAGATCAGAGGAGATGGGGGAAATCATCATGAGAAACTGGGACTTACGAGAATTTCGTGTGCGAGTCAATTGACCATCCCCGATACGGCAGGTACGAGTCCCGATAGGGTGCGAACTAACACCGATACGAGGTCTTCCCAACCCAATCAGGCAAGTCGTACCCCTGATTTCTCATATCCGCTCGTATCCTCCATATCGCTCCCATCTTCATCCTCCATCTCTCTTTCTGGTCCACAACTCAACCATCATCGCAGAACACAAAGTTAAGTCATCCCTCTTGATGTCTCCATGACATGATCATGAGTTGACACCAAGTACAGCATACACCGAGTACAGCATCCACCCAAGATTGTTTGTCTTCCCTTCATTCACATGATTACGAGTTGACCCCTGGATGTAGCTTCAGCTTTCGGCATACCTCCCTACACGATCGACCGCCATCAGCCAGCTCTCCATGAGAGCTCAAAGGTAAAGTCACATTGTCACATTCCCACGGTTGCGAGTTAACTAACTGATGAATAGAGTCTCATCACCCGGTGCGC
>Ga0307515_10025472_pt1 | contig 10233 bp, 8 predicted proteins | sample 17_EM_MG_FD_194513 | JGI IMG/M metagenome (GOLD analysis project Ga0307515, IMG submission 194513) | Populus trichocarpa ectomycorrhiza microbial communities from riparian zone in the Pacific Northwest, United States - 17_EM | ecosystem: Host-associated > Plants > Roots > Unclassified | place...
GCCGGGCTCGACGGCCACGGCCTCGACCCGGCCCCCGGCGTCCCCGCGAACCTCACCCTGGTCGACCCGGCCGCGACCTGGACCGTCGTCCCGAACGAGCTGGCCAGCCGCAGCCGCAACACGCCGTACGCGCAGATGACGCTCCCCGCAACGGTGCGGGCGACCTTCCTGCGCGGGGAAGCGACGGTACTCGAAGGAAAGGCGACGAAATGACCGGACTCGATGACCGGCGCGCGACCGGCCGGACGGCCAGGCGCGCGCCGGCGATCCTCGTGCTCGAAGACGGCCGCACCTTTCACGGTGAGGCTTACGGCGCCGTGGGGGAGACCCTGGGCGAGGCGGTGTTCTCCACCGGAATGACCGGGTACCAGGAGACGCTGACCGACCCGTCCTACCACCGGCAGATCGTCACCATGACCTCGCCGCACATCGGCAACACGGGCGTCAACGACGAGGACGACGAGTCGGACCGCATCTGGGTCGCCGGATTCGTCGTACGCCAACCGTCGCGAACCGCCTCGAACTGGCGGGCGAAACGGTCCCTTGAGGACGAACTGGCCACCCAGGGAATCGTGGGGATCTGCGGTGTCGACACCCGCGCGCTGACCCGCCACCTCCGCGAGCGCGGCGCCATGCGTGCGGCCATTTCGAGCCTGGACACCGACGTCGACACCTTGCTGCGCAAGGTGACCGCCGCTCCGCAGATGGCCGGCGCGAACCTCCTCGCCGACGTCACCACCCGCGAGCCCTACGTCGTCCCGGCGGTGGGGGAGCGCAAGCTCACCGTCGCCGCGATCGACTTCGGGATCAAGCGCAACACCCCGCGCCGGATGGCCGAGCGCGGCATCGAGACGCACGTCCTGCCCGCCTCGGCCACCCTGGACGACGTTCTCGCGATCGGGCCGGACGCGGTCTTCCTGTCCAACGGCCCGGGCGACCCGGCGACCGCCGACCTGACCCTCACCAAGGCCCTGCTGGAGCGCGGTGTGCCCGTCTTCGGCATCTGCTTCGGCAACCAGGTCCTCGGCCGCACCCTCGGGCTCGACACCTTCAAGCTCCGCTACGGCCACCGCGGGATCAACCAGCCCGTCCTCGACCGCGCCACCGGCAAGGTCGAGGTGACCGCGCACAACCACGGCTTCGCCGTCAAGGCGCCCGAGTCCGGCACGACCTTCGCCACCCCCTACGGGACGGCCGAGGTCAGCCACATCTGCCTCAACGACGACGTCGTCGAAGGGCTTCGACTGTCCGATGAGGACGGCAAGGTGCTCGCCTTCTCCGTCCAGTACCACCCTGAGGCGGCGGCCGGTCCGCGCGACGCGGACTACCTGTTCGACCGGCTCGCCGCACTCGCCCGGCAGGAGCCCGCCAATGCCTAAGCGCACCGACATCCAGCACGTCCTCGTCATCGGCTCCGGCCCGATCGTCATCGGCCAGGCCTGCGAGTTCGACTACTCCGGCACCCAGGCCTGCCGCGTCCTGCGCGAGGAGGGCCTGCGGGTCAGCCTGGTCAACTCCAACCCGGCCACGATCATGACCGACCCGGAGTTCGCCGACGCGACCTACGTCGAGCCGATCACGCCGGAGTTCGTCGAGCAGGTCATCGCCGTCGAGCGGCCCGACGCGATCCTGGCCACCCTCGGTGGCCAGACCGCGCTGAACACCGCCGTCGCGCTCCACGAGTCGGGCGCGCTGGCCAAGTACGGCGTCGAGCTGATCGGCGCCGACATCGACGCGATCCGCCGCGGCGAGGACCGCCAGCTGTTCAAGGAGGTCGTCCGCCGCGCCGGGGGCGAGGTCCCGCGCAGCGCGGTCTGCCACAGCATGGAGGAGGTCCGCGCGACCGTCGCCGATCTCGGTCTTCCGGTCGTCATCCGGCCCAGCTTCACCATGGGCGGCCTCGGTTCGGGCATGGCCCACACCGACACCGACCTGGAGCGCATCGCCGGGTCCGGCCTCGCCGAGAGCCCGACCACCGAGGTCCTCATCGAGGAGAGCGTCCTCGGCTGGAAGGAGTTCGAGCTCGAACTCATGCGCGACCGCAACGACAACGTCGTGGTCGTCTGTTCGATCGAGAACATCGACGCCATGGGCGTGCACACCGGCGACTCGGTGACCGTCGCGCCGTCGATGACCCTGACCGACCGGGAGTTCCAGAACCTCCGCGACCTGGGCATCGCCGTGCTGCGCGAGGTCGGCGTCGACACCGGCGGCTGCAACATCCAGTTCGCGATCAACCCGGCCGACGGCCGCATCGTCGTCATCGAGATGAACCCGCGCGTGTCGCGGTCCTCGGCGCTGGCCTCGAAGGCGACGGGCTTCCCGATCGCCAAGATCGCCGCGAAACTGGCCATCGGCTACACCCTCGACGAGATCCCCAACGACATCACCAAGGCGACCCCGGCGGCCTTCGAGCCGACCCTGGACTACATCGTGGTGAAGATCCCGCGCTTCGCCTTCGAGAAGTTCCCCGGCGCCGACCCGGTGCTGACCACGACGATGAAGTCCGTCGGCGAGGCCATGGCACTGGGCCGCACCTTCGGCGAGGCCTTGCAGAAGGCGATGCGCTCGGCCGAGACCGGCACTCCCGGCCTGTGGACCAAGCCTGACCCGAAGGGCGCGACGAAGGAGAACTCCGTCGCCGCCTTGAAGACCCCGCACGACGGGCGCCTCTACACCGCCGAGCGCGCGCTGCGCCTTGGCGCGAGCGTCGCCGAGGTCTCCGCGGCCTCGGGCATCGACCCCTGGTTCATCGACGAGCTTGACGCGCTTCTCGAACTGCGCGACGAGATCGCCGGTGCCGCGGTCCTCGACGAGGCGCTGCTGCGCCGGGCGAAGCGGGCCGGTTTCTCCGACACCCAGCTGGCCGCGCTGCGGCCGGAGTTCGCCGGCGAGGACGGCGTCCGCCGCCTGCGCCACCGGCTCGGGCTGCGGCCGGTCTACAAGACGGTCGACACCTGCGCCGCCGAGTTCGCCGCGAACACCCCGTACCACTACTCGGCCTACGAGGACGAGACCGAGGTCGCCCCGAGCGACCGGCCGAAGGTGATCATCCTCGGCTCCGGTCCCAACCGCATCGGCCAGGGCATCGAGTTCGACTACTCCTGCGTGCACGCGGTGATGGCGCTGCGCGAGGCCGGGTACGAGACGGTCATGGTCAACTGCAACCCGGAGACCGTGTCGACCGACTACGACACCGCCGACCGCCTCTACTTCGAGCCGCTGACCTTCGAGGACGTCCTTGAGGTCTTCCACGCCGAGAACGAGTCCGGCCGCGGCGCCGGCGGTCCGGGCGTGGTCGGCGTGGTCGTCCAGCTCGGCGGGCAGACGCCGCTGAGCCTGGCCAAGCGCCTCAAGGAAGCCGGTGTGCCGGTCGTGGGCACCAGCCCCGAGTCGATCCACCTGGCCGAGGACCGGGGCGCCTTCGGCGAGCTGCTGAACGCCAACGGCCTGCCCGCGCCGAAGTTCGGCACCGCCACGTCCTATCCGCAGGCCAAGACGATCGCCGACGAGATCGGCTACCCGGTCCTGGTGCGGCCGTCCTATGTCCTAGGTGGCCGCGGCATGGAGATCGTCTACGACGACGACGCCCTGCGCGCTTACATCAACCGGGCCACGGACATCTCGCCCGAGCACCCCGTGCTCGTCGACCGCTTCCTCGACGACGCGATCGAGATCGACGTCGACGCCCTGTGCGACGGCGAGGAGGTCTTCCTCGGCGGCGTCATGGAGCACATCGAGGAGGCCGGCGTCCACAGCGGGGACTCGTCCTGCGCGCTGCCGCCGATCACCCTCGGCTCCTCGGTCATGACGGCCATCCGCCGCCAGACCGAGGCCCTGGCCGCCGGGATCGGCGTGCGCGGGCTGCTCAACGTCCAGTACGCGCTGAAGGACGACACGCTCTACGTCCTGGAGGCCAACCCGCGCGCCAGCCGGACCGTGCCGTTCGTGTCGAAGGCGACCGGCGTGCAGGTCGCCAAGGCCGCCGCGCGGATCATGCTCGGTGCGACCATCGCCGAGCTGCGCGCCGAGGGGCTGCTCCCGGCCACGGGGGACGGCGGCGCACTGCCCCCGAACGCCCCCATCGCGGTGAAAGAGGCCGTGCTTCCCTTCAAGCGGTTCCGTACCGTTGAGGGCAAGGGCGTCGACGCGCTGCTCGGCCCCGAGATGAAGTCGACCGGTGAGGTCATGGGCATCGACACCGCCTTCGGGCACGCCTTCGCCAAGGCGCAGGCCGCCACCTACGGGCACGTCCCGACCGGCGGCAAGGTGTTCGTGTCGGTCGCCGACCGCGACAAGCGCGCGGTGGTCTTCCCGGTCAAGCGCCTGGTCGACCTCGGCTTCACCGTCTACGCCACCACCGGGACCGGCGAGGTCCTGCGCCGCCACGGGATCGACTTCCAGCCGGTCCGCCGCCACTCCGAGAGCGGCGACGCGCTGCCGGACCCGGTCGCGCTGATCTCCTCCGGCGAGCTGTCCCTGGTCATCAGCACCCCGACGAACTCCGCCGGTCCCCGCACGGACGGCTACGAGATCCGCTCGGCCGCGGTCACCTCCGACACGCCGTGCATCACCACGATCCAGGGCGCCGCCGCGGCCGTCATGGGCATCGAGGCGATGATCCGCGGCGACCTGACCGTACGGCCGTTGCAGAAGCTCCACGCGGCCCTGCGGGCCGAGGCCGCCGCCGAGCGAGGCGACGATGCCCCGGCCGCCTGAGGGCGGGCGATCCGACGCCCGCGCGCCCCGGGAGCACTCCCGGGGCGCCGGGCCATCCACGAGGAGGTCACCGGTGCTTTACCGCCAGGTCCTGCGGCCCTTGCTGTTCAAGTTCGGCGGCGCCGACCCCGAAGACGCCCACGAGCGCACCATGTGGGCGCTGTCCCGGCTGGCGGACCGCCCGAGGCTGCGCGAGACCCTCGTCGGCTTCAACGCCCGCGCGTGCCCCACGACGGTCTTCGGCCTGAAGTTCCCCAACCCGGTCGGCCTCGCAGCCGGGATGGACAAGGACGGCCGCGCGCTGCACGCCTGGCCGGCCCTCGGCTTCGGTTTCATCGAGGTCGGCACGGTCACCTGGCGCCCGCAGCCCGGAAACCCGCGCCCGCGCCTGTACCGCCTCCCGGCCAGCGGGGCGCTCATCAACCGCATGGGCTTCAACAACCGGGGCGCGATCTCCCTGGCCGCCCGTCTGGCCGATCTGGAGCCGCTGCCGGTGCCGCTGGGCATCAGCCTCGGCAAGTCCAAGGTCACCCCGCTCGAAGACGCCGTCGGGGACTACCTCGCCTCGCTGCGGGTCCTCTACGAGTTCGGCGACTACTTCGCCGTCAACGTCTCCTCGCCCAACACGCCCGGCCTGCGCGGCCTCCAGGACGCCGATCAGCTCCGGACCCTGCTCGCGGCCCTCCGGGAGGAGAGTCGGCGCCTGGCGAGCACCTCACCGGGCTCCCCGGCCACCGTGAAGCCGCTCCTGGTCAAGATCGCGCCCGATCTGACCGAGCGGGCCGTCGCCGAGGTCCTCGAAGTCTGCGCCGAGGTCGGCGTCGACGGCCTCATCGCCACCAACACCACCCTCTCCCGCGACGGGCTCACCGAGACCGACCGCCCGCGCGGCGTGGAACCCGGCGGCCTGTCCGGGCGTCCACTAGGTGCCAGAGCGCGTGCCGTGGTCGCCTTCGCGCACCGCGAGACCGGCGGGAAGCTGCCGATCATCGGGGTCGGCGGCATCGACACCCCCGACGCGGCCTCGCGCATGTTCGACGCCGGTGCCAGTCTGGTGCAGCTCTACACCGGATTCATCTACCACGGCCCCTCTCTGCCCCGGCAGATCGCGCTGGACGCGCGCCGACGATCCTGAAGGAGACGACCGAAGTGCTTGACAAGACGTTCGGAGCGAAGGCGTACAAGGCGCTCGCCAAACGCGGGCCCCTGTGCGTGGGAATCGACCCGCACGCGGGTCTCCTGCGGCACTGGGGCCTGTCGGACGACGTGGCGAGCCTGGAGCGCTTCTGCCGGACCATGGCCGAGTCGGTGGCCGAGACGGCCGCATTCGTCAAACCGCAGTCGGCGTTCTTCGAGCGTTTCGGCTCCAAGGGCATCGCCGTCCTGGAGAAGACCATCTCCGACTGCCGTGCGGCGGGTGCGCTCGTGATCGTCGACGCCAAGCGGGGCGACATCGGCTCGACCATGTCGGCCTACGCCTCGGCCTACCTCGACCCGGTGAGCCCGCTCTCGTGCGACGCGGTGACCGCGAGCCCGTTCCTCGGCTTCGGATCGCTCACGCCCATGTTCGATCTCGCCGAGGCGCACAACCGCGGCGTGTTCGTGCTCGCGCTGACGTCGAACCCGGAGGGCGCCACGGTTCAGCGCGCGCGGCGCTCCGACGGCCGCACCGTGGCTCAGTCCATTGTGGACGACATCGCCGAGCTGAACGAGGACGCCGAGCCCCTGGGCTCGATCGGAGCCGTCATCGGGGCCACCGTGAAGGGCGCCTGCGCCGAGAACTCGGGGTCGATCACCGCTGTGCGAGAGCACACACACGGCATCACGCACGCCACACCACAGAGTGACTCCGCTCACGATTTGATGAAGATCAATGGACCGATCCTGGTGCCCGGCATGGGCGCGCAGGGCGGGAAGCCGAGTGACCTCAAACGCGTTCTCGGGCGCGCGGCGGCGGCGGCAATTCCGTCCTATTCCCGCGAAATCGCCCGGCAGGGACCGAGTCCGGCGGCCATCAAAGAGGCCGTCGCGAGGACCCTCGACGAGTGCCGCACGGCACTCCGCCGGTGAGTCCGGACGGTCTTTCGGCTTGTCGGAGGCCACCCCGGATTGCGGGAACCCCTTTGCGACCGCTAGGTTTCCGGCGCTGGGTAAACAACCTGCCCGGTCCGGGTCGTGAGAGTGTGAACCCACGGCCCCGGATGACAAGTCAACCCAAGGAGACCTCGTGCCGCTCCCGTCGCTTAGCCCCGAGCAGCGCGCAGCCGCGCTGGAGAAGGCCGCTGCCGCCCGCAAGGCTCGCGCAGAGCTGAAGGACCAACTCAAGCAGGGCACCACCACGCTGTCGGACGTCTTCGGCAAGATCGAAGACGACATCGTCGGCAAGATGAAGGTGTCGGCTGTACTGGAGGCGCTCCCCGGCATCGGCAAGGTCCGGGCCGCGCAGCTCATGGAAAAACTCAAGATCGCCGAGAGCCGTCGCCTTCGTGGCCTCGGTGAGCACCAGCGTAGGGCGCTTCTTGCCGAGTTCGGACAAGCCGAAGCCTAGGCATCCGGTAGAAACGATCCGTGAGCTTTGACGAACACCGCCCGACGGCGGCACGCCTGACGGTCCTTTCCGGACCGTCAGGCGTCGGCAAGGGCAGCGTGAAGGCCCTCATTCGCGAGCGGTACCCATGGGTCTGGCACTCGGTGAGCGCCACCACCCGGAAACCCCGCCCCGGTGAGGTCGACGGAGTCCATTACCACTTCTACGAACGGTCCGAATTCGAAGCCGCCGTCGCCGGCGGCGAGTTCCTCGAATGGGCCAACTACGCGGGGAACCTCTACGGGACCCCCCGCAAACCGGTCGAGCATCAGCTCGCGTCCGGACTTCCCGTCGTACTGGAGGCAGACCTCCAGGGCGCGCGGCAGATCCGGATCGCGATGCCCGAGGCGCAGCTGGTGTTCCTCGCCCCGCCGAGCTGGGAGGAGCTGGTCCGCCGGCTCACCGGGCGCGGCACCGAGGACCGCGAGACGATCGCGCGCCGACTGGCCGCCGCCAAGGAGGAACTGGCCGCCGAGGCCGAGTTCGACCACACCATCGTCAACGTCTCGGTGGAACAGGCCACGGCCGAGTTGGTAAGCTTGCTCGGTTCGCCCACCAGGGCTCCCGTGGCCAACGGCAACCACGTTGGCTGAAGTACGCGTCACAACGACCGCACTGTGGCGTACCGCAGCGGAAATTCGAGGCTGATCACACGTGTCCGGAACCATCGCGAACCCCATCGGCATCACCAACCCGCCGATCGACGACCTGCTGGAGAAGACCCCGTCGAAGTACCAGCTGGTGATCTTCGCGGCCAAGCGCGCCCGGCAGATCAACGCCTACTACAGCCAGCTCGGCGAGGGCCTGCTCGAGTACGTCGGCCCGCTCGTGGAGACCACCCCGCAGGAGAAGGCGCTGTCGATCTCGCTGCGCGAGATCGACCAGGACCTGCTGATCACCGAGCGCACCGACGGTGCCGACGAGTAAGGCGCCGTCGCGGGCTCGGAACATCGTCCTCGGTGTAGGCGGCGGGATCGCCGCCTACAAGGCCTGTGAGCTGCTGCGGCTGTTCACCGAGTCGGGGCACCACGTCCGTGTGGTGCCCACCGAGGCGGCCCTGCGCTTCGTCGGCGCCCCGACCTGGGAGGCCCTGTCGGGCCGCCCGGTCGCCACGGACGTCTGGACCGACGTCCACGAGGTCCCGCACGTGCGGATCGGCAAGAGCGCCGACCTCGTCGTCATCGCCCCGGCGACCGCGAACCTCCTCGCCAAGGCCGCGCACGGCCTCGCCGACGACCTCCTCACCAACACCCTGCTGACCGCCCGGTGCCCGGTGCTCTTCGCGCCGGCCATGCACACCGAGATGTGGCAGCACCCGGCGACCGTCGACAACGTCGCCACCCTCCGCTCGCGCGGCTCGATCGTCCTCGACCCCGCCGTGGGGCGCCTCACCGGCGCCGACACCGGCCCCGGTCGCCTCCCGGACCCCGCCGAGATCTTCGCCGCCGCCATCCGGCTGCTGGAGCGCGGCTCCGAGTCGGACCTGGTCGGCAAGCGCGTCCTCATCAGCGCCGGCGGCACCCGTGAGCCCATCGACCCGGTCCGCTTCATCGGGAACCGCTCCTCGGGCAAGCAGGGCTACGCCATCGCGCGCGCGGCGATCGCCCGCGGTGCCGAGGTCACCCTCGTCGCGGCCAACGTCACCCTGCCCGACCCGGCCGGCGCGAAGATCGCCCGCGTCGAGACCACCGCGCAGCTGCGCGACGAGCTCGTGGCGCACGCCGCCGGCGCCGACATCATCGTCATGGCCGCCGCGCCCGCAGACTTCCGGCCGGCGGCCTACGCCCCCGGCAAGATCAAGAAGGTCGCGGGCGAACCGGCCCCGACCCTCGAACTCACCGAGAACCCCGACATCGCCGCCGAACTGGGCGCGGCGAAGCGGCCGGGCCAGATTCTGGTGACCTTCGCCGCAGAGACCGCCGAGGCCGCCACCGCGCTGGCGTACGCCGCGGCGAAACTCGCGCGCAAGAACGCCGACCTGTCGGTGCTCAACGCCGTCGGCGACGGCAAGGGTTTCGCCGTCGACGAGAACACCGTCACGCTCATCACCGCCGCCGGTGTGCTGGCCACGCTGCCGGCGATGGGCAAGGACCGGGTCGCCGACGCCGTCCTCGACGCCGCTGTCGGCAAACACGTGGATCCGGACTGTAGTCGACCGGCGTAGCGCCCACTCCGACTACGCCGGTCCAACACACGGCGTAGCGCCGCAAGGGGGCGGAGTCGCGTCGGATTAGACTTCAATCGGACAATCAAGAACCCTAAGGAGCGCCGTGGCACGCCTTTTCACGTCGGAGTCTGTCACCGAGGGTCACCCGGACAAGATCGCCGACCAGATCAGCGACGGGGTGCTCGACGCCCTCCTCGAACAGGACCCGGCCAGCCGGGTCGCCGTCGAGACGCTGATCACCACCGGTCAGGTGCACGTCGCGGGTGAGGTGACCACCGACGCCTACGCCGACATCCCCACGATCGTCCGCGAGACGATCCTGCGGATCGGCTACGACTCGTCGAAGAAGGGCTTCGACGGAGCCTCCTGCGGCGTGAGCATCTCCATCGGTTCGCAGTCGGCCGACATCGCGCAGGGCGTCGACAAGGCCGTCGAGTCCCGTGACGGCTCCTCCGGCGACGACCTGGACTTCCAGGGCGCCGGCGACCAGGGCATGATGTTCGGCTTCGCCTGCCAGGAGACGCCGGAGCTGATGCCGCTGCCGATCGCGCTCGCGCACCGGCTGTCGCGCCGCCTGACACAGGTCCGCAAGGACGGCACCGTCCCGTACCTGCGTCCCGACGGCAAGACCCAGGTCACCATCCGCTACGAGGGCTACCGGCCCGTCGGGCTCGACACGGTCGTCGTGTCCAGTCAGCACGCGCCGGACATCTCCCTTGAATCGCTGATGACGCCCGACATCGCCGAGCACGTGATCGCC
>Ga0307515_10025474_pt1 | contig 10232 bp, 7 predicted proteins | sample 17_EM_MG_FD_194513 | JGI IMG/M metagenome (GOLD analysis project Ga0307515, IMG submission 194513) | Populus trichocarpa ectomycorrhiza microbial communities from riparian zone in the Pacific Northwest, United States - 17_EM | ecosystem: Host-associated > Plants > Roots > Unclassified | place...
GACCTTCGTTGGCGGCTTTCTTTGCCTTGCTGGGGTTCTGATTGAAATCGGCGCTGGTCATAAGGGCATATGTCATCGACGTCTCCATCTAGTATAATTTATGGTAATATATACTATTTTCTGCGGCGAATTCAATCTGGTCGGCTTCTGACCTTCTCACTCCAGCATCTTCCCAATCATCCGCTGACAGCGTTCGGCCATGAAATCGATCATCAGGCGGACCTTCGGGTCCTGGAAGCGCTTGTGCGGATAGATCGCGGCGAGCTGGACGGTGGCCGGCGGGGTGTCTTTCAGGATTTCGACCAGCGTGCCGTCGTTGAGATGCGCTTTCACCTCGAACAGCGGCTTGTTGATGATGCCCCGGCCTTCGAGCGCCCATTGGGTCAGCACGTCGCCGTCGTCGGAATCGTAGGGGCCGCCGATTTCCAGCTTGCGGATGCCGTCCGGCGTCTGCAGCGTCCAGTAATATTCCTTCGAGCCCGGATAGCGCAAAAGCAGACAGTCGTGCTTGTCGTCGATCAGGGCATCCGGTGTTTCCGGTATGCCGCGTTTTTCGAGATAGCCGGGGGCGGCGCAGACGACGCGCTGGCAGTTGAGGATGCCGCGCATGCGCAGGTTGGAATCCTCGAGAACGCCGAGCTTGAAGGCGACATCGACGCCTTCGCTCAAAATATCGACATTGTGGTCGGAGAGGCGCAGGCGCACCTCGATATCCGGATACTTGTCGTGGAATTCGGGAATGCCGGAGGCAATCAGCCGCCGGCCCATGCCGAGCGGCGCGGTGATCCGGAGCGACCCCTTGGGATTGTGCGAGAGATCGGCAATCGCGCTTTCGGCCTCGTTCACCGCCTCGATGATCTTCACGGCGCCAAGATAAAACACCCGGCCATGTTCGGTCGGCGACAGCTTGCGCGTCGTGCGATTGAACAGGCGCACGCCAAGATGCCGCTCCAGTTCCTTGATGCGGTTGCTGGCGACGGCGGGCGTCACCCGCTGGTCGCGGCCGGCGGAGGAAAGGGTGCCGAGTTCGACGACACGGACGAAGACGCGGATGTTATCGAGATAGGACATGACACCCTTCTACCACAGGCAGCAACCGACCACAGCGGGGGTGATCTTATAGATTTTTTTGAAAGTGTTCGGGATTAGCCGGCATTTCCGTTGGTATCGCAGGGTGGCAGAAGTCTCCCAAACAGGGAGGCCCATATGTATGAATACGCCATTGCCTGGGATTGGCTGACCTTCGCCGTCCGCTGGCTCCACGTCATCACCGCCATCGCCTGGATCGGTTCGTCCTTCTATTTCGTGGCGCTCGATCTCGGCCTGCGCAAGCGTCCGGATCTTCCCGCCGGCGCCTATGGCGAGGAATGGCAGGTGCATGGCGGCGGCTTCTACCATATCCAGAAATACCTGGTGGCGCCGTCCAACATGCCGGAACACCTGATCTGGTTCAAATGGGAAAGTTACGTCACCTGGCTTTCCGGCTTCGGCATGCTGTGTCTGGTCTACTATGCCGGTGCCGACCTCTACCTGATCGATCCGAACGTGCTGGATGTCTCCAAGCCCGTCGCCATCGGCATATCGCTCGCCTCGCTTGCCTTCGGCTGGATCGTCTACGATCTCATCTGCAAGTCGCCGTTCGGCAATGACAATACGCGGCTGATGGTGGCGCTCTATTTCATCCTGGTCGCGGTTGCGTGGGGTTACACCCAGCTTTTCACCGGCCGCGCCGCCTTCCTGCATCTCGGCGCCTTCACCGCGACCATCATGTCCGCCAACGTGTTCTTCATCATCATGCCGAACCAGCGCATCGTCGTCGCCGACCTGATCGCCGGGCGCACGCCGGATGCGAAATACGGCCGGATCGCCAAGCAGCGCTCGACGCACAACAACTATCTGACACTTCCGGTGCTGTTCCTGATGCTGTCGAACCACTATCCGCTGGCCTTCGGCACGCAGTTCAACTGGATCATCGCCTCGCTGGTCTTCCTGATGGGTGTCACTATCCGCCACTATTTCAACACCCGCCATGCCAATGCCGGCAATCCGACCTGGACCTGGCTTGCCACCGTGCTTTTGTTCATCGTCATCATGTGGCTCTCGACCGTGCCGAGGATCCTCACCGGCGAGCCGGAGAAAGTTTCCGCCGCGCAGCAGCCCTTCATCACCGCCGAAACCTTCCCCAAGGTGCGCGACACCATCCTTGGCCGCTGTGCCATGTGCCATGCGCAGGAACCGGGCTGGGAAGGCATGATCAAGCCGCCCAAGGGCGTGGTGCTGGAGAGCGACGCCCAGATCGCCGCCCATGCGCGGGAAATCTATCTGCAGGCGGGGCGCTCGCATGCGATGCCGCCGGCCAATGTGACGGCCGTGACCGACGACGAGCGCAAGCTGCTGGTCGCCTGGTACGAGACAGTTGTGAACGGAGGAAAAACCCAATGACCGAACTCCTGATCCGTGGACGCGTGCTGACCTTTATCGATGAGCCCAGGAGTATCGATGATACCGCATCCTACCTGACCGTGGACGATGGGGCGGTTCTGGTGCGCAATGGCAAGATCGCCGCCGTCGGCGATTATGCGGAGATCAGCAAGGCTGCCGGTGCCGGCGTCGCGGTGGTCGATCACCGGCCGCACCTCATCCTGCCCGGGCTGATCGACACGCATCTGCATTTTCCGCAGACCCAGGCGATTGCTTCCTATGGCGCGCAGCTGCTGGAATGGCTGAACACCTACATTTTCGTCGAGGAGCAGAAATTCGCGCAAGCCGAACATGCGGCTTTCATCGCCGGGCGGTTCATGGACGAGCTTCTGTCCAACGGCACGACGACGGCGGTCGCCTACTGTTCGGTGCATCCGCAGAGCGTCGATGCCTATTTCATGGCGGCTGAACAGCGCGGCATGCTGATGGTCGGCGGCAAGGTCATGATGGACCGCAATGCGCCGGACGCACTGCGCGACACGCCGCAGAAGGGCTATGACGAGACCAAGCGGCTGATCGGCAAATGGCATGGCCGGGGCAGGGCGCAGTATGCGATCAGCCCACGCTTTGCCATCACCTCGACGCCGGAGCAGATGGAGATGGCAAAGGCGCTGGTGGCCGAACATCCCGATTGCTACGTGCAGACGCATCTATCGGAAAACCGCGACGAGATCGCCTTTGCCACCTCGCTCTATCCGGATGCCAAGGACTATACCGACATCTATGCCCGCTACGATCTCCTGACGGACAAGACGCTGCTCGGGCATTGTATCTATCTCAGCGACCGGGAGATCTCGGTGCTGGCGGAGACCGGTGCCGTCGGCGTGTTCTGCCCGACCTCCAATCTCTTCCTCGGCTCCGGCCTGTTCGACCGCGACCGGTTTGACCGGCTCGGCGCCCGCTGGTCGGTGGCGACCGATGTCGGGGCGGGCACCAGCTTCTCAATGCTGGAGACGATGGACGAGGCCTACAAGGTGCTGCACCTGCAGGGCCAGCGCCTGTCGCCGCTCAACTCCTTCTACCGCATGACGCTCGGCAATGCCCGGGCGCTGGGTCTTCAGGATCGTATCGGCTCGCTGCATGTGGGCGCCGATGCCGATATCGTCATCCTCGACTCGAGCGGCAAATCGGCGATGGAACTGCGGATGCGCACGGCCAAATCGCTGGTGGAGGAGCTGTTCATCCTGCAGACGATGGGGGACGATCGCTGCGTGGCCGAGGTTTATGTGGCGGGCAAGGCGATGAAGGGGCGGAAGATGACGGCGGCTGCGCGGGTGTTGGAGACGGTATGAGATTTATACCCTCCCCTTGGGGGGGAGGGTCGGAGCGAAGCTCCGGGGTGGGGTGAAGTGCGGCATATGTTTTAGATGACGGTGTTCGCGGTGGTCACCCCCACCCGCCGCGCTGCGGCGACCTCCCCCCTCAAGGGGGAGGTAAAGAGCGCTTCAACGCCCTTCAGCCACGCCCGGAAAATCCGCCGTGGTTTTGCTGGTTTTGCTTTACTTGGCCGGGGCGCTGGAAAGTGCCGCAGTTAAGTAATTTATATGACGCCTTCCAACGCCCCGTTCAGTGTGGGTCGACGGGCAACTCCGGTTTCTCTGCGGGGATGGCGGCACCTTTTTCCGGTACAGGGTGACGCTCGACCGGTTGCCGGATTGCTCCGGTTGCCGCGGCGCCACGAAAGGGCTTGCTGTTGCAACCCCAGTCGCCGCTCCTCATGTGTGCCTCACAGGCACGCCCCGCCCTGTTTCAGGCGAGAGGGAAACCACTTTCTGCCAATCCACCGGATGAAGGCCTACGTCCTTCCCCCACCCGGCACCGGCTCCACCTCACTGCCACGCCTGGCAGCGTATCCATTGGCGGAACGAGGTCAGGATGACACAGGTTTTGAGGGCGGGGATCAGCGGGGATGAATTTTTCCGGCGGAAGAGCTCCCCAGGCCCACCAATCGACTTCCATACGTAAGAAAGATCGGATTCAATCTTTGTTGGTAATTTTCCGTTAGCAATTGAAGGCAGTGGGGCGGATTTCGCCGGTTTCTGTTTTGCGTACGGGTTTTTGATGCGTCTATCGGCTGTTCCAGCAATCCTTCTCGTCGGCCTTGTCCTGGCTGGCTGCACCTCCAGTTCCGGGCCGGAAAGCTTGGTCTCCGGGCTGCCATCGAAGGAGACGACGAGTTCGGTCGCGCAAGGACCCGTGCCGACGGCGGATGTCGGCGCGGTCATCGCGCAGGCCGAGGCGCATCCGGAGCAGCTGGCATGGGCCGGCCAGGTGCCGCAGCCGCAGGCGTTCTCATCCATGACAGACGAGGGCATGGCCGTTCCGGCGGAACGGCCGGTGGCGCTGGTCGTTCCTGACGACCCGGCCGGCAATACCGTGCGGACCCGGCGCGCGCAGATCTACAGCCGCCAGTTCCGCGACGCGCATCCGATCAATTTCGGCAAGGCTTCGCCGCGCAAACTGGCCGTGCACGGCGTCGATATTTCACGCTGGCAGGGCGACATCGACTGGGAAAAGCTCCGCACGCAAGGGGCGAATTTCGCCTATATCAAGGCGACGGACGGCGGCGATCATCTCGATCCGATGTTCAGGAAGAACTGGAAGCGGGCCAAGGATGCCGGGTTGAAGCGCGGCGCCTATCACTTCTTCTACTGGTGCCGCACGGCCGGCGAACAGGCCGACTGGTTCATCCGCAACGTGCCGCGCGATCCGGACGCGCTGCCGCCGGTGATCGACGTCGAATATAACGGCGAATCGAGCTGCAAGTACCGCCTGTCGCGCGCCAAGGCGGTCGAGAAGATGCAGGTGTTCATGGACAAGCTGGAGCGCCACTACGGCAAGCGCCCGGTGATCTATACCGCGCCGGATTTCTACCGCGACAACCTGACGGGCGAATTCAAGAACCATCCGTTCTGGCTGCGCTCGGTCGCCGCCCATCCGTCACAGGTCTATCCGGGCCGCAAATGGCTGTTCTGGCAATATTCGGGCTCGGGGCTTTCGCACGGCGTCGAGGGCAGGATCGACCTCAATGTGTTTCACGGCAGCGAGGACGACTGGCACGACTGGGTGGCGCGCAACTGAGGGATACTCCGCTCTCGATTGAGCGGAGCTGATGATCCGGCTCACCCTGCCGCTCAGGCCGCTTGTGCCAACGCGGGCTCGGCTTTCGGGAACGGCCTGAAGGTCATCGCGATCAGGAAGGCGCCGATGCCGATGCCCCAGGCGCCGATATAGAGCCAGCTGTAGGTGGCGAAGGTGTCGTAGATCAGGCCGCCCGCCACCGGGCCTGTCGCCATGCCGAGGCTGCCGGCCATGGCCGTTCCGCCGATGACGGTGCCCATCATCCGCTGCGGGAAATTCTCCCGCGCCAGCACGGCGTAGAGCGGCATCACCCCGGCATAGATGAAGCCGAACAGCGCCGCCACGGCATAAAACGCCGAGAGTTCGCGCACGAAAACATAGGCCAGCGCGCCAAAAGCCTGGATGAGCAGGCCGATGACCAGGATGCGCTTGGCACCGAACCGGTCCCCGAGAAGGCCGAAGGCGACGCGGCCGCCCATGCCGGCGAGCCCCTCGACGCTGTAGATCGACACGGCGGCGATCAGCGGGATGCCGCAGCTGACCGCGTAGCTCACCGTATGGAAGATCGGGCCGGAATGGGTGGCGCAGCAGAAGAAATTCGTCAGCAGCAGGACGATGAACTGCGGCGACCTGACGGCCTGCGCCACGGTCATCCCGGACTGCGGGCCTTCATCGCCGGAGGCGATTGCGCTTTCGGGTTCATGGTCCGGAGGGCTGCGCACCAGAAACGAAACGGGGATCATGACGGCGGCGGCAAGGGCGGCGATGATCAGCAGCGAGGTTCGCCAGTCATAGACGGAGACGAGCCAGGCGGCGAGCGGCGACATCGTCATCGGCGCCATGCCCATGCCGGCCGAAACGAGCGAGACGGCAAGGCTGCGATGCGTATCGAACCAGCCGGTGACGCAGGCCATCATCGGCGCGAAGATGGCGGCGGTCGCACCGCCGACGACCAGCCCGAAGACCAGCTGGAACTCGACAAGCGAGGTCGCGCGGCTGGCTAGCGCCAGGCTTGCCGTCAGGATGACCGAGCCCGTCAGCACGATGATGCGGGGACCCCATCGATCCGACAGCGTGCCCCAGACCATGCTGGCGAGCGCCATGGCGAGGAAGCCGATGGTCATGGCGCTGGATATGCCGGTGACCGACCAGCCGGTATCGCGCGAGATGGGCAGGAGAAACACCGGCAGCGAAAACATGGCGCCGATGGCGAGGCAGCCGAGCAGGCCGCCGGCAGCGACAATCACCCAGCGATAGGAAGAGGCGTTCATTCCCGTGTCTCCGTCTCAAGGATGCGATGCTCGGATCGAGTTTACGACGATGCTCCGCCGCCGCAAAGAGCCGGTTTCAGGCCGGCCGGTCGTATTCGCTCATCAGGCGGCTCCAGGATCCCGGGCGCTGCCAGAATGCCAAAGGCATTGACGGTTGCAAGCTGGTTCATTGGTCGTCTGCTTTGCTGGTGTGGGTGGTTCGGGGCGGATCATGCCGGGGTCCGCCAGAAACTTGATATGTTTCGAGGCCGTCGCTAGCTGGCTTGCCGTCCCCCCATCGCCCGCGTCACCCCGTCGGCCGCCGCCTTCACCACCGGCCCCAGCGCCGCCAGCGTTTGGTCCGGCAGCCTGACCGCCGGCCCTGAGAGCGAAATCCCGGCGATCGCTTCGCCATATTCGTTGAAGATCGGGGCGGCGAGGCAGCGCATGCCGAGGGTGTGTTCCTCGTCGTCGATGGACCAGCCGCGGGTGCGGATGGTTTTAAGGTCGGCCAGCACTTTGGGAAGGGTGTCGCGGGTTTTTTCGGTGAAACGGGCGAGGGGGCGGGGGGAGAGCAGGCGTTCGATGTCGGCGTTGTCCCAGGTCGACAGGATGGCCTTGCCTATGCCCGAGGCGTGGATGGGGCCGCGGCGGCCGGGGCGGAAGAAGGCGCGCATCGGGGCGTGGCTTTCGACCTGCGAGATGAAGACGACGTCGCCGCCGTCCTCGATGCCGATATTGGCGGTTTCGCCGGAATGCTCCATCAACTGTTTCAGGAAGGGGCGGCTGATCGTGCCAAGCTTGCGAAAGCGCAGGAAGGCGTTGCCGATCTCGAAGGCCTTGAGGCCGATGGTCCAGGCGCCGGTGTCCGTGTCGTGGGCGACCATGCCGTGCCCCTCCAGCGAGGTGAGCAGCCGGTGGACGGTGGAGGGGGGCATGCCGGACTGGTCGGAAAGCTCGGTGAGGGCGGCACCTTCACTGGATGCGACGAGGTCGAGCAGTTTCAGGCTGCGGTCGAGAACCTGGACGGAGGAAGGGGCGGCGTTTTCGCTCGCCTTGCGGCCGGGTTTGGCGCGCAATTGATCCTGGGGTGTCGGCTTGGCGGGCATGTCGGCTCCGTGTTGTCTGATGGTCCATGACATATTGCATCGCTGCGTGAAGCGGAACGATTTTGGGGTGCATTCGGCTTCGTCCTCTTCTCCCCAGCGGGGAGAAGGGCCGAGCGCAGGCGAGGCGATGAGGGGGCCGCAAGTGCTGGAGTCAATGGCTGCGCCCCCCTCATCCGGCGCTTTGCGCCACCTTCTCCCCGCGGGGGAGAAGAGGCAGTGTGCGGTTGCTGCTGGAAATCCATAGGCGACTATCATGCTCCCGGGTGTCTCCATTCATGTCGGATTCGTTGAAAATGTTTATTTCCACATGATGGGAATGATTTCCATTCAATAATTGCCTGACGGAAAAAAATGTCTACCCTGATCCTCACACGATGGAGGAGACAGTCATGGCGAAAATGCGCGCGGTCGATGCGGCGGTTCTGGTTCTGGAGAGGGAAGGCGTCGATTGCGCCTTTGGGGTTCCGGGTGCTGCAATCAATCCCTTTTACTCGGCGCTGAAGGCGCGCGGCTCGGTGCGTCATATTCTGGCGCGGCATGTCGAGGGCGCCTCGCATATGGCGGAAGGCTATACCCGCGCCAAACACGGCAATATCGGCGTCTGCATCGGCACTTCGGGTCCGGCCGGCACCGACATGATCACCGGGCTTTATTCGGCCCAGGCGGATTCGATCCCGATCCTCTGCATTACCGGCCAGGCGCCGCGCGCCCGGCTCGACAAGGAGGATTTCCAGGCCGTCGATATCGCCAGGATCGCCGGGCCGCTGACCAAGTGGGCCGTCACCGTCATGGAACCGGCGCTGGTGCCGTTCGTCTTCCAGAAGGCCTTTCACCTGATGCGCTCGGGCCGTCCCGGTCCAGTGTTGATCGACCTGCCCGTCGATGTGCAGCTGGCCGAAATCGAGTTCGATATCGACACCTATGCGCCACTGGAAGCCTACAAGCCGTCTGCGACGCGGGCGCAGGCCGAAAAGGCGATCGCCATGCTGAACGCGGCGGAGCGTCCGCTGATCGTCGCCGGCGGCGGCATCATCAATGCGGATGCGTCCGACCTGCTCACCGAATTCGCAGAGATCACCGGCATTCCGGTCATCCCGACGCTGATGGGCTGGGGGACGATCCCGGACGATCACCCGCTGATGGCCGGCATGTGCGGGCTGCAGACCTCACATCGCTACGGCAATGCCAATCTGCTGGCTTCCGACTTCGTGCTCGGCGTCGGCAATCGCTGGGCCAACCGCCATACCGGCAACGTGCCGACCTATACCGAAGGCCGCACCTTCGTGCATGTCGATATCGAGCCGACCCAGATCGGCCGCGTCTTCGCGCCGGATTTCGGCATCGTCTCGGATGCGGGTGCAGCGCTGAAACTGTTCCTCGACGTTGCGACGGAATGGAAGACGGCGGGCAAGCTGAAGGACTGGGCGGGTTGGGCGGAAGAATGCCGCGAGCGCAAGCGGACGATGCTGCGCAAGACGCATTTCGACCAGACGCCGCTGAAGCCACAACGTGTCTACGAGGAGATGAACAAGGCGTTCGGCCGCGACACCTGCTACGTCTCGACCATCGGGCTCAGCCAGATCGCCGGCGCGCAGTTCCTGCATGTCTATCGCCCACGCAACTGGATCAATTGCGGCCAGGCCGGCCCGCTCGGCTGGACGCTGCCGGCAGCACTCGGCGTGCGGGCCGCCGATCCGGATCGGACAATCGTGGCGCTCTCGGGCGATTACGACTTCCAGTTCATGATCGAGGAACTGGCCGTCGGCGCCCAGCACAAGCTGCCCTATCTACATGTGGTCGTGAACAATTCCTATCTCGGCCTCATCCGTCAGGCGCAACGCGGGCTGAACATGGATTTCGAGGTGAGCCTTGCCTTCGACAACATCAACGCCTCCGGCGATGCGGAGAAGGGTTACGGCGTCGATCACGTCGCGGTGGCCGAAGGTCTCGGCTGCAAGGCGATCCGGGTGCGCAGCCCGAACGAATTCCAGGAGGCGTTCGCAAGGGCCAAGGATCTGATGGCGGAACATCAGGTGCCGGTCGTCATCGAGTTCATCCTCGAGCGCGTCACCAATATTTCGATGGGCGCCGATATCAATGCGGTGGTCGAGTTCGAGGAGCTGGCCGAACGCGGCGAGGATGCCCCGACGGCGATCATGGCGCTGCTCGACTGATAGAAAATACGGAGGAAACATCATGCCCAAGTTTGCGGCAAACCTGACCATGCTTTTCAACGAGGTGCCGTTCCTCGATCGCTTCGCTCTCGCCGCCAAGGCCGGTTTCACGGCCGTGGAATATCTCTTTCCCTATG
>Ga0307515_10025476_pt1 | contig 10230 bp, 6 predicted proteins | sample 17_EM_MG_FD_194513 | JGI IMG/M metagenome (GOLD analysis project Ga0307515, IMG submission 194513) | Populus trichocarpa ectomycorrhiza microbial communities from riparian zone in the Pacific Northwest, United States - 17_EM | ecosystem: Host-associated > Plants > Roots > Unclassified | place...
TTCTGGGATATTTTTAAAATTAATTAGTTTGAATCTCAAATGGTTTCAAATTAATGTTTGAAATCCGATCAAGATAAGTCAGATCATGCTTACACTAGCTAGCCACCTTATCACTTTTTTTTTTTTATAATCATTGAGAGTATATTAAAAAAGCCATAAAACCAATAATTAAAGAAAAATACAAGGGATATAAGAAAATAAAAAACTGATTTACTACAGCAAACAATAAAAAGACTGCCTAAGATTTCTTATTACACCACAATTTGATGCCATCAGAAGATCTTAAGAGTGAATATTAAAAGATACGAAAAATAAATAAACAAATAGTTTATTGAATTAATTAGTTAGTTCACTTTGTTTTCATATGATGGTCAGATTTGGACTTGAGAAGAGCTTCAAACAAAAGGCTTTGGAATTTAAAAATCACACTGAACTAATTCTAAACTTGAAGGACTTCAATTTCACTACACAATTCTCTTATCTATTAGCATTTAATACTTCAGGAAGATCCGTTGGATTCAAGGGTTAAAAACTAAATTTATTAGGTAGATTGCAATGCTAATTAAACGATTTAAGGGTTAAAGTGAATAAAACTTACAAGTTGAGGGACTGTTGTTTCGTTCTATTTAATTTTAAAGCCCGTGTATTAATATGAATTCCTTGTTAGCAAGTCTCTATTTTCCTATTTACAAAGTTGTCTCTCTAAAAAGCAATAATAAAAATCTTTCCCCTCTGTGAACCTCCCGTCTTCATGCATGGTCCTTATATGAAGAAAATGATAAATTAAACAAGGGATAATAAATTGATATCAAATTAAATCATATGCAGTCTTGTGTAAAAAGTAATAAATTTTAGAATTTTGATGAAAAAAATAAATTCAATTTCAATGCCAAATAGAAGCTTAACTTTAAAGTCAATGTATTAATATTTGGTTAACGAGTCTATTTCTTTATTTACAAAGTTGTCTCTCTAAAAAATAATAATAAAAATAAAGATTTCATTCTAAAGTTTGATCAGAATTCAAAATTAACGCATTATAAAACTTTTAAAAAAAATGTATTTTACTCGCAAACATTTTTACATTAAGGAAAACTAATAAAATATGCATTGCATTTAATTTTACAATGAAAGAGCAATTAAAGAACTTCACTCTTAAGAAAACAAAAACAAAAACAAAATTATATTCAGTCTTCGCCACTGCGATTTGCATTAATTGAAGAACCACTAGTACTTTAGGATATCTTTGGAATTGTATTAGCGGCAGTGGTTTAAAGTACTTTTTGTTTAGAAATGTATTAAAATATATTTTTTAATTTTTTAAAAATTATTTTTGACATCAGCACATCAAAACAATCTGAAAACATAATTTTTTTTTTCATTTTAAGCAATTTTTTTAAAAAATTTTAAGAGAACACGGTTTGCACTCACTACCAGAAATTCGACTAAAACCAACAGAATTACCAACGAAATAATTCTGTCAGTAATAATTACTGACGAATTCTATTCTGTCTGTACTTCTGTCGGTCTATACCGACGGAATTATGCTGTTGGTATATACCAACCGAATTACAGATGGAATATATAGAATATTGAAAAAAAAAAGCAATTTGATGACGTCGAAGTTTTTTGCAGGCGATTTTACCAATGGAATGATCGAGAGATTTAAACTGGGATCTCCGTATAGTGACGTGACCCATTCACCGTTAGAATTACCGACGGATCACAAACGGATATACCGACAGAATGTGTCCATTGGTAAAAGCTAATATATCACCACGCTGCCGACCCTCTCCTCTCCTATTTCTCCTTCTTCTTTCCCATCCCAAACTGCAAACAACCACCCCCCTAAAAATATCCCCTTCTTCTCAACACAAGTCATCTTTATTGTACTTTTATGGTCACAACATCCGTGTTCTGATTTATTATGGATTTTATCATTTTTGTAAGTAAATCTATCCTTTTTAATTTTAACATTTAAATGTCAATTTTTTTATTATTATTATTATTAGTATATGTATTTTATTAGTTCATGTAACTGTTTTATTGTTATTTTTCAAACAAACTTGTAGTATGAATATATAATTTTGTAGTTGTTATGGTTTGTTTTAGATTTTGTAAAATTGTATTTGTTTGTAAATTGTTGAAATTTTGTTGAATTACCGAATTAGATGTGTTGTGATGAAATAAATAATAGTTTGTTTAATGGGCCCATTATAATTTTTACCAATTGTATTGCGGAGTTATAATTTCTATAAATTTATATGTATAAATTTGTATGGACGTTGATAATTGATACTAAATATTTAAGAGAAGTCTTTTTTTAATTTGTTTGATAATGTCGAGTTAAACCAATATTTTTGCAAATTTATTTACTTAACATAGTTAATTATTATATGTTGTCATCATAATTTTATTGAGGTTCAATAAAAGTCATAGATGATCGTTCATGGATGTATTGAGACTCAACCCAAGGATTGCAGATGATGGATTATTGTAATGGGGTTCGGGGTTTTATTAATTTCGCAACATCTATTTCGAGAAATTTTACTGGAGACGGTATTAAGTGTCCATGCAGGAAGTGTAAAAATAAAAAGTATCTGCATCCAGATGTTGTAATGATGCATCTTCTAACCAAAGGGTTCATAGAGGATTACCTGTGTTGATATGCACATGGAGAACTATTTGTTCCTAATGAGAGCATGATAGAAAGGGTGGTTGGGTCAACTTCTAGTGTTAACAACGTGCATGGAGTTGTAAATGACAACAGTAATCCTTACAAAAATATGGTTATGGATGTAATGAGAATGAATCAAGGTACTGTCAGTTAATGTCCAATCATAGAAGAAGAACCTAATGCAGATGCAACAAGGTTTTTTGATCCGTTGAAAGATTCTGATGAACCATTATGGGATGGTTGCACAAACCACAGTAAATTATCGACCTTAGCATAGGTGTTCACCATCAAATCAGATCACGGGTTGAGTGAGACCGGTTATGACAAAATTATTGAATAGGCGAGAAGCATTTTACCTGAAGGGAACAGGCTGAAAGAGAGTTTCTATGTTGCTAAGTTCATAATGAAACCCCTCGGTTTAGGATACCAGAAAATTGACATGTGCCCTAACTTCTACATGATTTACTACCTTGAAAATGCTGAGCTGACTGAGTGCATGAAATTTAGGCATTCCCATTACAAACCTAAAACTGATATGGGAAAGACTCTCGTGGCATATAAAAAACTTAGATACTTCCCAATCACACCTAGATTACAGAGGTTATTCATGTCACCAAGGACTGGTGAGCACATGACATGACACCAATCACATAATGTGGTTAATGGAGTGATGGTGCATCCTTCTGACGGCGAAGCATGAAAACACTTTAATAGTGTGCATCCTCACTTTTCAGTTAAATCAAGGAATGTGCGTCTTGGGTTGTGTACATACGGATTCAACCCATTCGGGTCATTTGCTGCTCCTTATTCTTGTTGGTCGGTCATACTCACGGTTTATAATTTGCCACCAGGGATGTGTATGAGGCCGAAGTTCATGTTTTTATCTACGGTCATACCAGGTCCGAGCAGTCCGAGCCAGAATATAGATGTTTGTTTTCAACCGTTGATTGATGAGTTGATGCAGTTGTGGTCCTCCGGAGCTTTGACTTATGATATATCGAGGAAACACAATCTTGTTATGAGGGCGGCTTTGATATGGACTATCAATGATTTTCTAACTAATGAAATGGTTTCTGGTTGGAGCACGTGTGGAAAACTAGCACGTCCATACTGCATGGAAAACAACAAGGCATTCACGCTAACTAACGGAGGTAAAGCTTTTTTTGACTGCCACCGTCGTTTCTTGCTAATGAATCACAGGTATAGAAAGAATAGAAATGATTTCTTTGTTAGCATAGTTGAAAATGATGTTGCACTCCCGTGTCTTTCTAGTGAAGAATTGCATGATGTTGTATCATAGTACGGTGACATTGTGTTTGCTTTCCAATCAGGTAAGCAGAAGTTTCCTGGTTTTGGTTTGACCTATTATTGGGTAAAGCAAAGTATTTTTTAGAAGCTTTCTTATTGAAAGACCAATCTCCTCCGTCATAACCTTGACGTCATATACATAGAAAAGAATGTGTTTGAGAACATTTTCAACACCATCATGAATGTGAAGGGAAAGACAAAGGACAACATCAAGGCTAGATTGGATATAGCATTGTTTTGTAACCGTAAAAATATAGAGTTGGTTTTTGATGGGTCACTGGTCGCAAAACCCAGAGCAAGCTTCGTGTTAGAGAAAAATGCACAACTACTAGTCTACAAATGGCTTAAAAGTTTGTGTTTCCCCGATGGACATGCCTCGAAAATATCAAGGTTGGTTAATATGAAGGAATGCAGATTGTATGGAATTAAAAGTCATGGCTGCCACGTGTTTATGCAAACACTCATTTCATTAGCTTTTCATGATTTGTTGCCAAAGAGGATATGCGATGCACTCACTGAGATTAGTTATTTCTTTAGAGAAATATGCTCCAACAAGTTGAATGTTGATCACATTGATGCTGGAACGCCCATAAATGGCTAGAAATTGGTTGAGGGGGTTCAAAAATACAAGAATTGAAATTTGACAGTATATTTTTAACTGATGAGAGTCCTATTAACAAGGAAAATTCAATTTTTGAGGAAGAAAAGTCCAAAATCAGATTTTTATGGACTCAATTAAATTTTATATAAGGTTTAATTGAATTTATAGAGGGTTTGATTGCAAGAAAAATTGAATTTTAAGTCAATTTAGGCTTTTATTGAAAGAAATTAAAGTTTTAGGGTCCAATTTTAATTTTGAAGAGTTGATTTGATCAAATCAGGGGCTTAATTGCATAATTATTGAAGTTTGATGGCCAATTAGGGACTTAATTGAAACAATCCGAAACCAAGGATCAAATCGGAAAAGTCGCTAAAATTAAGGAATCCAATTACAAATTTTCCGAGGAGATTGATTACAAAATTGCAAAAAATTCAATGACCAAATCAGAAGTATCTATTTGAATTTTGAAATGGCGCCGTTTCTTGGACACTATTCATTGTCTCTTCCATGTAGCCGTTTTCAGCAGTAAAGGCTGAGGCGTTTTATGCAGCAAAGGCGCTGAATGGCGTCCATTATGGAGCATGCTTTAAGGTTGTAATCACTTTACTTGCGGATTAGAAGCCAATCATTACCACCGCAGGGCATTCTCTGGCCTATAAAAGCTAGAGAAAAACAATGACCATGGAAAAAGAAGAAGAAAAGGAGATGAGACAGAGTAGGCAGAGAAAAAACAGAGAGGGGAAATCGTGAGGAAGAGAAGAGGAGAAATAATAGAGAGGGCAATACAAGAGAAAAAAAGGGAAACACGAAGCAAGGCTGAAAAGAGACACTATAAGATTTCACAGTTTTACTGACAGCAATATTCCGTCGGTATGTGATTAAGAGTTCGTCGATAATTTATTTATCGATATCCTCACCGACGGAATACGTCCATCGACTTTTCGTTCATCGTTATACCACCGTCCGTCGCTATATCGGTCAGCAACATAAAAAAACATTTGCCGATGGTTTTACAGATGGAAATTACGCGTAAAAAAAAATTTTCCCACTTGAAATATACCGACGGATTTATCCTGTCAGTGATGGTGTGACATACCGACGGATACATACTGTCGGTAAAGTTATCGGTGAGTGTTTGAAATACCGACCGAAGATATCTGTCTGTACATTCGTCGGTCAGTATGGCAGGTATTGTCAAATACCGTCGGTGAGTGTGAAATACCGACCGAATATATCCGTCGATAAATTCATTGATGACTGTGGCAGCTACTGTCAAATGCCGACGGATATATTCCGTCGGTAAAACCCTCTGTGATTATTTTTAAATATGTTTTTAAAAAATTATTTAGAATACATAATATAAAATTATATAAATTAATGGTGTAATAAAAACCAATTATGCAAATAAATTTTTTATTAAACATCAAAAACAAAAAAAATAAAGTTAAATAATATTCATTACAAACTGAATGTGTTTCAAAAAAATATATTAAATGAACTATTAAAGGTAAATAATATTTATTACAAATTAATATAAAGGTGGAGCTGGAAGAGGAGGAGGAGGAGGAGGAGGCTGGTGGTTGTACGGCCAAAAAGGATGAGGCGCACATGTATCACCACTCTGTGATGCCATCTTCATGACTATTTCGCGAAGCTGATCATGATTCGCTTTGTGTTGTGCATACTCCGCTTTGAGTTGTGCATACTCCGCTGATAGGTGATCGTATTTTTCGGTGAGCTGAGCCGTGTGTTGCTGGAAGGCCACGAACTCCTTATATTGGGTGCTCGATACTGATTGGGAGCTCCCAACGGTTGAAACACTACGAGCTGCCCGCAAGTTCTCGGCCGTAGTGTTGGAGAGCCAGTAAACCCGATTTTTATCGGGTCCACCAGACGATCCAACCTTTATCCACAAATCCGGATCGAATTCTGGATGGGTCAAAGGATCGTCCCCATATCTCTCCCTCAGCCGGCTATTATAGGTCTCCTGAAAATAAAAAAAAAGTAATCATCATATTCAATTCAATAAAAATAATAACTTACAAAATAAAATGGTTGAACAAACATACCATGAAGTGTTAAGCACGGTTGTCAATGAACTGTTGCGCCCCCTTTTGACGGTCTTGACTCAGCACGTGCGTCTCCATAAATAGCTCCATTGGGTTCGGTTCACGTCCAAGAGACGTAGCCTATAATGAAAAAAAATTAATTAACAACAAATTAATTTAATGATATATTTCATTTAAATTAATCTTACCATCTGTTTTGCATGTGCAGCAAACGGAACGGAGCCGCCGGTGTGCGTTGTCACCGAGCCATGAATTGGTTGATTCCAGTTGCCAGCACCAGACTGTGAGCATCGTGTGAACTGCTCAGACGTCACATGCTCAAGATAGCGCGACCATATATCTTCAGGGATGTATATCGGTTTGAAATCCCTCCAAATCACAACGTCGTTCCAACCTTGGAGACCCCTATCTTTTGCAGTTTTTTTTTGCCTTTTTTATGATTCATACCAAAAATCACGCAACCTACTTCCATTGCGAGAAATTAGACGTTGAAACATAAATTTTTTTCTAAAAAAATCTTGTATTGTTTTCGATGTTACCTAGTTGCCGCGTGATTTTCCCACACCCTCCTCACAACTTTGTCATGCGTCCTGTCCCAGGCGAATTTGTGCTGTGTATAAATAATTAGATAAATAAAAATAATAATTTATTTACAATTATTTTAATAAATTATTAGAAATAAGCTGGAAATTAGAAATTAACTCCAACCTCAAATCTGTTAAACCATGCATCAATTTGAGGTATCCATTCAGGATGTCTGGATACTGACTCCATTGAAATAATGGAATCTCCATCGACGATTTAAACGCCGATAATATTACTCGGGCGGCCTCAATGTTTGTGAACATGAAAATAAATTAAATTAATGAAATATTGATTAGTTGTTCATAAATTATGTTATTATTTAAATGAAAAAACTAAAACCTTAACAAACTTACATTGAAAAGTCATCCTTCCACTATGCCTCGTACTTGCAGGTGAATTGATTCCGCTGTGAAGGCACGCCACCTCTGCGCTATGAACCCGCGCTGGAAGAGGCAGCATCGGTTGACAGCGCAGGGGGCGTAGGTGCCTCTTCTTGAGAGGCACCTAAGGATACGTCATCCTCGCTGCTAGAAGAACTAGCTACAACCATACGTGAGCGACGAGCTGTGGTTTTCGTTCTACGCATCTACACAATTGTATACAAATAATTATATAATTAAATTCGAATGTTAAAAAAAATTCGACAGCACCTCTCCTATACTAGATACTACCCAAATCCACAAACCTGCTAATATTGACAAAAGCCACAACCAATTGACTCCATCTATACTAATATTGTATATAACATAACATCTATACATATAACATTCATACTAATTACAAGGTAAATTCAACATTAACAACATATTCAATCATTATATAAATACAAACAATAAAAAATATTCAAAATATTCAAAAAAAAACTCTAGACTAACAATTAAAATTAATACAAATAATTAAACACAAATCATGCAATAATGTAGTAAAATTACTAATTATTCTAACATATTCAATTACTTATTCTAAGGTAAATTTGTCGGTAATTTTTGAATTTTGCACCAACGTTTTGTATTACCCTCCATATTTTTCACGGTCCGTCGGTAATTCCGTCGGTAAAATAACGCGGTCAGAGATGCATTTAATGCACCGCTCTTTGGAATTTGTACATTCCATCGGTGATGTTGTCGATAATAGTGACCCGCCGACAACATACCAACGGAATGGAATCCGTCGGTATGGACGTCGGTGATAGTGGCATTTCAAATAATTATTTTTCAACTCTCTGTGAAATTCTGACGGATGTTTGTCCATCGGTATGGACGTCGGTGATAGTGACATTTCAAGTAATAATTTTAACTACTAAATTGTCCATCGCACAAACACAATAACAACAGTGCTTAAACAATACATAAACTTATAAAATAAATATTTCATGTTACAAAATATATCATCCATAATATATATTACATGAAAAAATGTTTTACACAGGGCTTCATTCTGATAGTTAGTCCGAATTTTCTTTTTCTTCGTCGTCAATTGAATAGTCATCACCTTCATCACAATCTTCAATATGGATATCATCATCTTCATCGACATTTGTTTGTCCGCTAGAGCTCAAAACAACATCCAACTCCTTTGCGTCAACATCAATAAGACTATCATCGAAAATTTGAATTTTCTTCCAAGTCAATCGAAGGAGCAACTTGATATGGTTCAACCAACTCACTAACTTGAAAGACTTCATCTCGCACACCTATGTCTTCGTTCTCATCCTCAACAAGCTCGACACGACCCCTGGGTTTTGTTTTTAAAACGGACAACCAATCCACTTTTAATCGATCCTTTCTAAAAGAAGGGGTGTATGTGTAATAAACTTGTTGACATTGCTTTGCGAAAAGAAAGACATCATTTACGTTACGGAGTCTAGCTTTTGAGTTAGTTTCAACCAGACCATAGTGCGGATCAACTCTGATTCCTCTGTCAGTCGTGTCATACCAATAGCATTTGAATAAAAACACTCTATTTTGCTCGCTATGATATTGCAGTTCGACGACCTCTTCTAATCTACCATAGTAGTCAACTTCTAACTCACTACTAGTCGATCCCTTAACACAAACACCGCTGTTGCATGTCTTTTTTTCATGTCCGTATTCTTCAGTATGGAAAACATATCCATTGACAAAATACCCATTGTAGCACTTAACTTTTCTTTCAAGGCCCAGGCTTAGTGAAGATAATGACTTAGCAGCACTTTTTCTCATTTGATAAACCTTGTATATAATGTACATCAATGAACAGTAAACAAGAATCACGTAATGACATGCATACAATAATTTTGCAAGTGCGAATAAGTTTGTGATAGTTTTTACATGTGTTCTGAACCATGTGGCAAATTGTTCATCTTGTAATTGAAAGATCTGGGATTCAGTCAGCTGTGAGTTGTTGGACAACAATTATTGTCGATGTTCCCTGCAAGTGGTAATGAGTGTATTATATTACAATATATTATTGACAAAGTTTAATTAGTATTACACATATATACACTTACTGAATAAAAGGTCTCAACTCATCACAGTGAAATAGAACATAATTGTGTGCTTGTTTGAACTCTATTTCTGACAAATATCTTCCTCTTATGGCATTTTTAGGTGTGGGTCGTCCAGGATTGGAGAATATTGACAAGTTCCCACTGGAAGGCACTTCACCGCCATCATCATGCCATGGAACGCGATTGATTCTCGTTCTCAGATGAGGTTTGAAATAGTACGAGATAAATGTTGAGATCTCCTCAACAATATAGGCCTCACATATCGAAGCCTCAATATGCGCCTTGTTCTTAACCTTTTTCTTGAGATTAAACAAGTACCTGCATTGAATTAATCAAATATTTTCAATGAAGAAAAACAAAGAAAATACTTTTATATAAGAATTACATTGCAACTGTAATATCTAACCGTTCGAATGGGTACATCCATCTATACTGGACCGGTCCTCCAACTTTTACCTCGAACGGTAGATGTATGGGGAGATGCTCCATTGAGTCAAAAAATGAT
>Ga0307515_10025477_pt1 | contig 10230 bp, 5 predicted proteins | sample 17_EM_MG_FD_194513 | JGI IMG/M metagenome (GOLD analysis project Ga0307515, IMG submission 194513) | Populus trichocarpa ectomycorrhiza microbial communities from riparian zone in the Pacific Northwest, United States - 17_EM | ecosystem: Host-associated > Plants > Roots > Unclassified | place...
TTTTGTGCAAGTTTTATTTGTAGATTAATTATTCTTTATTTTTAGTATAATTATGTAATACATTATCCTATCAACGAGCCGCTCGTAGATTTTTGTATTGTGGCAACGACAGCTATTAGATTGTGAGCATGGAGCTCTATCATTAGTGTTAAAAAAATTAGCAGAGATCTAACTCAACTGATTATTTTTTGATATGGTTTTTAGAAATTATTAATTTAAATTTTACAAATTTTAAGTTCATTAAAGATTTATATGATCATTAATTTCAGGACCTATGAAATTAGTCGAGGTACACGTAAACTAGCCTAATACCTATGTTAAAAAAAAAAAAATTATTACACTATTTATTAATGTTTGATTGATAACTGGTTGTAATTAAAACAAATCCACCACTAGTACATGAATTCTTCAATATAATTAACTTGTCCACGAATAAGGAAGAAAAATCTTAATGTTAAAAAAGAATGTCAAGAGGCTATAAATACGTTTAAAAAAAAGTAATAAAAAAATCTTTTAGATTGCTATTTTTGTTTTGGATTTTTTTTCAAATTGAATTTTTAAAAAAAAAAAATTAAATTGATTGAGAATTAAGGATCGTGATTTTCACTAGTTGAGTTATATTGCCTTATGATTTAAGTCATGAATTTAAAAAGGTTAACCTGGTTGAGATCGGCCTTTTCCCATCTTGTTTTTACACAAATTTTTATTTTTATTTTTATTCTTTAATACTTTACATTTTATCCTTTCTATTTCTTTAAAAATTATTTCAGCCTCATGAATGAGTTGTGGGTTTGCCAGGCACATTCGGGTTGACTTGAATAATTTTTTAAAATTTTCTTCTTACCGTGCTTGATTATATTAAAATACATCTTCGATGTTTTTTTCTTTTAATAAATAATTTTTTATATATAATCACTCTCTTTTTTCTTATTTTGATCCATTTGATACCGTTATTTGTTTTTTATCATCTTATTAAGAAAGACAAGTTTATTCAACCTAGTTATATTTATAAACCGAATTATGATATTTTTTTATTTTATTTTTTGAAACACATTTGCAGGCTTTTGATATTTTCTTAACACTGATTTTTTTTTCCCCTAACTCGTAGAGTAGTGTTAGCCACGAGACTAGTTTTTCCTCTAGATTTTTTACCCCATGGGTTTGATCATTATTATTGAGTTTCTAAAAAAAAAGCCAATTAGAAATTGTCACATTTAGTAAATGGTTTTAAAATTAAGAAATATCTTCAAAATCATGGCAGGATAGATTTCACAATTTTGATGCTTTTACTAAATAAAAATAATGTGAATGTGACAAAATACGGTAGAATTTTATTTTCTTTTATTTTTAATATCATCACATTAAAATTATTAAAAAAAACAAAAAAAACATATTAATTTAATATTTTTTTAAATCAGATATACTTTTAAAACTCCACCTAAACATAATTTCCAATGCAAAAACAAACAGAATTAACATTAATCAAAATATAACTCTTGCTTAAAGTAAAATTTTAACTCAATCACTCAAATCTATAATAAGCTATTTAAAATTCTTAGAATTAAATTAATTCACGGGTTAAATCATTTTGAGAGTGTTGATTTGAATTACAAATATAATTTAAATTAGAAAAAATTACCAAAAACAAATCAAAAGGAGACCCTCTAGTTTGCTCAAGGAATTCGATTTTAATGGACATTAAAGATTATTTTCCAAAATTACCCCTCTTTCTTATAAAAATGACCAAGAGGTAAAGGACTGTAAAGTTATCTAAACATCAACCAGATCAAACCACTTGACTATAATTCAAGGCAATGAAGATAACTCGGCAATGGATTTTCACTTTGTCAGTTATACTATCTTGTTTTGTTCGCTGTTATATGCTCCTCACTATTCACAATTTTTAGAGTTATTTCAAACAATATAACTAAATTTAACTTTGTGGTTTAATATTTTATATTATTTATTGACTTTTGAAGTCAAACGTTAATTCCACAAAAAACATCCAATAATTCCTTTTGTCCATAGTTGGGAACATGAAGTGCTTGTTATGGCAATGCCGGTTCCATTGCTCATCTAGCTCCGATCAGAAAGTAGTCTGGTTTAACCTAGACCTGTTAATATAGACCATAGCTTACCACAAAAGCTTACCTAGTTTTGAAACAAATTGCTGTCACTTATTCATTCTATATGAAACATATGCATGAAAGAAAGCTAGCTATAAAATGCTTACCAGGTTTCCTACATATTACATATAAGTTGCTTCTTAAACTGATTAAAATGAAACAAAGATATTGGAATTTGTTCAGTCCATGTTCTGGGGTTTATCTAAGGGGACAGCTGGAGGCGCGGGTGGCATGCTACTTGATGCTCCATTTTCGGCAGGTGGGGGCATGCCCCATTTGCCCTCAGATTCAAGAGGCTCGAAAACTTGAATACTTCCATCTGTTAGGCCGATGGCAAACTGATTAGGTTCTTGGGGATGTGCAGCAACTGCTAGTGGATATACTGAAGAACTGCAGAAAATGAGTGCGAGAGTTATATTAGATCATACAACTAAGACAAGCAAGAAGCGAATCTGCTCATATTCAAACGCCACAAGCAGCAGTCAAGGAGGTTGCAAGTTAAGTGGGAAAATCCCAATCAATTGCTTAAGTTATCATGCTAAACAAGCAGCAGTGGGAGCAAAATTTAATGTAAATGAAGATCAACAGAAATGTGATTCATATTGATGATGCAAGTTTGTTGAAAAGACTGTTATCTACAAACACTTTGATAAAGAAACAAAAATAGTAGTACCCGACATCTGATTGAAGGTAGGCATTTGGATTAATCTGGCATCTCACTTGAAGATTTGATGCACCAAATATGCGCAAAGTTCCATCCACGAAGCTGGCATAAACCAACTGGCTATCACAAGAGAATGTTGCATGGGAGATAGGTGCTGAAAATTCTCCAATGTTCCACTGTAAATTTACCATAAAAGGTCAAAAATTTTGAAAAGAAAAATGGAGAAGGGAGAAGGGAACTGCTGAACCATGACTGTTCCCTTTAAGCACCACCTGCCACCACCCTCATGTTTGCCTATCAATCACTGTGTACTATAGAAGGAGGTCCTTTCAGTACCCCAAAGAAATTGAGATTATTAAAAACCCACCAGTTTCACTTATGGTGGAACACCATAGCACCCTATATGAACCAGTTCTTTTTTTTTCTTAGAACAAGTACACTGGTATTTAAGCTGCAGGGCTTTAGCTAAAACAATATGAATGGGAAAAATCAAAAGGAATTCACATTTGGAGTGCTTTAACAGTTGAGATTAAAATACCTGTTTTAAGCATTCAAGTTTTGTTGTTTCATAAATGGCGAGCAGAGTCTCATGTACAACAAGCAAATGGATTTGATCTTGGTGAAACTGGACTTGGGTGCCTGACATTGCTGGAGGTGTCCTTCCAGCTGGAATCTGCAACACACAATTCTTCTTCCTTTCCCACCTATCAGTGCTCCACACTATAACCTGGGAAATGGTCAACATATTCGTTAAGATACATATTGTAGATAGCACATTAAAGCAGATGAGACCCTACTATATTTTCTTGAATAGTATGTTGTCACCCTATCCTATGGCTGGGGCAAGATGAAATCTATCCTTTTCCAACGAGCAAATGCCCAGAAGCAACAGATAATACAGATACGAAGGTGGTTAGCATGCCAGGATTCAATGATGAGAGTGCATAGAATTGGTAGTGTAGACATGGTATAAGAGATAAAATACCAACCTGAGCATCTGCACCTGAGGAAACAAGGGTATTCAGCACGTTAGAGAAGGCAAGACCAGCGATTCTCTTAGAGTGACCCATAAGTTTGCTCTTGACCTGCAAGAAGAAAGGAAATGATCAAATCCTAGTTTTGTTTTCCAAATGGAACTCACAGGGACTATCAACTAACATCTTATCATACCTCATCCACACGAACATTATATATGTGTATTGTGGAATCATCCATTCCCACTGCAACAATATTGTTATCTTGAGGATGAAACGCAAGATACGTCGCTGCAGGTGGTGGAGGCATGAATGCTGTCATAGTCTGCAGTTGCCAATAAAACTTGTAAATAGCAGCCCAAATGAGGTAGTGGTTTGAAACGGTACCAAACAAAATTCAAAGCCACTTTTCCATATGTAAGAAAATAATTTTAAGAAAAAAGTACAGAGAGGAATTATGATCTTGTTTCAAAAATTACCTTGAATGTCATTGTGTTGAACAAGGAAATTTTCCCTCCAGATGCTGACATGATGTAGGAATCATTCTTGGACAAAGCGAAACACGGCACAGCCTCTTCTGTTCTAGCATCAACTAGATCATTAGTCATTAATACGCCAGATCCTGGTTGCACCAATTGAGGGGCAGCCTTGGTTGTTGCCTGGACCATGAAACAAAAATGTTGCTAAGGTAATGAATTCAGATTTTTAAGTGATGAACAAGTTTATGGTGTAACTTGAACCAACTTTCATCTTAGACAGAAAAACATTCGGAAGAAATATGGGAACCTTATACCTTCCCACTCGAATTAAGGTCATTTCGAGGCCACTTCCAAAGTAGATGAATAGCATTTAATGCAAGTGCCAAGATGGCAGTGCCTGAATTTGTGTAGACCAACCTTGCAATCTGCAATTTGATAGAGGAAAACCCAATAAGAACCTTTATTCTCTGGAAATTTGATGACAATGAGCTATTCATAGATATTTTAGAAAAAACTTAAAACTATGTTCACAACTTCCTGCTAGACACGCACACATGTATAACACAATTGTACTTGTTATCCTGTGCTCCATTGCTAAAAGACTGCAACATGGGGAAGATATCAAAGATAGATTGCTGGTACAAAATGCTTGATGATGTAGAGACATGTAAACAAAGACGGTATCTGATGTCTTAAAGTGCACTCTTCTGGTTTGATACAGCCTGCTGAAATTTAAAGGTTTCTCATATCTAATTTGAAGACTTAAAATTTCTCCTGTGCTCAAGGCCAAGCTATACGTAAATAAAAATTTGGCCAACAATATACAAGCCAAGTGGCCCATTTTTACCTTATCTGTTTTAATGCGAGTGGAGAGCCTCAATGACTGAAGCTTGGAAGGATCATTAATCTCAGTGAGCTTCCATATCTTTGGTGGATGTACTTCTTCAGGCACCCTTGTCTTTACACCTTCTGAGCTTCTAGAGTCACCATTCTATCAATTGCATCCATTGTATTTAGTTTGCATATCCAGCCAAGAAATGGAAGTGAAAGACAAAATTACTGACCTTTATCGGTGCCTCAGATGCAATTCCAACTCTCGAGGCAACCAGTGAATGGCTTTCAAATGTGCGCATCAAACAGAGACCATCAACTGTCGCCAAGATTTTGATTCTATTATCATTAGCAGAAACAGCCAACAGGTTCCCTCCTTTATTGAATCGAATACGTGGACTTGTCTTTGGATCAAAGAAATAAGAAAATAAAACCAAGTTAAACCCATAGTATGTTTGCACAAAAACATGCGATTGACTGTGGTTTAAGAACAGGAAAACTTACTGGTAGGCCTCCCTCTGCATCAATGGTTGTCAAAAGAGAAGGACTATCCATATCCCAGAATTTGATCAAGTAGTCATCGCCGACAGCCAAGAATCTATTCTTGGTAGTATCAAATTGAACAACACCCAAAGAACGCTTGTGAAAGCCTTGGTAGGTTCTCTTTATAGTACCTTCATTTTCATTCCATTCCACCATGTGTGACTCCCCATCTTGATTGGTCCCGCATGAAAATAGCCTAAATGTGTTCAGTGAAGAGACTGAATTTTCAGTTTGTCCTTAAAATATAAGATTAAAGTGGTATTGCAGTTATAATAACCTACCTTTTCCCATCAGCGCTATATGCCATCGTGGAGCATGATCGACCAGGAGCATCATAATCAACCCTAGACCCCATCATGTCATACAACCACGCCTTTATTTTTCCATCCACTGATGTCGAAAAGACAAACTAGGGCGTAAAAACATGAGACAATCAGCAAACCGTGTGAAAAGCCAGAGGAAGCAAAACTACGGCACATGTCAGCAGAAAACGAGTATCCAACTTGAGTTCTTACATGAACAGTTTCCCTAGAATGGGGGCAGACAGAATGAACAGGAGCTTCATGACCTTTGAACGTATACAATTCGGCACCAGTGGCCACTTCCCACACCTAAAATTTGAAAAACTTAGTATGTACACTGAGAACGCTGAATAACAATGTCATTAACAATCTGATAACAAGCTGACCCTGATGGTCTTGTCGTCACCACAAGTAATGACCGCTGGTTGCTTGGGATTGCAAAATGCTAGGTCATTTACACTTCCAATATGAGCATCAATCTGGTAAAAAAGACAAATTATTTTCCTTGGAAACAATATAACAAAGTTGTGAACAAGGTAAACAGAAACATGACTTACCTCTATATGATGCCGAATACCATGTCCATCATAATAAGTGTATATCTGTACTATATGCTTAGAATATGCAACCCCTGTTTGGTTGAATAATAACAGACTTTAATCATTGAAAACTCAAGTCATAAGAAACTGTTTGGTTTGTCATTTTCGAATCTTACCAAATAAAGAACCATCAGGACTCCATAATACGCGTTTAACTGAAACAGATGGGTCCTTCATTATAGATGCCTGAATTTGACCAAGATCAATATGAATTAAGACACTCTGATGACTGAACTACAACCTTACCAAATAATAAATTAGTTAGAAAGGAGCATACCTTCAATACCATTGAACTTGCTCCAATATCCCATACCTGAAAACTTTTTGACTCCAACTTCTCCCTAGAACTAACTTCCCACAAAGTAATGTCCCCGATACCAGTTCCAACTGAAAAGTCACCATACAAATATCAAGTAGCATGCAGCTATTGGAAAAATAAATAAATAAAGTTTCCCTAGATTAAAGAGTCAAGAAACCTGAACTAACCCAGAAGTAGAGTCTGTTGGATAGGATGGAAATCCATGCTTGTGGGAACTGAGCCTTGATTTAATGTCCGTGCCACAGTCTTGGGCAACTCTTCGGTCATGTTAAAGGCCAAGCCATAATGATTTTGACCAGAACTATTTCCTGCCAACATTACCTGCAGGAAAATTACCGAACAAAGTATGTCGTTTTGAAAGGAAACCAGCTATCAAAACCGTGTTTGTGTAGTTAGGGTTCAAACAACTTACCCTTTCCAAAGCCCCAGAAACTCTTGGTCTTGACACATCAGAATCCCCATGACCTTTTGGCATTGCTACACCTGACACTTAAATGATGTTAAGAACTAATAATCTTACAGCCATTCCAAAAAAAAAAGCCCGTACATAAATATACAATTTTCACTCATAATAGTACAAAGAATCTGTTCCGTGCACATTATAACCTGGATTTGGACCGATGAAATTTAATCCTCCTCCAAGAACTATTGGGTGGGTTACAGTTGCAGGATTGGAAATCCATGTTGTTAAAGGTGTTTGAATTGGTATTGGAGCTGGTGCTGGTGCTGGTGCTGGTGCTGGAGCAGGTGCTGGTGCAGGCTGGAATGACTGGTAGAAAGAAAATAAACGAGCAATGTAAGGAAATTCTGGTCAGCAACAGCGGGGCATGATTGAAACAAAAGGAACCTAGTCATGTACCCCATTTGCAACTACTGAGAGAAAACCTTCAGACTTTGGTGCAGAAGCTATGAGGTGATTGCTCGCTGCTAGTTGGGGATATGCATGATTAGCATTTCTACAACTGTGATCAACAAAGAGGGTTCTTATATCAGGATTTTGCCCTGGATTACCACAAAGGGAATGCTGCCAATTCAAGCTGTAATAATGCATACCAAAGATCAGTTTATCCTCTGAGGCAAACAAGGTTTGCTAGAAATTACAAAGAATAAGATTGCAGCAATCATATTCATTTGAATGGAAGAATAAAAACGAAGGAAATAACATGTTAAAAGCCACATATCAATTGGAAATAATAAGGGCATAGCAACCATTAAAGGCAGAAGAAAATCTCTCAGTCATTCTATTAAAATCCTACTGACCTTTGGTTGATAAGCATTCGTAATCTTGAATTTTTTATGTTAGGATACTGCAATTTGTCACGGAAAAGGGGATTTGACTCCATAAGCTTTTTCAGCTCAAGCAACATAATTGCTCTTGCTGACTTTGTATCTCTATAATTCGAGAGTTGATCATTTTCCCTGCATAAAGGTCCGATTACAGCTCAGTCACCGGCTAAGATTAAAAACCTTAACCCATCTTGTTCAACTATACATACCTGAAATTATCCAATGTAAGCAGCTGAGTAATTTCTTTGAACAAGTCTTCATTAAAAGAGGCAAAAACTTTGAGATCCTTCATGAGGATATCTACAGCCTTGGTCCGATCAAGCCTATCAAATAAAAGCATTTAAGAGCAGCAAATGCAATAAAAATGCAAACCACGAGACTGACTCGATAACAAACTGCCTGAAGTAGATCATGAAAACTAAACACGTATAAGATTCACAAGCTTACTTATCCAATGCTTCCAGATACTTTTGCTTGCGAATTTCAAAAAATATCTTCATCGAATATCGGTTATCATCCACTTTGGTAAACCCAGAAAGATACTTCTCAACCTCATCCCAGTCGCCACCCAACACAAGCTCCTCAAAGTACTTTGCATTAAAGAACAACCCTGATTCCTGCTCCAGCCTAATCGAAAAAAGAAACAAATCCTTTGTAAACAAATAAATAACTCAACCAGAAACCAGGTATTGACAAGAAATTTTTTACTTGTGAGCAGTTTCTTTGAACTTTTCTTCATCAAGAAACTGCAAAATTAAAAAGATAAGGTCTCGGCTGAGCGAAGACGTCATTACAGCAGCCAGTTCTGATCTACAAAACAACCAAAAATCAACCATTATGAACAAAAAACAATATAGATTACATAATCAAATTAAACTACACACATAAAATGAAAAAAAGAAGAAGAAGAAGCAAACAGAGAAGCAAGAAAATGGCCTCATTTTTAGTCCCAAGAAAAGTTCCCAGCATTTACTTAAGAAAAAGAATAGAATTTACATCAGAGTTTAATAGAGAAGCAAAGCGAAAACTCAAAAGAATTTGAGGTTACCAAGCATAAAAACCTCAAGAACATCAAAGATTAAGAAAGAATTGCATGCTTTTTAAGCAAAAAACAACTGTGAAAGTTGGAGAAAATTAGGGTTTTCACTGATTAGAAACAGTAAAGTAGCTTTGACCCAATAAAATTAAATTAAAGATGCTCTAAAATAGACTAAAGAGTTCAGACCGAAAAAAAAGAAACAAAAGGGAACTATTTATCATACTAATAAAGGTAAAAACACGGCATAAATTCACCTTTAAAACAGAAAGAACTGAAAGAAACAGAGCACTCTAGCCCTCTAAAACAAACTCTCTCTCTCCCTCTCCCTCTCTCTATCTCTGAGCTCTAATTCCTATAAGATGCTGCTTCTTTGAGTTTTGAGGTGACTAAAGCAAGGTGAAATATATATATATAATAATGGCGGTATCGTCGAGGTATAAGCAGGGTTACTTATCACGACTTGTTATGATAAGATAAATAGATTATATAAGGCACAGAAGTGGGTACCCCTAGAGAAACCTCAGCCGACAAATGTCTTCACTTTGTCAAAAGTAGACAGTGACGGTTGCGGTGCGTGTATCTGCCTTGCCTGCATTTTTGAGCAAGTGAATAACACTCTCTTGCGGGGAAAAATCGTTGTTTTTCAATCATTTGCCAAATTTTAGAGATTGTTTGTAGTGAGTTTTTGTTTTTGTGTTATAATTTATTTTTTAAGTGTTTTAAAATTTATTAAATTAATATATATTTTTTCATGTTTTTATATAATTTTAAGATATTGGCATCAAAAATAAAAAAATGTTTTAATATATTTTTAATTAAAAAATATTTTGCACCACAATATTTTATTGGTTTTTTTAATTATTTATAAAATTGGAGATTGTTTATTGGTGCTCTTTAATAATATGCTTTCAGTAGTTAACAAGCATGGTAAGCTTTTTGCTGTGCGGTGAATTATTGGAGTTTTCTTAATTTTGTTTGATATATCATTTGCCAAATTTAGACAGTATTTACTGTTAAAAATAATTTCTTACTGTTTTTCAATTATAGTGATACCATAAATGATTTAC
>Ga0307515_10025478_pt1 | contig 10230 bp, 7 predicted proteins | sample 17_EM_MG_FD_194513 | JGI IMG/M metagenome (GOLD analysis project Ga0307515, IMG submission 194513) | Populus trichocarpa ectomycorrhiza microbial communities from riparian zone in the Pacific Northwest, United States - 17_EM | ecosystem: Host-associated > Plants > Roots > Unclassified | place...
AACCTATATGAGCAGCATAAATGTTGGACAAATGCCAACGCTACCTAGTCCCCCCCCCCCTCTCATCTTGGGTTTAAACAAGAAGCATGCAAGTTTGTGACGTTTCATGTGGATCCATAAAAATATTCTATAATATAAATATTAAGTTTGCTTCACCTTGTTATTGTTGCTTGTGCCGTGAGTCCTGCTATCTTAGACAAGTTTCCACATGAGACATATTTTCAGACGAGAATAGCTAGAAATTCAAGGGAAGAAATTGTTCTGCATACTAGACCGAAAGCCACAAATTGAGGAGCAAAGTATACAGAGAAATTTGTCGTGATTTTAGGAGGGTTGTTTGAAAAATATGGACAATTTTAATGCAAATCTCCACCTTGTCAAGATTTTTTCATTCAATCTTAATGATCAATCAATGTTGCCTCTGATGCACTATATGGCATTGCACCCCTAAGGTGCTTAATTTCCAGAAATGTTGATCAAATCTAAACAATGTTGGAACTTAATTTTTAAGACATATTTTATAAGTATGTCAACGAGTTTATATATAGTGTCAATTTTCTATAGCAGAATATCATTTTCATCCATAATTTCTCTAACAAAATAATATTGAACATCAATGTGTTTGATGCGGGAATGATGAACCTAGTTATTTGCAAGACAGATAGCACTTTAACTATCACAGTGGACACCCATGTGCTACTGAACAATTCTCAAGTCATCAATCAACCTATGTAACCAAATAGCTTCCTTAAAGGCTTTCGTTATTGCGATGTACTCTATCTCGATTGTTGACAAAGCTATCGTTGATTGTAATGTTGACCTCTAACTTACAGACCTTTTAGCAAATGTAAACATAGCCTATTATGGAACGACATTTGTTTAAGTCACCAGTATAGTCTGAGTCCATATAACAAAGTAAATGTTGTCCAAGTCTATCATCTCTCTTAAAATTTAAACCAATATCAATGTGCCATGAATGTACTGTAGAATCCACTTAACTTCCTATTAGTGACCCTTTCTCGAATCATGCATATACCAACTCACCATATTGACAACATGTGAAATATCTAGTCTTGTACAAGCCATTGCATACATTAATGCACCAATTGTATTTGCATATCGAATTTGAGCCATATGCTTGTGCTCATCCTCTATCCTCGGAGACAATGAAGCATTTAGCTTAAAATGAGAAGCTAAAGGTGTGCTTACATGTTTAGTCTTACTATCTACCCCAAATATCTATAAAAGTTTCTTTAAGTATCGAGATTGTGCCTTTCCTTGGTCTCTCTAAATCTCCATGCCAAAAATCTTCTTAGCTTCTCTAAGATCTTTCATTTCAAACTCATTTCTCAGTTGAGCTTTTAGTCTATTAATCTCCACCTTGATCTTTGATGCAATTAGTACACCATCAACATATAAGAGCAAATAGATGAAAAAACCATCAAGAAGCTTGCAAAAATATACACAATGGTCAAACTAACTCTGTGTGTATCCATATTCTTCCATAAACTTATCAAATCACTTGTATCACTGGCGATGAGATGTTTCAATTCATATAATGACTTCTTCATTTTACAAGACCAATTCTCTTTCCCAGTGACTTTGAAATCATCTAGCTGAGACACATAAATTCTCTTCCAAATCTCCATATAGGAAGGCAATTTTCACATCAAGTTAGGCTAACTCTAGATCAAATTATGCAATCAAGGCTAGTAGAATACAGATTGATGAATGCTTAACAACTTGAGAGAATACCTCATTATAATTTACCCCTACTTCTAAGCATAGCCTTTTACTATCAATCTTGCCTTAAATCAAATGTTGTCTTTTCTAGGATTGCCTTCTTTCTTGGCATGTAACCTCTTTCAACCAATTGTCTTCTTTCCTTTGAGAAGTTGTACCATATCCCAAATCCAATTCTTATGGAAAGATTTCATCACTTCATCCATTGTCTCTTTCTATTTTGTATTTTCTACACTTTGTACTGCTTCTTTGTAGGTGCAGGGGATTCTGCCATCAGTCATCGAAAGTGTATAAGCCATCATATTAGAATACCGAGCATGTTTCTTGATAGCCCTTTTTTATTTGCTTGTTGCAATGGGTTATTGTTGTTGTGTCGTTTCTGGAGTTATAACATCCTCTTTATTTAAGCTTTCATATAAATCTCCTTCAGTAAGGACAATCTGAATAGTTTTTATAGAAATGGTTGAAGTTTCAAACTCCATCTATTGTGTATCATTTGATTCTTTCTCCTTCTCTTGTGATTTCTCATGTTGTAGCATGGCAGACTCATTGAACATGACATTTATACTCAAAATCACTTTCTTTAATTTATAACACCAAAGTCTGTAGCTCTTTACTCCTCCACTAAAGCCCAAAAATATAACTTTTTTAGCTCTAGAATCTAGCTTGGACTCAGTAATATGATAACATATTGAACATCCAAATTCATACATATAGTCACAATCATTTGTAAAAGAGCTTGACAATATCTCCAAAAGGGTTTTTTCATTTAATGTTGTTGAAGGTAACCGATTAACAATATGATGAGCATAACTTAATGCCTCTCCCTAGAATGCTTTGCTTAGTCTCTAATATGATAGTATACATCGGATTTTCTCCACCAATATACGGTTCATGTGTTTTGTTACTCTATTTTGTTGTGGTGTTTTGCGAACAATAAAATGTCTCTTGAACCCTTCATCTTGGAAAACTTCAAAGAAAGGATTTGAAGTGTATTCACCACCATTATCTAACTGAAAAGTCTTAATTCTCCTTCCAGTTTGAGTTTTCACCATTTTCATTCATTTTAGAAAAATATTAAGGACCTTATCCTTGTATTTCATCATGTACAGCTATATTGTTCATAAATCATTAATAAAAGTAACAAACCAATTGTTACCTCCAATAGATTCATTTTTAAAGGTCCTCAAACATTTGTGTGAATGTAATTTAGAATTCCTTTTGTGTTGTGTATTATAGTGCCAAACTTAACCCTTGTCTATTTTCAAATAGCACAATACTCATAAAACATGTGCTTCCCAGTCTTGACACCTTTTAATAGACCTTGTTTGACCAATCCTTGCAAAGTCTTTTCACCTTCATGCCTTAGACGCATGTGCCAAAGTTTGAAAATTATCTGCTTTATCATTTTCTAAGCTCTTGGAGATAGTTACTCTACTAATAATTATAGACTGTCCATGAAATATAAATCTTCTTTCCTCGTGCCTCTTAAAGTAACTAGTGTACCATATATTTCTCTTAGGATTTCATCATGCATGATAATCTTGTAACTACTGGATTCTAGAACTTCAAGTGAGAAAAGATTTTTCTGTAAGTCAAGTACATATTGTACCTCTATAAGTGTCTTGACTACCCTATTATACATCTTAAAATGGATAGTCCCAATCTTTTTTATCCAACAAAAATCATCATTACCCATTAATACAACTCATTTATCAAACTCATCAAGTCTTGATAACAAGTGTTTGCTGGAGCACATGTGATAGGAACATACAAAATCAATAACCATTTACTAGAATGGTTTTATGGTGATGAGACCATTAATACAGAGTCTTGTTCATCTTCATTTCATGGGACGTTCACAGTTGGTTCATCCTTGTCCTTGTTGTTTTTGTTTAGACAATCTTTCTTTCTAGTATCCTTTTTCTTGTACAAAAGGCATACTCATATTTTGCAAGATATCATTTGTTTGATGATTCTCCTCTTGATTTTAAGCGAGATCTCCCTCGCCCTCTAAATCTCCTGATGTTTTTTCTGTCTCTAACTATCAATGCTTTTAAAGTTGACTCACTATGAACAATTTGGTCCATCTTTCGATACTCATTATTCACCAAAGCATTAGACATGTCAATAAATTTAATTTTTTATTTACCATACAGTAAAGTGGTGATGAGATGTTCATATGTCTTAGGCAGGGAATTCAAAACAGTGTAGGGCTTTATCTTCATCATTGATTTCCACATTTAAAATTTTCAAATCAATTATCATTTTATTGAAATTATTTAGATGATCAATCATAAAAGTACATTTAGATGATCCTCTTCGTCAAGTAGAGACGATTCTCTATACTCTTCTTCATAAACTTGTTTTCTAGTGCTTGCCATAATTCTTTTGCAGAGTTTTGTTCTAAAAGTGCATGTTTCTGATCTTTTACAAGACAAAATCAAATAGAACTACAAGTAAATTGATTTATCCTTTCCTATATTTTCTTATCCAGATCTTCCATTTATCTTCCAGAGTGAAATCCAAATTCATCTAGACAAGTATATTCAAAACTTCATATTTACACATGCCAAAATTGCCTTTTCCATCAAACTTCTCCACCTCGAATTTGGTAATTAGATATCGGGATATAGTATGGAGGGATACTAGCACTTTCTTCTATTTTTTCTTCTAGAACATCAGTCATTAGGACATTTTTGGATTATAAATGGACTCTTGAAATTGTTAAAACACACACTTCAAATCTCAAAAACTCCAAAACAGTAACTTTGGTGTGCTTTTTTCACAAAATAAAACACCACTGTTGCATCTAGAATTGTTGAAAATGCTAGGAATGAAGTTGACTCGGCCATAAACAAGCTAAAAAATCACTAAATTGGCCAAAAAAACCAATCTAACTGAGTTGACTCTGCTAAGGAATATTTTGTTAAATCCTAAAAGAATATTCCATATTGTTATACGGAAAGGTGGATAATGTGGCACTATAGGACCTTTATGTTGATGAAATGGGTGATGACTCAGTGTCTTACATGAGTTCTTACGTGTCAATGTCTTCTCAAGCCAGAATTCCAGCACTGACTGGTTTTTCTAGCAAATTTTTGGTGAAACTTCAGCGAGCTCTACAAGGCTCATTTTAACTCTGATTTCAATGAATTTTATATCATAAGAATCACATCGATGAGATGAATCTACTGGTGCAATCAAAATCTAGATTTAAGGACTTCGAAAATTCTACAACTTTGAACCAAAAGCTAAAAAAACATGTTTTTCTAATGTTTTGGCTTCCTTGATACTCTGATACCAATTTGTTGTGCATACTAGACCGAAAGCAAACATAAAAAAGCATACAAAAAGTAGATTTACATAGTTCCTCAAATTAGGTACGTCCATGGAGGCAACAAATTGTATATTATTGGAAGAATGATACAAACATTATACTTAATCCCAATACAATCCCAAAAAAACCTGGTATTTCACTCTTGCACTCAATGTTTTTCTCAAACTTGTTTTATCTGACTCTCAGGTCACTTACACTAATTGCACACTTCCTTTCACTCTTTATGCTATTCTTATTTAAACACACCATAACACTTTTCTTGGTGCCTTTTTATAGCTAAAATGAAGGGACAAACTTTTCCATTTTTAGCTTTGATATCTGGGAGTAAATCAACCCATAAATTAAGGAGTAAAGTATACCATGATTTGAGGAGAGAAATTTTCCGTGATTTCAAAAGGGTGCTTGAAAAAATATTGACAATTTTGCTACATAAATAAATTTTCTTACGGGGAGTAAGAGTTTCGAATACAAGTTAATGACATGGACGCTTTTAGCCTTTTCCTCATCACTGCATTAACAACTAATACTATAATAGAATAGAAAAGTCCTATTACCACTACATAAATGAAATTAAATTAAATTAAACACTATCATAATAACTTGTATAATAAAGATTATTCTACCAATTTTCTTAGGTAAAACCCTCTTTTACCCCTTATTAAATGGGTCAATAGATTTCATTGAATGTTGCAAGCTAGAAGTGCGTATTATTCAATTAAATAAGAGAAAAAACTAAAAGGCATCAGATTCTTAATACTATTAAATTTTTTAAAATTGATTATCAAACTTTTTTATCACTTTGATTTTTTTCATATCAAATTTGATGACCAAGTGATCAAAATGTTTTAAGAAAATAAAAGTTTAATGATACAGGACGAGAGATTAAAACAGAAAGAAAACTTATGGCCAATTTAGAATTAGGGTAAAAAATTCATTTTCATCCCTTTGCTTTTATTTTTCAACCTTAACACTCCTTATATTTTTTGAAAATTCAATTTTGATCCAAAAGTTCATTTTATTTTATTTAGTCCCTAGGTTTAAAAGATGTAAGTTCTGTTGGATTCGAGTTGTGGAGAGAGCAAATTATCAGTTGACAACGATTCTGACCATGAAAGAAGTCTAACTTGGTTCAATTAGACTAGAGAGGTTTGATGGTGATTGTTTTTTAATCAATTTGATTTTGTATTTTCGGACTATTTTTTGGGTTTTCTATGTAGATAATTTTATTTATTTATTTATTATATGTTTGTAAGGGTTTTTTTATATGCTTTTAGGTGAAAATTGGTTGACAAATGGGTTTTTTAGAACAAAAAAAAAATCGGCCCTTATTTTCCAACCACCATAATGGTGACTGAAATCTGGGTAGACGAATGACGCGTTATTTGTCTTATTTTTTTTATAAAAAAAATAGGAGTGGATGACACACTAAAAAAAAATCCTAGGCGTGCGGGGCTGAGCTTCTTTTTTTTTTTTATCAAGGTCTAAGCACGTTGGGCCATTCAAGCCAAGCCCATACATTTGATCTCTTTTTTTATTCTTATTTTTTTCTTCCAATTTAATCCTTTAAGTTTTTTCCTTTCAATTTTTTTTATATTTTATAAATATATATCTAGGTTAAAAAAAATTTAAAAATAAAGTTATTAAACCTAGTGGAGTTCATGACATGAACGACAAATTTGATGGGTTAAGTTGCAAAACACGTATCAATCTAATGTGTTATTGTCTAAGTATTTTTTTTTCTAAAAAAGAGGTCATATTAAAACTTATTTTTTAAAAATATTTAGTTTATTTTAAATTGGTCTTTTTTATTTGTTTCACATTGGTTTGTGTAAGATTAATTTGTTCCGATTTGCTTTTTATATAGTTATCACAATTTTAAGACTCAGGTCACAGATTTACCATGTTAACTTGAGTTGACCTGCGCCAATTCAATATATCGTCATGTCAATTCATTTTCAAAAATATTTCATCTTGAATTTTTTTCCATTAGTTTTTTTCTTTCAACTTCATCATTTAACTTTAAAAAAAAACTCTTTTATCACATATTTAGGTAAAAAAATATATTTTAAAAAATTATTAAACCTAGTAGAGTCCATGAACTGAGTCATGAGTTTATTCGGTTAAGCCTTGAAGCCTTGCTTGATCTAATATGTTATTATTTTAATAGTTTTTAAAAAACAAATGTCGCATTGAATTTTTTTTTTTTTGAAGCATTTGGTTTGTTTTCAATTGGTCTTTGTAGTATGTTTCGTTTTAATTTTTTTAACATTAATTCATTTTGATTTGATTTTTACAAAGCTTTTAGTCATCTTGATTTTTTTTAAGTCCAAACCGCATTATTACTGGTTATCCAGGTTGCCATTGGATGAACATGCTTGGTGTCACGGGGTAATTTTTCGTTCCGCGAATAAACCCATGCGGCAGCCTAGTCCCCCACTAGACTCAACCTTCCCTCACCAATTCCATTCGTGTTTGCCTAGTTACTAAGTGTTTCCCTCAACCGAGAGGTTTTCCAAGTTAGAAGACAAACATAATACACAAGTAGAATAAGATAGTCAAAGTGCACAACAAGCTTTACAGGAACTCTTTCCCAACCTTTATTGATCTCGTAAACAAAGGGAACTATACACAAATCCATACGTATGCTATGCACAAAGATTGCATGCTACACCAAGCTATCTCTATCTCGTGCTCTACATGTTCTTGCATGCCCCTACATGCTGAACATGCCCCACGCATGCTCCCAACAACCGAGAGCTACAACAACTATTTATAGCCAAGTATGTTATGTGAGCTGCAAGGCACACCCATCATTCCTATTTTTTAGGACATAGTGGGGCACTTTCTCCCCCATGATCTCCATGATCTTAATGACCTGTTTTCCAGCAAGTAGTGGACATTACTCTCCCCCACGTTCTGCCCCATGATCCCATGATCTTAGCAGCTTGTAGAGCAATCCTCTGATCAGCCCCCACGTTCTGCCCCATGATCCCATGATCTAGGAAGTCCATAACTGCCACTAACCCACATTATGCATGCCCACCTAGCAGCCCTAACTGCCAGTTCTTGTTGCATCAGCTGTTGACTCACTCGTATGTCTTGGATAGTCCTTCGTCCAAGTTTCAGATCGTACCAAGTCGAACCCATGACTTGCACAAGCCGTTGCGTGCTGCCAAATTCGCATTTGTGTGCAGGCTGTCAATGTCTGCGCTGCCGAATTCACATCTGCGTGCAGGATGCCAATGTCTGCGCTGCCGAATTCCGCGATAGCCCCAGTTCTCGTCAGCCTATCCCCCTGACGAGTTTTGCTGCTTGGCCTGGACAGTCCATCTTCCAGCCCATGTTCGTCAACAATCTGCGTTGTCAATTTTCCTTTGACGAACTCACAGCTGCACAAATCCGTGCTGCCAATTTATCCCCCTATTGGCATGGCTGCTAGCACCCTTAAGCACTGTTTTGGACAGCCTGCCGCAGTGTGCACCTCGTGCACATTTGACACTGTTACACTTGGGCTTTTTTCTTGTCATCTAGACTTTTTTTTTATTTGATTTTATTTTTTATGTTAAAAAAGTTATTTGGCCCGACCTATATCATCTCAATATTTTTTTAAAAAAAAGATATCATCTTGAAATTCTTTTAGTCCAGTCATGTTTTTTTTTTTTACCAATCTTTTACATTTTCTTTAGACTCGAAAAATAACGAATAAGAGAAAATGTTGTTAGATGGCTACATTCCAATACTAGAAAAGATAATTTTGAAAATGTTTAAAAATAATATATTTTTTTTTTAAAAAAATTATTTTTAATATTAATCCATCAAATCGATCTAAAAATATTAAAAAAATTAATTTCAAACAAATATTTTTTTAAATCACGAAACACAATTTAAATTATAAAAACAAACAGCCTAAAAATCTAGCGAGTGTTTATAAAGTAATTTTGGCATCATGAAATGGCTGCCGACATTTATCTGCTGGCACATCAAGTTTTGAAAGTAGTCAAAATCATTTTATTTTTACATTAACTTCTATATATTTACGAGGGTATTAAAAAATATTTTTTAAAATATTTTTTATTTAAAAATATATTAAAATAATAATAATTTATTATTTTTTAAAATTTATTTTTTACTTTAATATATTAAAACGATCCGAAAACATTAAATAAATTTTAAAAAATATAATTTAACCATAATACCAAATACCATCTTCCATATAGTAGTATATCTTTAAGCATTCCAACAATCAAGAAGCTTCCTTGAGTTTTACAGGTTACATTATTGTTTATCTTTTTTGTCAGGTGTGCATCATGAATAAGTAGATTCAACCAAGAATATAATTGTCAAATCTAATATGAAAACTAGCTTAAAAAAAATATGGATTTTCAGGTCCATTCTTATATTATTGGATTAACTTTCATTAATTATTTTTATTAAAACAATGTCGTTATATTTTTTTATATATTTTATTTTTAAAAAATTAATCTAACCAGATTTAAATTGATTTAATCAGATTATAAATTAACTCGATTGGATAAATTAGGTTAGTTGATGTTAATATCTTTTCAAATTTAATATAAACCTAACTAAAGTAAAGCTCCAAGCCAGAGGAGTAACAACTACGCCTAGAATAGGAATATGGGAATACAAATAGAATTGAATGATATGACACCAGTTTGTTTGTTGGCTTATGCTTGTGGCTCAAAAGCTTAGTAAATGATAGGTTAGTCCCAATAGTTTGACAAAACTAATTAATTGATCTTCATAGTCTTATAAATTACATGTTTAATATTATTTTTTTAATTTGTTTGTAGTGTAGTCTTTTTGTCAATCTCATGTTGATTTCAAATTTATTTTATTTCTTCTTTCTAGAAAGATAAAGTAAAGTAAAGAAAAGTAAGTATTTAAGGTTATTCTTCTCTACACTAAAACAACTAGGTGCAATAAATATGCTTTACTGATCATATGAATAATTAAATGCAGATGCTTTTTTTTATATATTTTTTTTTATTCTTAATTTTTTTAAAGAATGTTTAGGTTTTTTTAGACCGATAAAGTTAACCAGGTCACATTGAATTAACTACTGCAAGATTTAATTTTAAACTCAAGTTAAGTAAGAAATAGACAATTATGTTTTTGTTCTATTAGTT
>Ga0307515_10025480_pt1 | contig 10230 bp, 10 predicted proteins | sample 17_EM_MG_FD_194513 | JGI IMG/M metagenome (GOLD analysis project Ga0307515, IMG submission 194513) | Populus trichocarpa ectomycorrhiza microbial communities from riparian zone in the Pacific Northwest, United States - 17_EM | ecosystem: Host-associated > Plants > Roots > Unclassified | place...
TAAAAAACCTATTTATTTTATATCTATATTTTTATCATTCCATTCCAACCAAAAACATGGTTATTCTTTATATATTTATCTCTTGTATCTTGTAAAACTAACCAAAACTTTATAGATATGAAAATTAATTTTATACTCTAAACCTCCTTTTTACATCAAATGCAATATTTCTCCATCCAATAAACTAAAAAACTAGTTTTCTACTTTTTCAAATTTATACCAAGATTAGAAAACATATTTTAAAAGTTTTTTATAGTTTTTCAATGCAAGGTTTTCAATGTTTTTCAAATAAAGAAAAAACATGAACATTACAATTATTTTACATTTATATATAAGCACTTCTTAGTAATTTAAAAGATTAAAATTATATTTTTATATTTAGTTAGTGTCATAAATTTAATTTTTATTATAAATCTAATATAAAGATTTTTTTTTACTTCACAATATTAACTTTTTTATGGTAATTTTTAATTTAATGAGATAAAACTAATATTCTATAATTAGATTATTGCAAATATAAAATATTAAGATAACTATTGTAAATTATGGTTTTTATTTAAAAAAATACTAAGAAGAATTTTATGTATTTTTTATTTTTCAATGAAACAATTCATCTTTGTTTTCAATAAATGAACACATTTTTTAATTTTTATTGATAAATTAAAAAGAAAAACATATTTTATGTTATTAAACACACCCTCAACGTGTTTGTACTAATATGAATTTTTTTAATCAAGGATTTTCTTGTTTATTTTGGGTAAAATACAAAACAACTACTACCTATCACCTTAGTACCAAGTGTTGCCCCTTTCTAATTTTTACAAAAAAAATATTTTTTTTTTATCAAAGAAAGTGATGGAAAAGCCTATATATGTTGGAAAACAATAAAACAATAACAGAATAGAGGCAGGGTTACTACTCCCACAATTTTGGTGGAATATAATACACTAAATCATGATACTCTCACACCTTTCACTATCAAATTCATACAATATATATAGACATTATAAAATATCTTTTACAATCTTCAAAGTACTTAATTAATATTAGACTCTTTAATATTTACTTTAAATTCATAATATTTCTAGATTCATAGTATTTCTGATGTGGATGGTTATTCATTGTACTAATTTCAATACACTAAATCTTGATAAACAAGTTTAATAACTAACATTCTCCCCTCTTAAACTACTTCCATCCATCTTCATGATTCCAAGCTTCTTTTGCAAATAACAGAAAACATCAATTTTCAATGGCTTTATAAAAATGTCAGCAATTTGTTCATGAGTTTTGACATGAACTAACTCCACATCGCCTTCTTTTATGTGCTCTTCGATGAAGTGAAATCGAGTATTAATATGTTTTGAACGTTCATGATGAACTGGATTCTTTGCAAGTGCTATAGCAGACTTGTTATCAACAAAGATTCATGTAGCTTTACTTTGTTTCTGCTACAAATCTTCCATTATTTTCCTTAGCCATATTGCATGACACATACACGATGCAGCAGCAATGTATTCTGCTTCACATGTGGATAATGCAAAAATAGATTGTTTCTTTGATGTCCACATGAAAGTTGTTTCTCCCATAAAAAATATAAATCCAGTAGTGCTTTTTCTGTCTTTCAAATTTTCTGCCTAGTCACTATCACTATAACCTGTAATTTCAAGATTCTGCGAGGATAAATAAAACAATCTATAGCTTGCAATTCCTTTAACAAAACAAAGGATCCTCTTTGTTTTCTTCAAATGTAAACTTCTTGGCTTCTCCATATATCTACTAATCAAGGCAACTTTAAACAAAATGTTTGGTCTGGTACATGTTAGATAACGCAAGCAACCCACAATACTTTTGTAGTATGTAGGATTAACTAAATCTCATTATCCTTCTTTAGTTAACTTGGTTTCATATTCAACTAAATTGTCTGCTGGAAAACAATCTTCCATAGCAAATTTCTTCAAAACTTAAGTTGCATGCTTGGCTTGTGAAATGAAGATTCCATAACTACACTGCTTCACCTCTAATCCCAGAAAATAGGCCATGAGACTTAAGTCTATCATTTCAAATTCCTTCACCATGGATTGCTTGAAGTCTTGAATCATAGTTGGATCATCCCCTGTGAAAAGTATATCGTCAACATATAAACAAACAAACATTACTCTACCTTGTAAACTTTTTTCACATATAATGCATGTTCTTAAGGACATCTTGTGAATCCTTTCTGTGAAAGATAGCCATCAATTCTGGAGTTTCATGCTCTTGGTGCTTGTTTGAGCCCATAAAGAGCTTTTTTCAATCTGCAAACCTTCTTTTCTTCTCCTTTTACCACAAAGCCATCTGATTGTTCTATATACATTTCCTCTTCAAGGTTGTCGTTCAAGAATGCTAACTTTACATCCAACTGAAATATCTTACATATTTTCTGAGCTGCTAGGGAAATCATCAATCTTATTGTTTCCATTCTTACTACTGGAGCAAAAACATCTTCATAATCAACTCCATATTGTTGCTTGTACCCCTTCGCTACTAATTTGGCTTTATTTTTTTTCAATTTCTCCTTCTTCATTCTTCTTTGTCTTGAAAATCCATTTTACTCCTATTTATTGTATTGTGTCCTTCGAAAAGTGTTGTCAATTCCCATGTATTATTTTTTATGATGGAATTGATCTCCTCTTTCATTGCTTTCTTCCATTTGTCTTTTTGATATGCTTCTTCAAATGTAATAGGATCATTTCCTGAAAACAATCAAAATATATTAACATCATTAAAATTGATTATTTCTGTTACATCATAAATCTCTTGTATGCTCTTTGTCGTTCTTGTTGTTATGCTTATAGGACCAGCATGACTGTTAGATGATAGAGATGGAGCTAACATGATTTCTCCTTCATCTTTCTGAATCTGTTCTTCATCTACAATTAGTTTTTGTGGCTGATCTTCAGAATTCCAGTTCCATTCTTGCTCTTCATCAAACTTCACATCTTTTGACATGATCACCTTCTTTGTCATCAGATTGTACAATTTGTAACCATACGAGTTTTCTCCATATCTCAGCAGCATGCATTTCTAACTTTTATGTTCAAGTTTAGTTCTTTTTTCCTCTTGAATTTTGGCATAAACAACACTGCCAAAAATTCTCAAGTAATCAACTCTCAATTTCTTCAAGCTCCATGCTTCTTCTAGCGTGATCTTCTAAAGTCTTTTTATTGTAAATATGTTCAACAAATACACAACACATACAACTGCATCTCCCTTAAACTCTTTTGGATAAATTTTTTCTTTTAGCATACATCTAACCATGTTTATAATAGTTCTGTTTTTTCTCTCTGATACTCCATTATATTGTGGAGTCTATGACATTGTGAGCTGATGAACAATACCATTTTCCTTACAATAATCATCAAAATTATGAGAAATATACGCTCCTCCCCTATCTGTTCTTAGGCATTTTAGCTTACACTCACTTTGTTTTTCTACTGAATTTTTAAACTCCTTAAATTTGTTCAGCACTTCTTTCTTTTCTTTTAACACACATACCCATATCTTACCATTGAAATCATCAGTAAAAGTGAGAAAAAACCTACTTTCTCCTATTGAAGTAGGCTACATAGGGTCAGACACAACTAAATACACCAGGTCAAGAGGTTAAGATGCTCTTGAACTCTTCTTTGGGAATGATTTTTTATGTTGTTTTCCCATTACACACACTTCACATATTCTGCTTATGTGCTCTAACTTTGGTATTCCAATAACCATTTTGTTTTTCTCCATCAACATCAATGATCCATGGTTCAAATGCCCTTATCGCAGATGCCATAAATTCATCATGTTAGAGATTTCTGCCTTCAAACATTTTGACAAATATATACTCAGATCCATAGGGAACATTTTATTTCTAGTCATTTTAACTGAAGTAATTGCAGCTCCAGACTCATCAAAAATCTTCAAATTCTTATCTTTCATCTGCACTTCAAAGCCTTTCTCCAAAAACTATACCAAAATCAGAATGTTGTTCTTCATGTCTGGAACATAAAAAACTTATGATATGAACTTTTGCTCACCATTCTTAAGTTTAATAAGAATTTTGCCTCTTCCTTCAACTAGTCTTTGAGAAAGATCTCCAAAGGTAATGTTACCTGTATAACTTTCATCGATATCAACAAGTGTTTCCTTCATACCACACATATAATTTGATGCTCATGTATCTAGATACTAAGTGCTAGAGTTGCTGCCATCAAATTTTCTACAGGCCAACAATAATGTAGGTTCTTCAGAATCAATTTCTTTCTTAGCAAAGTTGACATTTTTGTCTTCAAATTTGTACTGTGAACAATCTGAGGCAAAATGACCATACTCTTTACAATTAAAACATTGTACGTTTATATTATTATTCCTCCAATTTGAATATCCTCTATGACTTCTTCCTCTGCTTCTGCCATGGCCTCTGAAATTAAAATTTTGATTTCGTGCTCCATGAGATTCTTGATTTCTGAATGATCTTCCTCCTCTTCCTCCTCTTCCTCATATATGAAAGAACATTCCTATTTGAAATGCTCCTCTGCCAGATTCACTAACATTCTTCACGGTTAACTTTATTTGCAATGCTTGTTCAAAAGATCTTCCTTCTCCTCTTCTATCAATTTTCTGCTCATGAGCTTGTAGAGATCCCATTAATTCTTCTATTGTCAAATCTTTCAAATTTTTTTATTCTTCAATTGCTACAACCACATGATCAAACTTTGAATCCAGAGACCTCATAATTTTCTCCATCACTCGAACATCATCAATATTCTCACCATTCCTTTTCATCTGGTGAACCAAATAGATTACTTTTGTGAAGTAATTTGAAACTATCTTATTACTTTATTCAACTTCTCAAAGTCTCCTCTCAATGCTTGCAACCATACCTTTTTTGTCTTTTTAACTCCAATATAAGTCTTGTTAAGCATTTTCCATGCCTCATTTGACATTTTTGTTTGTGCTACCATCTCAAGAGTTGCTTCATCAAGTCCTTGATAAATCATGAATAAAGCCTTATTATCCTTCTTCCTTGATTGTCTCAACATTTTTCTTTTTGCATTACTCATTGTTGTCTCTTCTCTTGTTGATTCTGGTTCAGTGTAACCCTCTTCAACTAACTCCCATAACTTTTGTGATCTTAGTAGTGCCTTGTATTGAATACACCATAGATCATAGTTTTGTTTGGTAAGACAGGGAATATAAAACTGAGAATTGTTATTGTTGGAAGCCATATCTACTCTCAAGCTCTGATACCAAATTTGTTGGAAAAACAATAATAGAACAGAGTAGGGGTTACTACTTACACAATTTTGGTGGAATACAATACACTAAATAATAGTACTCTCACACCTTTCATTATCAAATCCATATAATATATATAGACATTATAAAATATCTCTTACAATCTTCAAAGTACTTAATTAATATTAGACTCTTCAATACTTACTTAAATTTATAGTATTTCTAGATTCATAGTATTTTTGATGTGGATGGTTATTCATTGTACTAACTTCAATACATTTAATCTTGGTAAACAAGTTTAATAACTAACAATGTATTCATATATTGTTTTGCCAAAAAAAAACTACAAGACCCAAATTTTGGTGACCTTTTGGTGTCACACATTCATATTTTTATATATTTTGATGATAACAATAAAATGAAAAATGGATTACTAATATGCTTTGTTGAGAAGAAGTTTTAAATAAGTTTTATACAAAAATACATCAACAAGCATAATGGATTTCGTGAAGAAATCAATCTAGAAGTCCAAGAAGGAAGCAAAGTGAAGACTTAAAATAAGTGTTCATTTTAGTGTCTCATTGTATATTTTTATATATTACTTGATAGGACAATTAAAATGAACTCATACACTTCACTATTTATGCATTAAATTATTGATAATAATCAAATAAAATCTAAGATAAATGGTTCTAAGAATTCACCTAGGTTAAACTGTTAAATCTGGAATTCTATATGAACCAGTCCATCACTTATTCATTAGTGATAAACATCTGGGAATTCTATAGGAACCGGTCAATCGATTGGCTTGACCAATCTAAATCGGTCAACTGTTTTATATGTCAAAGGAACATTAATGACTATAAAAGCTAGCTTTTCTTATATATATATATATATATATATATATATATATATTGTAAAATTAGATATAGAATCAAAATATATATCATATACAAGCTATTGTAAGAAAAAAACAACTACAAAATCATAAATACTTGGTCATACTCTAGTTTGTTCTATAAATCTTCATATTCAAGCACAAAGAGTATTCAATCTCATTATCATTATACTTAAACACCTTCAAATCCTATAAGTATTATCTAATGAGTTATAAAGATATTAGAACTTTAATTGTAACATCCACTATATCGAGAGAATTTGTTATGAAAAAAAAAACCATTGTAAACCTTTAAAAGTTAGGTAAAAACTCTTGGTATTAATGAGGTAATGTCACCAAGGCCAAAATCTTGAAGAAAGAATTTCTTCAAATGATGTAAAAATTTTGGTGTGAATTCATTAAGATGGTTATTATACTCTCAAACTTGGACCAGTGAAGAAATACAATACTCAAATACAGTTTGATACTTGAGGTGTGGATGTAAGCTTGCTAAATCATGTTAAGAATGAGTTTGCAAATTCTCTCCCTTATCTCTTTACTTTAAGTACTTTAATTATATTATTGGTTATTGTATTTGCTTTAAGTAATTTACATTAATTATTGAATTTAGTGATACACATGATTCGCCCCCTTCTTAGGTGTAAAGTTTCCTTAATCCTTGAACAACAATTGATATCAGAGCTTATTTATAAAAAGTTTGCTTAAATTTTGAGTAAAATAAAAACCACTAGTTATAATCTTCAAAATGAAGGATCATCCACATCTAAGCTATCTATTATTAATGGTAATGATTATGCATATTAAAAAGTTAGAATGATAATCTATCTTCAATCTATTGATTTTGATTTATGGTTATCTGTAGAAAATAGATCTCATAGACCAATTAAAATTGAAAAAGGTATTGAGATTCCTAAAACTAGAAGTGAATATACAGACAATGATAAAAAGTTCCTTTATATGGATACTAAAGCCATAAACACATTATATTATGTATTAAGTAGAAGTGAAGTCAATAGAATTATATCATGTTGAAAAGCTAAAGATATATGACATGCTTTAGAAGTAACTCATGAAGGAACTAACCAAGTTAAAAAGTTTAAAATCGACATGTTAGTTCACCAATATGAATTATTTAAAATGTTTCATAGTGAATCTATAATTAGCATGTTTACTAGAATGACTACCATAACTAATAGTTTTGATGCACTTGGTAGAACATATACTAATGTGGAAATTATGGGTCTCTACCAAAAACTTAGGAAACAAAGGTAATGGAAATTCGAGAAGCTAGGGATCTCACCAACTTTCATTAGAGAAACTAATTGGTTCTTGAATGACCCATGAGATTACCATAGAGAAACAACAAGAAGATGAAAAACCTAAGAAGAATTTGGCTTTCAAAATCGTTCATCACATTAAAGATGATGATGATGATAATGATAACGACTACGACGAACATTGATGAAGATATTACTTTTTTCACACCTGGACATCGCGGCGACTCGTTAAAAAATTATCACTCGATTGCAAAAAGAACAGATATCTAACATCTTGTTCTATTAAGGGAAACGATCTTGTTCAAGGAGTCGCCACCTAGTATTATGGTCACTAGGAACCCTAACTGGTCAACAGAGATTCTATGATACGGGATTGGTTACACAAAAGGGAAGATGATATCACCCCCTAAGCATCCTACCTAAGGCAGGCTGTATTGCTAGTTTTGTCTAAAATTGCTAAGAATTTGTTCTTCTTTTTCCCCTTTTTTATTCTTCCTTCATTTTCCTGACTCTGACGTCAGTGAACAATTCTTACGAATATTTCCAACTCTGGCGTTGGTAAATATCGCACAAATCCAAAAAATACGATACTCCTGACTCTGGCGTCAGTGAATATTTTAACAAAAAAAATGAATTTGAAGAAGAAATTTTCTATGTCATTTTTTCTTGTTTATCCTTTATTATTATTTGCCATTTTTAGATGGAAATAAAAAAACATAACCTTGCACGACATATTTGCATTCAACAATAATAAATCCACAGATTGAGCACATAGCTAAAAAAATACAAGCATAAAGAAAGAAAATAAAATAAAGTGCGAGGGGCCCACAAATAAATCAACGAAGACCCTCAAATTTTTTGGAATTTTCTGATATCGAAAAAGGGCTCGTTTAGCCAAATATCAAACTAGAATGGGCATAAAAATTATGGCCAAGGCATAAAGGTGTGTTTTGCCAAACTCACCTTTAGCAAACACACTTTTGGGCCGGTTGGGCCTAAAGCCCATACCCAGCCTACTCCTTTTTTTGGGGGGGGGCTGAGTCCAGCCCAACCTGCATGGGCTGGGTTAGACTCAGCCGACCCAGCCAGGTCACTGGCCCAAGCCAGTGACCCCACTGGGCAGCAGGCACGCATGGTTCAAACCACGTGTGCGCCGCATAAGGCGAAGATAATTAAATTACCTTCGCCCTGTTTTCTTATTTTGCAGCAAGAGATGCAGAAAAAAAAGTGAAAATGAAAGCCTTACCTGGCGATGACGAAGGCGGAGGCGGAGACGAAGATGAAAGTGATGGTTTTATCCGGAGAATGATCTTCTTTCCCCTGTTCTTGTGTTTTTTTTTTGTTATGGGTTCTCTTTTTTTTTTTGGGTTTTTTGTTCCCCTGTTTTTTGCCCTTTTTTCTCGGTATCTTCCTCCCCCCTTGTTCTTGTGATCCCCCGTCTTTTATAGGCTGTCATGCTGCTTATCCTCCCAGAATCATGATAAGGCATGGGGACATTGTGTTTCAGTCGGATTGAGGCACCGACAATCCCGCCCCTGTTAGACTCTTTTCTATAAGCATGAGGGCGTGAAAATTTTATCCTTATCTCCCCGGGGTTGTAATCTTCACAAAGATAAGCTTTGCAAATTGAGTTCTGGTTGGACTGGGATGTCGGTGTTTCACCATTTCCATTCCTTCTTTGCAGGCAGGCTTTCAGCGTCCAAGGAAGAAGAAAAGAAACAATGCATGCTTGAAACGGTGCATTTTGGACTCGAGATGACCATTTCTCAATTTGGTCCTCCAAGTTTCAACATTTTAATCGAGCCCCTGGACAGAATTTCGGTGCATTTTACAAAATGGTCCATGGACCTTAATCACTTGTAATTTTGTCCTTAACTAACTTAGAGATTTAATATTGATTCGATCATGCCCCTGATTTCGTTAATTAAACTAATTCTAAGCTTAATTAAATCCTCAAACTTATCCATTCTTCAATCAAACTCCCGATATCATTAATTAAACTCAATCAAAGTTTAAATGAAACTCCATACCAGCTAATTCTTTCAATTTCTTTAAAAATTAACTTCCAAAATCATAAATCAAACATGATTAAACCCATCAGAGCTTCCCATTTGTGTTGTTTTGATCCAAACCTCAATTTTTCATTCATTTCCTTTTTATGAATTTTATGTTGTCCAAAATTGGGTTATGACAACTTTAATTACAAAGTTTCCTAATGATTAAGCAAGATAAGAAAAGATCCGCGAACATCAAGAAATATGGAACATGGTTCAAGAAATGAGCTTTTAAGATGCTTTAAATGCAACAAAATAAGGCATATCAAAGTAGATCATCCATTTCTTCAATACAAGATGAAGAGTCATCATCACGTAAAGTTACTTTATAGACCAATTAAAATTGAAAATGGTATTGAGATTCCTAAAACTAGAAGTGAATATACAAACAATGATAAAATGTTACTTTATATGGATACTAAAGCCATAAACACATTATATTATGCATTAAGTATAAGTGAATTCAATATAATTATATCATGATGAAAAACTACAGATATATGGCATGCTTTAGAAGTAACTCATGAAGGAACTAACCAGGTCAAAGAGTTTAAAATCAACATGTTAGTTCACCAATATGAATTGTTTAAAATGTTTCTTAGTGAATATATATTAACATGTTTACTAGAATGACTACCATAACTAATAGTTTGGAAACACTTGATATAACATATACTAATGTGGAAATTATAGGTCTTTACCAAAAACTTAGGAAACAAAGGTAATGGAAATTCGAGAA
>Ga0307515_10025482_pt1 | contig 10229 bp, 7 predicted proteins | sample 17_EM_MG_FD_194513 | JGI IMG/M metagenome (GOLD analysis project Ga0307515, IMG submission 194513) | Populus trichocarpa ectomycorrhiza microbial communities from riparian zone in the Pacific Northwest, United States - 17_EM | ecosystem: Host-associated > Plants > Roots > Unclassified | place...
TAATTATGGAAGGGATAGAAAAGATATAAAAGAAGACGGACTCGGGGAAGTTTGCATGTGAGGAAGGCAAGCAAGCCAGCCAGCCAGCCAAGGACATTTTCAACCTCCTCACATGGTACGGCCTTTTTTAATCCCTGCCCTCCACCTCATCAATCAACGTACCATTTTATTTGTACGTTCTTCTTCCCTACTCGCTATTCTCGAGCGTGGGCATTACCTCCCAAATAGTATGAATGTCGTTAAAGTTTTATAAATTGTATTTTTTTCAGTATTTTAGATATATGAAATCTTCTCTCTTATTATTTTTTTAATAAAAGAGATTTTCTGTTGTATTTTTTTTTATAACAAAAAATACCATTACTAATATATATATATAACAGATTAATCTGGAACTTGATCGTTCTGAATTATAAAAATAACTTAAGAAATTGATTCAGTCTAATATGATAAAAAACAAAAATCAACTTGTGATATAGATTAATACCAAATCCTTAACTCATTGATTTTTTATTGATTTTTTTTTGTTAAAATAATATTATTTTGATTATTTTTAAAAAATTAACTTTGAGTTAATCTTACTAACATGTAACTCAAGGCTGGCTTTGAGTCAATCTTCATATTAGGTTTTATAACGATATATTATACTTGTATAATCTAATTTGTCCGATAAATATTTTAATTTAGTTTAATTATATCAAATATATATCCATAATATATATTTGTAAAGTAAGTTAATTTTTTTAGAAAAAAGACTATCATAATAAATAGCAATCAACCTAAATAGACACACACACACACGATGAAAGATAGAATTCTTTAAGTCATGAACACCAAATATCAAATCTTAGCCATTGAGTTGTTCTCGTGAGATAATTTTTTCTTCTAATTCAATATATATTAATCATGAAACAACTTTGAGGATTTCACATAACTTGCTGGATAATGATTTTAATCCAAGATATTTCTAGAAATAGATCTACTTAATTTGATCTTTCCTAGTAAATTCTTTTTTTTTAGTTTAACGTGGGTGTCCGGGCCAGCTTGCGCGCACCTCGACTAATCCCACGGGCCCTGAAGTTAACGACCATGTAAGCCTCCAGTGGTCATCATATGAGCAACCACATGGTTCGAACCTGAGACTACAGAGGGAGCAAACCTCTTAATCCCAAACTCTTACCACTGGGCCACTACCTAGATGGTTTTTTCTAGTAAATTCTAATTATATGTGTGGAAACCAATAAATGTGGCTATCCTATCCCGTAACACACTTGTTGCCCAGCAACAACGTAATTGCACCGAGGTGATGGAGAACAACAAGATCATGGCTGAGAAAGCTTGAGAAAAGCTTAAGATTCCATGGATTTATTTTTTTATATATAAACAGAATAAATAAAGAAAAACTATATAGAATAAAGAGATTGACTTGTATAAAATTAAAAGTAAAAATATTATAAAAATCATATAAAAACAATCACATCAGAAACCCGGTTGGAATACAATTGATTCACCTTGAAACCAATGAAAAAAAAATTGCAATAAGATACTTAAGAAGAGAGAAGAGAGAGAGAAAAAAAAGCCATTGATAAAAAGAACTCTCTACCAAATAAACAAATAAAAATCGCTAATAGAAAATAAAATTCATGTGCATACATATTCATAATTTATACGAGGGAATTTTAAAATAGATATTGATAAGAAAGATGGCGATTTAAATTCTAATAAACAATCTATTTTTTATTCATGTTTTTTTTCTACCTTGGGAAGTTTGCATCTGAGGAAGGCAAGCACGACAAGGACATTTTCAGCCTCCTCACATGGTACGGCCTTTTTTAATCCCTGCCCTCCACCTCATCAATCGACGTACCATTTTATTTGTACCTTCTTCTTCCCTGCGGGCTATTCTAGAGCGTGGGCATGACTTTCCAAATGGGATGAATGTTCTTCTTCCCTACGCGCTATTCTAGAGCGTGGGCATCACTTTCCAAATAGGATGAATGCAGTTCAAGTTCTATAATTTGTAATTTGTTTTAGTATTTTAGATATATGAAGTCTTCTCTCACTCTTTTTTTCTCTCTTTCTCTCTCTCTCTTTTTTATAAAGATATTTGAGGTTGTATTTTAAATTTTACAATAAAAAATATTACTACAAATTTCTCTTTTTTTTATATAAAGATATTTGAGGTTGTATTTTAAATTTTACAATAAAAAATATTACTACAAATTTCTTGTTAAATATTTAAAATTTAGTTATAAAACTCAAATTGATTTAACAGGTCGATCAGGATCCTATATATCCTAGGATCTAGACTGGTTTAGTTTATAAAAATAAATTAAGGTATTGACTCGGTCTAATATGGTCAAAAACTTATATCAACTCATGACCTGATCAATATCAAATTCTTAATTTGTTAATTTTTATTGATTTTTTTTATTAAAACAACATTATTTTAATTATTTTAGAAAATAAATTAATTTTAATTAACCCTTCTAATATGTGACTCAAACCTTGCACTACATGTTTAAAACTATGTATTATACTTGTATGATTTGATTCATCAAATGAATATTTTAGTTTAATTTAATTATATTAAATGTATAGCCAAAATATATATTTGTAAAGTAAGTTTTTTTTTTTAGAAAAAGAACAATGATAAGCAATAGCAATCAACCAAAAAATGTATTTTTTTTTAATATTTGACGAAATATAGAATTCTTTGAGTCATTAACAACAAATATCAAATCTTAGCCGTTGAGTTGTTCTCATGAGACAAAATTTTCTTCTAATTCAATATATATAAATCATGAAACTAACTTTGGGGATTTCACGCGTCTAGAGACAAGTATGAGTTCTTTTTTCTCCTACTTCTTGTAGGCATCACCAGCCTATGATGATTAACTTTACACAAGGCCAAAAAATTAGAGAAGGACACCTAGCATGGAACATGCTTAGTCAAAAGGGGTTGGAAAAGGGTAAAAGACAAAACTCTCCTCCATCAGAAACGGCTGCAAATGAGGAGCAAATCAAGCCTGTCTCAGCCATGTAGCATGGCTCTGTGCAAATTTCTTCCTTCCCCTGTAGTTAAAAACCCTAAAGAGGAACTGTAGATGACTGGATTCAATTCCATATCCTAAGTTAGCTAAGATGGAAGAGCAAACATGACCTATCTACTGTACTCCAAATCCAACTCAATACAATCTTCCTAGAATTAGAGGCCACATCTTACATGTGCGCAATGAATCCCCCCAACTAAATCATGGACTTGTTACACGAGGCCATTCGTCTCTTATCTGCTAGGGCCACACATAAAAAATATAAAATGCATAGAATGATTAATGAGACATGGATGAAGGATTAGTGAAACCAAAATTGTTCATTCCAGATCGATTTCAACTACAAAAAGTTCATAGGGCTCCCATTTCGTTTCCTATTTTGCAAGTTTGAACAGAATCCAAAGGCACAACAGCTTTTAACCATGCAGAGGAGGTTGCCTTTTGTCAGCACATAAAGCCATACATCCTTGTTTTAATAATAATAAAAAAAAACAAAAGAGAGTTGAATGGCTTTGAAGCCTCACCGATTGGAAACATCGACAGATTGGCATAAACAATGAATGGAGCGGATAAAAATATACCAGACAGCAGCCCTCGCCACTTGGCAACATCACTGGATATGGTCTAAACAATGAGTTGTGAAACATCACCAGAAACAGAAAATCCGTGACAGTTGCGCAGCTGGTGCAAACCGGCCAGCAATGAACAACTAAATAGATTGTAGAAAATAAAGGAAAACTGAACTTGCCAATTATATGAGATCATCTAATTCAAAATACTTCAAGGAGATTCGCTTGGAAAAGCATATTCAGATCTTCTCATTTCATTACTTCAAATTGTGAAATTGAACATCAAACAAATTGGAAATGAAATTCTACAATTAGTTATCGAGAATCTACATGGTTACCGTATGCATAGAACTCTTCAATCATCAAATCCAAGGGAAACATTTGAGGCAAGAAGTGAAAAAGGAACTAGCTTTAAAACAAGGGTTGGTTACTTCTTGGCGTAAGTAATAGCCATAGGGTTCTGGGGAGTAATTTTGAAACCTTGAAGGGCCTGCATGGCCATGGAGGATTGCACATCATCTTCAAATTCCACAAATGCGATACCTGGCTTTGCCTCAATCATACGGACTTCCCTAAATCCTGGGTATTGCTGGAAGAGCACTTGCAACATCATGCTAGTGGTTTCATGGGGCAAGTTTTGAATAAACAATATATTATTTGGTGGAACGGTTTCCTGTGCACTCTGGTTTCCTTGGCGGAAAGAAGTCTACACATCACAGACACAGACAGGATATAATAAGCAAGCATTGATTAGATAAAATATAGGAATTCAAAAGAAGTAGTTGAAGTGCACAGATGAAATACACAGAAAAGGTTTGAGTGTGAAATGTGATGCATTAATGCCAGCAATAAAATCAATACATACATCAATGGCACATTGAATGATTCAAAAATTATCATGCAACCATCTTCAACACTCTTCATCTTTATAAAAATGAAACACATGAAACTGCATATGAGCCTAAGCTTATTTGCTCAACTCGTAAGAACATCAAAACATGCATGCAAGGGTTCAAGGCACATTGGAGGACAGAAGCATAAAATGTGACTTACTGGGCCCCCATTACTTTCAGCAGGTTTCCCATTAGCTGGAGCTGATTGCTGAGCTTCTTCAGCACGTTTCTTTCTCTCAGCTGAAGAGGAACACATGTATCCAATTATTAGTGCATAACAGAACATCAGGAGCATCAATGAACAAAAATTAAGATGTTTTTCCACTTCATAGTAAGTTAAAACAAAACATTAGTCTAGTGTAAGAATTTAAATCCCATCCCAGTTAAGACATGGCACTGCCCCAAAATTGCTCTATTTTTTTTCTTTCATAAGTTGTCAAAAGTTATTAGAAAACAATACATATTGAGAACATTTTCCACACACACAACTTGTTTCCCATCTGATTTCAGTACATTTAAACTATAAACCTGGAAGGCAAAATCACCTAAGTTACATGGGCAAAATCACCTTAAGTTACACAGGAGCATCGACTGAAACATAAATCAGGTATCAGCATCAAATTTGTAAGGGCAGCACTTGCTTCTAAATGGTATTTGGTTTCACTTTTACAATAATACAATCATGTACAAATCATAGGTCAACAGTAAATATTTCCTTATGAAAAGTCATATGCTTGAATCAGGAAGTAGATAACTAAATCAACCATATTAAATGGTGTAGTTCCTGCTAACATGGCGAATAGTGGAGCCTCTTACACAGCATTTGCTCAAGAAATGGTTCCTCAAACCTTTTGAGCAGTTTAAAGAAAAGACCAAGAAGAGTTTTTACTTCCTGGTCAATACAGCACTTACAAAGAAGAATTCAAGCATATTTCTCTGCTATAACTTCCTAATGCAATTTTCTTTAATTCAATGAATGAGTTCCATTTGAGCACTCAAATTTTTAAGTATGGGATAAACATACCAGTTGTAAAGCTCAATAAAGTAGAAATTGCTACTCAATTGCACTCACCTTTTTCCTCTTGCTTCTTCTTCTTCTTTGCATTTGGATCATAGACTCCTTCTGCTTCTGCAATGCAATCAGACTTTGTTTTTGCATATTGAATCCGCTGCACCACAGTAATGAGATACATTGCACAATGAAAATTTACTCGGCACAAAGATATTCTACATAAATATGAATGTTCTTAAGATTCTAAATAAACAAACAAATACACAAATAATAACTGTCCTCAGGGAATGCATGCTTTAAAGAGTCCACCAGTCAATGTTTTTGACAGAATTGTAGTTAATTAGGCACACATTTCTCCCTTCTTTAGTACACTAACATAAATTATACCACACAACTATGACCTTTCTATCAGGTCAAAACACAATATAACTCCATGATTGGCATAATTGAAACTTCATGTAAGACATTGAGAATCTTTCCCTTTTTCTTCTTATGTCAATCACAAAGTGAATTATTAATTTAAGAGTCACACTGAGCCCATTATTAACCATGAAAATCTATGACTTCTTGTTGACATCATTCTCAACAAGAACTATCCATTTCGCAACTGTAGTTTTAGAGGAGCTGGTGAAAAAATACCATCCCACTGTTATGCTTGTCCATAACAAGCAAACAAAGGCTCAAGGATAAAACCAAAAGAAAAACTGAACAGGACAAACCACAAAGGCTATAGTTAATGGTCACAAAATCACACCCAAAACTAGTTGATAATCCATTAATAGTATAGACAAATTGAAACCCATCAAAATTGTGGCTTTGAAAGCTGACAGATAATAAAATTAAAAGTTCTTTACACTCAGGAAACTTAAGAAAAAGACATCAAAGAAACATACCCTAATTGATGCATTAACAAATACAAAGAGCGAAGACTTACTGACCAAGCATCGCAAGACGTACCATAGGTTTATCATAAAACGGAAAACCCTGCATCTGTCGCACAGCATTACTCGCAGCCGTAACTTCACTAAACACTACCCATGCTTGCCCTCGAAGCCTCGCCGTCTTCAAAGCAACAACATCCAAAATCCTCCCATATTGAGAGAACAGACAATAAAGTGACCTCTTCAACTCTACCCACACACCAAAAAAAAAGACACCCCATAAAAAATCTCACATAATTAAGTTAAAATACATAAATATCACTACAAATCACATTAGTTTCACTTCTCATTGATCAAATAACTTTCTTTAACAACTAATTTAAGCTACTTCCACACTAAAATTCTAAGCTTGATTTCACTAGCAGTAACCCTAAGAAGAAATCTCCTCGAAAGATCAACCAAGAGTGCTTTTAGCTTCTATATTGCTTAAGAAGCAAAAACAATCGTAAGGTTCAGATTCTTTTTAGGGTTTTAGTCGCTCAAACTTAGCTTATTTTTCTGGGCAAGAAAAACAGGAAGAACGTTAGATGGAAGTAAGCAACAACATACCTTCTTTCTTGACCTTCTCGTTGAGGTTCTTAATGTAAATTGTTTGGTTCGGTGGTATGTCCCCTGTTAGCATCTTCGCTGAAAACCCAAGAGAGAATCTGAGACAGATTTTGGAGGGTTTTTGAGAGAGAGAAGAGGGAGAGGGGAGGGGCTGAGGAGAGGGAGTCCGTTTTAGGACAGACTGAGCCCTAGCTATATATTTGGGCCTCTTAGAGTGGTTGCTGTTATCTGGGCTGAAATTAAAAAAATTAACTATAAGTGATTAATCTATATTTAAGTTTAAGTTCTTAGGCCAACATCTAGACAAAAAAATTATTAAATTTTTTTGAATGTATTAAATTATGAGAAGTGCACTTTAAAATTATTAGCAAAGAAGAGTTAATCTCAGTAATTAAAAAAATATCCTTTACCGTTAAAAAAAATTAAGCAAGATCATGAATTTATCTAGAGTCCTGCTTTATCCGCCATTTAAATAGTGTTAAAGGAAAAGAGCCCACAAAATACCTTCCATGTTTTGCCAAGAATCATGGACTTAGAATGATCAGTCTAGCCCAATAGCTTCTACGGCCTATCTTGGATAGATCGGAACAAGCTCCGGTGGGAATCTATTCCCTGATACCTGAAGACGATAGGAAAATTGTTCATCAAGAAACAAAGATGATAACAGTTAGTCCACCTATATATGGAAAAAGTACATTACGATGAAAAATGGGCAATGGTACAAGTTTTTGTCTTGTGAAATATGGATAGGTCCTCCAGGTTCTTAAACAGAAGGGAAAGGAGAAGCATTTTAGTCAAGCATTCTTCCGAGGGATAACATACTTGAAGTCTTGAATAGCCAACATTTTGAATTTGATTTTGAGTCTTTTTTAGTTTCAAGTTTTCTATGAGATAATATAACAACAATATTGTGCCTTTTGTTATTTTTTTTTTATTAACATAGATGTTAGAAATAGTTTGTGTGTACCTCGACTAATCACACGGACCCTAAAGTTAACGATTATGTAAGCGTCCAGTGGCTCTGAGATTTGTGAGACTCGAACTGGTAATCTCTAGGGAGCAAATCTAATGCCTGATTAATTAAGCTACACCCTTCAAAATTAACTTTTTATTATTTTCTTATTAGTTAACGATGAAGGGCAAAATTCAAACCTTTTAATGAGTTATAAGGATAATATTGATGTTTTTATAATGAAAAATTTGTTTTTGAAAATTAAGTATATTTTTGTCATTCTTGATGGAATGATTTTTGACATTTGATTTGTTTGTCTAAGCAAATTGTTCGACCTTTCTCAAGGCAGGCCAATTGGATCACCATTTGCATCTATACTAATTCATCAACAAAACGTATCCTCCACTGTTCTCCATTCATCTTCTCCTCTGTAAAAGTTTTACTTCCATCTTGGTTCGAGCAACCATCACGAATGCTTAATGCTATTGAGCACCATGTGAAAGAACTTGAACTCATGTTTCCACGTATTGGTTTGACGATGACAAAAATTGACACTACAAAATAACGTCATAATTATGGTTCGCAAATTCTAAGGTTATAATTTGGAGATATATAGGCAGAGAGACGAACTTCATATTTTCTGTAAAGTTTATTATTCATAAAAAAATACCATCCGTTTATATAGAGATTAAAATCAATCTAATCAAAAGAATTCAAATCTTAGCGAGAAAAGTTATTAAAATTCAATATTAATTAGAAAAATAAAAAAAAAACATTTTCACTTACATTACTTACAAAATTGAGCTTGTAGAATTATCTATGGCGATTTAATAATTAAATATAAAATTATAATTATTTTTGTCATTTATAAATATATCAACAACACATTCCATGTTAAAAACTCAAGTTTTTTTTTATTGATTCATGTGAGGGTGTTCGAGTCATTTTAAATGTATTTTAACTAATCCAAAAAACTCAAGGCTCTCTTAATCTGAGGTGCCTTGTATACTGTAAAATTGTTGTGAATGGAACACAAGGTCGTGTTAAGTAATGGTGAGTGATTTGAATTCTATGGGAATTTGGAAAGGTTGTCATGGATTGAAGGGTGGAAAGATCTATTCATCAGAATTATTTACTGAAATGCAAGTGAATAGTGAATGTTGCCCTCTCTTCAGCTAACAAGTCACTGAAGGCTCTATCATTGATGAAGCTATTCTTCCTTTTTGATTCAGACAATTATAATTCTGACAATCATTGACATCCTTATTTGCTGTCACACCCACTTGAAATCTACTTAAGTTTCAGGAACTTTTTCCCTTCTTTTCCAAGCAAACTAGTTGCTGCAGCATTTGTCAAAGTTCCCTCTCCTTTGATACCCTCCACCTTTTTGAAGTAAGATAAGGTACTTGATATAAACCTAGTTTGTAACTAAAACTGGACATTACACCTAAGTTCATCCTCTTCCCACCACTATAAAAACCTCACTCTATCTCTTCTTTACACATCAAATACTTCCATGCACAATTCTAGCTCAACTTGCATTGGCATTTCTGATCTATTGTTTCTAGCATTATAATTAATCCCAAAAACATAAAGATGAAGCAGCAGTTAATCTCCTCATTTTCAATATTCCTTTTATTCCTCCATTGTGCCAATACCTTTGCCCAGATACCAGCTGCAGCCCCAGCGCAGGCACCGGCAGTAGTCGTAGCACCACCTCCAGCTGCAACCCCAACACAGGCAGCTGCACCGCATGGCATCACCAACGTCACCAAAATCCTCGAGAAGGCTGGCCACTTCACGATCTTTATCCGTCTTTTGAGATCCACTCAAGAGGAAAGCCACTTATTCTCCGCACTAAATGATTCAAGCACTGGTTTAACCATCTTTGCACCAACGGATAGCGCATTTTCGGAACTCAAATCAGGAACTCTCAACACTCTAAGGGATGGAGACAAGTCTGAGTTAGTGAAGTTTCACGTAGTTCCAACATTCCTATCTACTTCCCAGTTCCAGACCGTAAGCAATCCTCTCGGAACATGGGCCGGAACAGGTAGTAGGTTACCGCTTAATGTCACAAGTTATCCAAACTCGGTGAACATAACCACAGGACTTACCAATACAAGTTTATCTGGAACCGTATACACAGACAACCAGCTAGCCATTTATAAGATTGAAAAGGTACTCCTCCCTAAGGACATTTTTGCTTCTAATGCTCCAGCTCCAGCACCAGTGGCAGCTGCACCAGAGAAGCCAACGAAGG
>Ga0307515_10025483_pt1 | contig 10229 bp, 5 predicted proteins | sample 17_EM_MG_FD_194513 | JGI IMG/M metagenome (GOLD analysis project Ga0307515, IMG submission 194513) | Populus trichocarpa ectomycorrhiza microbial communities from riparian zone in the Pacific Northwest, United States - 17_EM | ecosystem: Host-associated > Plants > Roots > Unclassified | place...
AGAATCTTTCGGATGATCAATTGTTGGTTCTACATTTCGGAAGTTTCATGGATAGATTCCATGATCGCAATCTTTTCGGCGATTTCTTGGCTTGATTAAACGAAAATGATGAAGAAAGTGAAGAACCACACGCATCATAAGTTGAAGGTGATGGCGTAAAATCAATGCAGGACCTGAAACCGTCACTTTCGTCTGTACCACTAGCAAAGCCAATATTAGTCTCCACAGGTTTTGGTTTCGATTTCTTACCAAGATAAATATTCTTGATTTTCTTTCCAATACGGGTATTCTTGATTTTCTTTACTTTCTCCGAGCTCTTCAAAAATTCAACTTTAGCCCCCATGTGGAGAATGCTCCAGCTTGGAACAGCTGGTGGTGCCTTGATCTTCTTCACTTTCTCGAGGTGCCTCAGCAAGTAAGCCAGAGGCCCCGAGTGCTGAAACCGTGGCGGCTTCGGCATGTTCAAGCCATGAACGGCGGGTGGGGGCCTAAGTGGTCGTGCTATCTCAGCTTTAGATGCTTCTCTAGGCTTCCCAGGCTGCATTTCCCATGTGAAAGGGACCTCTCCAGGGTTACGGTAAATAGAAATGCTACTGGAACATTTGAGAGAGGAATTCCTTGAGAGGATTTTCTTGTAGAAGCCAGGGTCGACTTGGTATAGAGACACAATTCTCTCTTCTCTTCCAGTTTCCATGCCCTCTAAAGTCATCTTCTTTTTGTTCTAATGGCGCCAATATGCCCCAGCGTTGGCTTCTAATCATTTAGATGCACTGAAATTGGATTTTGTCACCAGGCAAATTTATAGAATCACATGTCCCTTCATATGGAAAAAATCATACCATACCATTGGATACATGCATGAAAATAATTGCACAAATCTAATTGTTTCTCTAATTCACCAAAAATATTATCTTCCTAATTGAGAAAAGTGTTAATACTTTTAACATGTTTGTATGAACCTTTCCACAGTAAATAAAATCCTTCCTTCCTTTTTTTTTTATTTTCTTTCTCTTTCATTGTTTTTCTTTTTTTGGTGGGGTGATTTTAAATTAATGATTCTTAATTTTTTAAATATACCCAATAAAAAACAAATATGCCTCTAGACAAATTTTGAAATGAATTTTTAAATTTCCAAAACAAAAGATGTTGGAGGATATGTTTCTAGAGATAATATTTATTATTTTTTATCTTTAAAATGTCAATGTAAAAAAATTTTAATTCCAAAGTTATTCAATTAAAACATATAAAAAATAGTTATTATTATAATTTTAAAATTTAATCTAGAGTCAATTCAAGGAAAGACTCAGGTCACAAGTCGAGAGGATTAACCTGAATCAACCTAAGTTAATCATTTCTTTAAAAAAAAAAAAGATCAAGTTGTTTTGACAAACAAAGTCAATGGATTTTGACCTAGTTTTAATATTTTATTTTATATTATCTACCATCAACCAAAAAGGATATAAAGATAATTATTATGTACACAACTATCAAACACAATTTTGTATCCATTTTTTATTTTATCTTGTCTCCATTATTATCATCTTTTTTCTTTTAATACTGTAACCAAACGCTATTGAAATTTTTTTTATCTCTGATATATTATATCTTGATAAACCTTATTCAAAATTTAAATTAATTTTACATAAGTAAACAATAATATTCAAACTCTTACAATCGAGGAGGGATGAAATTAAATTCTCAATAAAGCACATGAGCAAGTTTTAATTTTATACCTAGCACATTACTCCTTGGTAAACCTTTTTGAAATCTTCCAACTTTAGATTTTCAAAAAATGTTATAATTAACTTCCCGACTTAGAAACGTTGACTATTAATTATGTCAAGTCATCACTCACAAATCCCGTCTCCCATGTATATTAATTACATTTCTGTTTTTCATCCTCCACCCCCAGCAAAATCTGTAAATTCATGAATGCACTAAAAGTAAAACTAGCAAAATTCAATGCCATGGATAGGTGGTATTCACCCAAAAAGCTAAAAAGACATCAAAATGAAGGGGAAAAAAATTATATTTTCCCTTCTTTCCCACCTAGAATCTCTTAAACAGATTACAGTATAAAAAATACATACATGTGCGAATTAATTAAGAAGAACCTGCCAACAAATTCAAAAAATCCCCTTTGTTCTTGAGGGAGGAACAATTAATATTTTGAAAATTGGAGTGGGCTATATAATACATCTAAAAATAAATAAAACCAATTATGGTGAAGTACACCTGATATTTCCACTAAACAAAATGCAGGGATTAGGATTATTTCCCGGCTATCACTTGAAATGAGAGGGGTTTCATTCTTACCTAGTAACAATTACCGATTGCCAATTAAAAATGACGGTTTGAAATTTCCGTATGTGATGTTTAATTATTGGTCTAATTTTAACCTCAGTTATATTTTTTTCTGTGTTTTTTGTATGATTTTGAAAATTTCTTTACACATAAAAATTAAATAAAAATAACAAAATAACAAAATGATTAAAATTAACTAAAATTATTAAGAAAATATATTTTTTGAATTTTTCTAAAATATACAAAAACAAAGGGTAAAAAATTAAACCTAACCACTAAATTAAAAGAAGCATTGATGAAAGGAATATGATTTTCTCTTACTTTTTTTTTTCTCTTGATTTGTAGTATTCAGCTAAAATACCGATTGAAGTGAAACAGCAAGACTAATCATGAAAGCAATATTGACTAAGGCAAAAAGGGGAGCCAGTAGCTGATCATTAATTTGATGCTGAAAATTATTATAAATTAACGCATAATTCGGAGTGATAATACATATGATGTTGATATACATAACTAATTACTATAATATGTAGCACCACGAAATTCTTGATTTGTATCACCAAACAAAGCACAAAAAACCAATTAATATTCTTACCGCATGATTACTACAGATAGCATATGATCTCAAGGGAAATTGTCAGATATTTCGCCTCGCAACACTAACAAGAACTGCGTTAAAATTCCAAGGAATGCAACCATGAGGCTCTTGCGTTGATCCCCTAGAAGGACTCTCAATTCTCGGCAATTGCCTTGAATGGCCATTAGAGGAAGACAGTGAAGATGAAGAGCTTGAATTGCGCGGAGACGAGGCTATGAAATCACCATTATCAGAGCCATAAAAATCAAACCTTTCAAATGTACAAGACTCGTCATTAGCAACATTTACAACATTATTCCCCTCAGACCCTTGTTGGGATTTCTTGTTTCTTTTATTTTTCTTGATGTGTTTCCAGAATCTGAACCTTGACCGCATTGAAGTCTTAGGCTCTTCAATATCTATGCATGGCTTTGGCAACCCTAAGCTGAGCATAGCCGGTGGGGGGCTAAGTGCGGGAATAATTTCTTCTTTGGGGGGATCTCTGGGTGTCCCTGGCTGCATTTCCCATTTAAATGGTACCCCTTCTGCACTCCGGTAGTAGAATATACGCGAAGAGCAACCCACAGAAGAGTTTCTTGAGATAACTCTATCGATGAAGAAATTATCTCCTTGAAGAACAGAAGTTTTCTTCTCATGATCAGTACTATCAGTACCGCCATGGACAAAATCCATAACAAATATCTGGATGATATTTCAATAGCCTAAATAATTTAGTAGCTAACTTGTGCTGTTTCTGTAAAACAGTAGTGATGCAATGATGGAAATGTTTTTTGCTGTTGAGGGATATAAGTTCATTAAGCTATTATATATATATATATATAGAGAGAGAGAGAGAGAGAGTTAGATTTTCCGTTTTCTTAGGCAAATGGTGTAGTCTGGGCTACATGATCCCGCTTTTCCTTTCTCACTTTGAATATTTGTGGTTTCTTCTCTTTTGAGCGACTTGAGTTCGTTTAGTTATAGGCAAGCAAAAACAGATGAAAAGAGAGGAATAGGCTTTGTTCTTAAGGTTACGTTAATTAAGATTTGGGTTTAGTTGGGCGGCTTCTGTTGCAGATGCAATTACCATACCCTTAAGCCAATGGCCAAACTTTTCTTGCTATATATTTTACCTCTAGCTCCATAATTATCTGCGTGTAAGTCAGTCTAAAACCCATGAACCTAATTTTCTTCTCTTTCGAAAACGCCAAGCAAGCATGATGTGAGAACACAAGTTCCAAAATAACCCTAGATCCCTTAGCCCAGAGACTAAAATGTCCTGTCAAAGTGCCCACCAGGCGACCACCATCATTCTATGAAGTTATTGCTGCCACAGAGGAAAAGGTCCCCGTTCCGAAGTTACCTTTCACTGAATCTATACGCTAGACAAATTGTATATTCGGTTGACTTGTGAGGGGTTTCCTTCCTTTCCTTAACTCGTGATTTTACTAAAGCAAGTGGAGATTATTATATTAATCAGGTTGTTAACCTAATCGTAGAAAAAAACTGTGTTCTTCATGCTAAACAAGAATTTTAAAAGAGAAAATTTATCTTCGGATTATTTTAATAATGCATGCGCGCGCGCTATTGGTTCTGCAAACTCGTAGGTATTCATGCATTTTAACTCACTGGCCCAAGAAAGAACTCATCATTGGACTGATGGCACATATGTCTTGTCTAAATAATGCATTTGGTTGATTGATTAATTAAGAATGTTCATTTTGACTTGGAAGGAATAATTGTATATTGGAGGTAAGAGGAATAAAAAAACAAACCAAAAGAGATAGTTCAACGTGCTTGCATTATAGATTAGATCATGTTGGTAATTTAGCGAATTTGTTTAGTAAGTCAATCTTCATTAAGGATTTCAAATTGATGGAGGAAACAAATTTATGGTAAGACACTAATTCAGAAACGCTTTGAAACCTGATCGGAGGAAGACAGGGTGTGTTTGAGATTGTGGTAGTGGTGGCGGTTCAAAGTGGTTTGTGCTTAGAAATGCATTAAAATGAAGTTTTTTTATTTTAAAAAAATTATTTTTGATATCAGCACATCCAAACGATATGAAAATATAAAAAAAATTCATTTTAAACAAAAAAAATCAAAAATTAAGGGAACACGGTTTGCCCCACGTTCCCAAACATGCTTATATCTTGATAATAAAAAGTGAACTAAGAATACCTTAAATATGTCAATATTCTTAAATCAAAGTACACATAGTGATGATTGAACTGTAAAACATATGTTATTCATAGTATGACTTAAATATGCGATGCTAATAGTAATATAGATGGTCAGTATTAGAGAGTTATATCTATATTTAGCTAAAATTGGGATTATAGTACAGTGCTGATGTTGCCTTTACTAGAGTTGTGTTACAAGAGAGAAACATGGTGTTTGATATAGGTTATTTTATGTATGTCTTAGCTAAAAGGATTTTGCAACTTAAGATTAGAGTTTTAAGTTAATTGATTTGAACTCTTGATTTAGTTCTAAATCTACTCACATAATTTCAAATTTATATTATAGAGTTACATGGATATTAATATGATTAAATCTATTTTTATATGGACAGTAGTTCAACTAAAGAAGTAATCAAATAATTAAAATAACTTGAATGTAAAGTAGACCCAATAACTTAGGATAGGAAAGGAATACTTGCATTCATAGAGTGATTCATACTCTGAATACATCCACGAATTGGAACGCCTGGATAATAGAATATTTTTTTGGTATTTTTGTTTTTGAAATTGAAATTACAAGCCTACTTGATTATTGCCTATAGAGTTATCGCTTATTGTACCATCGCCTACAGATTTATTGCCTATTGTTCTATTACCTACAGAATTACCGCCTACCAAGTTATCACCTACTGGTTATCAGTTTACAATTGCATGCCTACTTGATAAATAGGTTTGAAGATCCTATGAACTTGATTGAACTATAATGCAGTTGTTGTTGTTTTGTTGTGTTATTTAGTTGTGTTCTTCATGGTTTTCTTGCCTCCTTCTTTAAATAGAAAAGTTCAAGATAACTTCTAGTAACTATCCATTCATCTTATTTAAGATAACTTATGGTAACTACTCAAGGTAACTACCCACTCATTTCTTGTTTTAAGGATCTTGTACCATGTAGACTCTTTATACCATCCATTCACCATCCACGTTCAAGAGATAAAGTTCGGTTTGCAATCAAGTTTGACATCTTTTTTCTAGTCCAAACTTCATAACTCTTTGGTCAATTTTAGTGTATAACACGTGGTAATTTGGCCCCTTTTTTTAATAAGGACAGACAAAACATATAATTTCATAAAATCTTTGTGATTTTATAAACCATGGACTACCATACATCCCAAGGCACATACAATTCCTATCTATGTTTTAAGATGTTTTTAACAAGGATTCAACTTGGACAGATGTCAAAGGCAATGGGTTGTGATTCTCTTTTGAATTTTCAATTATTTCCTTATGTTGCAGTGAACATAGATGTTTAGTTCATTACTAGATAGTTGACCCGCACTTCGTTATAAGCCAAACCAATTATTAGATCTAATAAGATGGTTTCATTTAATTCTATAATAAAAAAGCAACGATAACACATGAACCGAATTTAAAAACAAAAAAGTGATAATGATAACCTAGAGAAAAAAGAACGCTTGCCAAAAAAAAATAACAAAGTTGAGTTCTAAGACAATCCAATATTAAATGATGAAAATAAAAATAAAAAATAACTCAAGTCAACCCGAGTTAGCATCGCAACTCATGACCTGAGTTGTAAGGCCGAACTAATCTCATTAAAAGTAAATAAATGATGCTCGATTCTCAACAATTCAAATGTAAAAGGTTGAACCTAAAAAAATCGGTTAACAAAAACAATCTCAAAAAAATTAAAACACCAGCGAACCCGGGCAAAGCCACCAAACCTCATGAGCCAGATAATACGAAAAGGATAACCTACTGAAAGAAAAAACAACAACAAATATGAAGCCCAACTCTCAAAGAAATAAAATGTTAAAGGGTGGAGCCAAAAAGATATTTAGTGTTAAAACAATGACTAGAAAAAAAAAAGATCCGAGCTAACTTGGGCAAACCTACCAAACATGCAACCTAGATCATGGCACAGAAATGACCTCATAGAAAAGAAAGAGAAAACAATTATGAAGCTCAATCTCCAATAAACTCAGTGTTAAAGGATGATGTCGGAAAAAAAACCGATGTAAAAATAGATTAAAAAAAATTGATGTCAACCCAAGTTATTATTTTATACTCATGACCCAAGTCACAAGACCAGGATTACTGTACCGAAAAAATTATGAAGGCTAATTCTCAATTAACTCAATATTAAAGGATGAAATTGAAAAAAATCAAATTTAAAAGAGGATCTAAAGCAATAAAAAAAATAACAATTAAAAGAATAGATCCCAAATTAATTTGACATAAAAATAAAATAGAATAGAATGTTGATGGATGAAATTGAAAAAAAAAATACAATTAAAAAAGGATAAAAAAACAAATAGCAATAAAAAAAATAAAGACCAAATTTTATATAACAATCAAATGAAACCAAATGTTAATGGACAACGTTGAAATAAAATCAATAAAAAAAAGATTCAAAACGAAATAAAGAACAATAAAAAAAATTATGATTAAACTTGATATAATAAACAAATAACATGACATATTTATAATTTTTTAGGCCAATGCAAGGCTATTCATAGTTATTACCTTGATACTAAAGAAGAGTTTGACCCAAAGGAAAGGATAGAGAAAAGAGAGAGATGAAAAAATGAGAGAGATATATAGCATTGAAAATTAAATAAACCCTTAAACAATATCTAATGTGCTAGAAAAAATTCAAATTCAAAATAATTATTTAAAATTAAATAAATAAAATAAAATAATCTTCATGTTGAAATTTCTCTATGTAGCCCAAATCTCTAATTTTCGCATATTCTTGACAGATTTGTGTTCTGATTTAAAACATGTTGTTCTCTCTCGTCTAGATGAATTACTTGGCCTACGATATATGGTAGAAAAGCTTTAGATGTTTAGTTTTCCGCACAATTTTAATCGCATAAAAAGTCCACCGATAGCTCCAGATATGTCTCAAACAGTACACAAAGGTCTAGTTTGATATATTTAACAAGATTCGTCTACTAACTTTAACTCTCTGAAATATTATGTTCCCGAACTTAATTTGACCTGAAAAATTACCACAATATATTATCATGTATCTAATGTAACAACATAATATTATGTTCCCTATAAATTTTTAGTTTTATCCAATGTACAGTTTGAAAGATATGTTCAATCTCGCAAAACTGGATAGCAGACATTTTAAGGTTAAATTTGAACCTAACTTGGTTCATATCACAAACTTAGTAAACTCGTCAAATCAAACCAATTTTACTAAGTTTACCAATTTTACTGATTTTACACAAGTTAAGTCTGGTTATACTAATTTTCAAGTTTTTAATCTGATTTCTCACATTAAATACATGTTGACTCATAAAATCGTACGATTTTAAGAGTCAACTTGTGATTTTAATAATAATGGCCTTTATAATTATTTGGAAAAAATTTCACTCAATCCAATTGTTGGGAAAAAAAATTATGTTTGTCAGAGTAAGACTATGCATTCGGAAATATAAGGCCAAAATTGTCTCTAATTTCCTTGAATTATAAGAAAATATTTCCAATAAGGAAATCCACGACACAAAAGGAAGCACAATTTGATGACATGGAAACCGTTGTTAAAATAATCTCAATTGTTGCCACCTATATTTTTCTTGTAGAAAATGAGTCATTGCTAAATAAGAAATTCATAAATCATAAGGAAACAAATAGCAAAACTTGTACAACTTATTGTCTATATCACGATGTCTATCCAAACTTTAATTGACCTAACATTTTAACCCAATATAAAACAAGATCTCTCGAAACCTCTGGTATACCTTTAGCTCGATCCAATGGTTGAATTGAGATCTTTATCTTTTTCTTGAGTTGATTTTCAACTTTATTTTTGTAACATTTAAATATTTCAAGATTCTCATTGTTGCTTTTAAGCAAATAAATATTACAATATCTTATGCAATCATCTATAAAAGTAATGTAATATTTTTTTTCATCTCTAGTTTGCATAAATTTTAAATCACTAATATCCAAGTGAATTAAGTACAAATATTCATTACTTCTTTTAATTGTTTAAAAAGAAGATTTTATGAATTTTGATTTTACACAAACATCACATTTATGATTTTACTCAAAAACCATACTTGGTAATAATTCAAGGTTAATTAATCTTTATATACAATTATAATTCATATATCCTAACTTGTCATACCACAAATCACAATACTCAAACAAGTAAAAAAAAAAAGGCATTATCATCATCATCATCATCATCATTAATTATAATGATCATTACATTTGAATAGGTCATCACTAAGATACTTTTTTTTTTCTACAAACCTTTTATTTTTAAAGAGTACAAATTAGTCACTCTCAAATACCATCTTGAAATTATTTTTGCTCAACAATGAGCTAGACACTGAGTTTTTCCTAATGTCAACAACATGAAATATATTGTTAATGGTGAAAGTTTTTCCAAAAGTCATCTTCAATATGATCTTCCCAGCACTTTGTACCTTGGAGGTTGATAAATTATCCATGTATAGGTGTTCTTCATCTATTTTTTTATAAGTAAAAAAAATCTCTTCTCGACACATACATGTCTTGTGGCACTGATATTAACCCATCATTGCTCAGAATTATTAATCAGGTTGACTTCAAAAATAATAGCAAACAAGTTCATTTATAAAAATTTATTTATAAGATGATCAACCTTGGTGATATTGGTTTGATAAATCCTTCTCTTTTTAGGGTTCCCTTGTTTGGAACCAATTTTGCAATCCTTGGCTGGGTGTTCAGTCTTGTTGTAGATAAAGCATTTGCCATTAAACTTTGTAACAATTCTCTTCTCCTTCACAATAAGCTTTTTCTTTTGGTTTTTATTATGGAAATTTACCACTTATTCTACAATATTTTCTTTAGGAGCCATACTAGAAGAATTAGCTCTTCTTTTGAATAAGTTATTGTCATCTTTTATTCTTATCCTTAAAATAAGGTCTTCAACTCTTGTTTTCTTGTGCTTATGCTTAAAGTGGTTCTTGAAGTCTTTCTAAGATGATAGCAATTTTTGAATAATTGTTGCTACTTGAAAGGATTCACCCAGATACATACTTTCAACATGAATACCATGCAAGATGAGTTGAAATTCTTGAACTTATTTTATAACAATCCTTGAATGTATAATCTTAAAATCCAAAAATATATAGATTATGAACTTT
>Ga0307515_10025484_pt1 | contig 10229 bp, 9 predicted proteins | sample 17_EM_MG_FD_194513 | JGI IMG/M metagenome (GOLD analysis project Ga0307515, IMG submission 194513) | Populus trichocarpa ectomycorrhiza microbial communities from riparian zone in the Pacific Northwest, United States - 17_EM | ecosystem: Host-associated > Plants > Roots > Unclassified | place...
AAGGCCAAAGGGTAAATTATGTGTTAGGATCTGATGATCTCATGCGAATGTTCTATATCGTTATACATCTATCTATAAGGTGTTTTTACTGTGCCTCATTCCAAAAACATATCGTGTAAACTTGGCTTAATTGGGATGATAGTATTTGTTGACTCTTTTGTGTGTTGAATATGAATGGCTTATGCACTTGTTGAGTTGCATAACTTATTGACCAGCAAGTACTTTCTATACCTAGAGCATGAGAAATGGTTTCAATCTTCAGATTACAAGTATGAGATGGTATGATTTGTATGCATTTATGGCGAGATCGAATGTTGGAAGAACTTGGGTTTATATTCAGGTTTCATGAAGCAGGATCTCCGTATTTTTCCCCGTAGTATGTTCATTGTATTTGTGAATTATGGTCTTTGGCATGAACTAGGGCTTCGTGGCAGCTTGTCAAAGCCAACCCATATATACTAATTCAAAGTTCAAACTACTGGGTGCCTTCTTCTTTTTTGGCCATGGTGGAATACCCTGATATATTCGTCTGAACAGAGATATGAGATATCCTTGACTGTCTTCTTTTACTACCATGTTGAGTTTGGATCGAAAAAACTTGAATGATTTTCTACAGTAAACCTCGGCAGAACATAGTTCTTCTGTGCAGCTATGGGTAGGTGGAAATTTAATTTGCGGTTTCATGCTCGCAATCCATCTTTGCCTGATTGTTCTCTATCGCTGGAGCAATGTCAATGTTACATTTCGTGGAATAATTCCAAAGGCAGCAACTTGATCTGAATACATGGATTCTAGGCCAAGTAGGCTTCCCAATTCTCACAAGGAACCAACCCGTGTTGACCTAGGCAATACCTGGTGAATGACTGAAGAAATCTGTTGGGGCAAAGGTGCCAATTCCGAGGAATGAATGATCTTGATGACAGGATAAGTAGGGCATTAAGATATTTCGATATCCTTGAAGTTCACTACATTGATTGAAATCTCTAACCTAGGATTCTCAACTTGGCCATTTTCAATAGTGAGTTTATAAATTCTATACTGTTGTTGGAGGGGCGTGCAGCAGCTGAATTTCTAAAGTAGCACGAATTAAATTCAATCGGAGACTCAGATAAGGAAAGGATATATGCAAAATCCAACATATATTCCTCTCGCGTTTGACTTGTTCTTACAAATCTTTGAAGAGTATAATTAATTATACATTGCTAAAACTCTTCATTCATTGTTGGCTGCAGCTGCTCCATGAAAATTGCCATCACAATCACACACTCACATTCGCTCAGAGTGGATAGAATTTCCTCCCCAATTGTGCAAAACCAAGAAATGAAATGCATTGAAAAACTCACCTCTCAGAAAAGATTAAAAGTATGATTACATAACTAAGTAACTGTGTCTCTCCTCCCACACTCTCCCATGTGTCTCTGCGTCAGAAGCCGCCCCTTCCCTAATACCCGATTCCTCAGTCAGACAGCTTTGGTTTTTTTTCTCTCTCTCTCTCTCTTCCTCTCTATTTTATCTTCAAATGAACCACCCACATTGTCCTTTTGATACAAGCTCGTCTCGTTTTCGCCTTGTTTTGAGCAATAAAGAGAAACCCTCTTCAGGCTATATAGCGTTTTCAAGCCATAATTTAACAAAAAACTGAATCTTTTTACTGTTTCGTATTTCTCTCTGTATATTATCCTAAAAAGATTCAACAGAGGGCACGTCGTCAACAGACAGTCTCTAGAAGGTTGTGGAGACGGCTCTGGCAGTGCCCAGGCAAATGACAGCCTTGCGGATCTAGGCCTCATTGTGGCCTGGACACCAGATGACGTCGTGCTCTCTGTTGACGACCACATCAAGTCCCACCTTGACCACCTGACCACGAAACCTCATTCGGGCCACAATGAGGCCTAGATCCGTAAGGCTGCCATTTGCCTGGGCACTGTCAGAGCCGTCTCCACAACCTTCTAGAAGCTTCAAGACGAAGACTTCATCGCCGACGAGAGAACGACACCACTTCTGACCGCTAGAAGAACTGAGGCTAGGACATAATCTACTCCGAGAATGAGAGAGTGAACTTAGTGCCTGCTAATGTATTGGACACAACCCTTGGCCTAACCAACGAGATACATACAACCATGTGCGTAATCGTGAAGCGTGCCACCAGCCTGATACCGATGCAGGGCTACTCGCTGATAATGACCAATTACCACTACCTGTTTGCTACCGTGACCTAGTCGCGAAAGGTGTATGCGGTCACAGAGAAGGCCTACTGGAGGAGCACAGACGTGACTGAGTGGTTCAACATGGATACTACCCTCATCCAGGACATGTTGTGGCACAAGGCATGCCATCCGGTCACGATGAACCTCAAGCAGATAACCGCTGCTATAGATGCTATTATAAGAGAGAGAAGCTTGAAGCCGTTGGCGTATACACGTCCAGACTCCTTGCCCAAGAGACGGAGCTGAGGGTGGTAAAGAGCTACATCACGCTCTTGTCCACAATCAACCCTATGTTCGAGCTGTTTAAGGGACGTGTGGACTTTGATGCTCTTGGGGATGTGGTTGAGATAGTGAAAACATACCATGTGATCATTGGTTGGACTAGTTTGGAATGATTGTGAGGTGTCTCCTGGTTGAACTAAATGATCAGATTCAATGTCCCAAAGTTGATACTCTCATGTTCTCCCCCTGAATATCAGATTTGGAAAAGTAGGATTGATGCTCGAAAAAAGTCATATCTATTAAAGTATAAACTTTTTTGGTGATGGGAGAATAACACTTGTAACCTTTTTGGTTTGGAGAGTACCCAAGAAGATACATTTGATGGATTTAGGATCCAGTTTGCCACGATTGTACTGGTGTATATGGACAAAAACTGAGCATCCAAATATCTTAGGGTCTAATGAAAAGATTGTTTTAGTGTGTGGAAAGAATTTAAAGAGGTAGTGACAAGGAGGTTGGAATTTGAGGATTCTAGAAGGCATTCTATTTATGAGATAAGCAACAGTAAGGACAACTTCTCTCCAAAAAAGTTTTGGAACATTAGTGGAGAACATGAGGAATCAAGTTACTCCTAACAGGTGTCTATTTTTATTTTTTTTTGTGCAACTCCGTTTTGTTATGGAGTGTCAGCACAAGAACTTATGTTAATAATGTCTTTGACTCAAATAATAAGTACCAAGGACAGAGTTGAAATACTCTTTGGCATTATTGGTTTTTAAGAGTTGGATCTGGTTTGGAATTGCATTTGTATCATGGAAATGAAGTTTTGAAAAATTTGACTAACTTTATATTTCTCTTTCATAAGGAATAACTAGGACAATCTAGTGTGATCATCAACAAACGAGACAAACCAACAAGTTCCTGTTATATTTTTCACTTTTGAGAGGCCTCATACATCACATTGAATCATGGCAAATGAACAGGATGGCTTATATGAGATGCTTGGATAGCTATTATGGGTATGTTTAGGAATTGATAGATTTCACAACTGACTATTATGGGTATGTTTAGGAATTGATAGATTTCACAACTGAAAGACTTTGAATTTTTAGTGATAAATAAGGAAGGAAATAGTTTTTCAAGGTACATGAAATTTGGATGACCAAAGCAATAGTGCCATAACATAACATCATTATCTTTATTGACATGAGAATTTAAAGCTGATTCACCCTTAGATGGTATACAAATTGTATTATGAACTTGTTTTCTTTGAGGAGTATCATTTTTGAGGAGATAGAGTCTTGAACACATCTTAACATTGCCAATCTTCTTCCCCGAATCCAAATCCTGAAATACACACAAGTTAGGAAAGAATTTAGCAACACAATTCAGATCACAAATCAATTTACTGAACATGGACATGACGTTCGACAGCTCATAATTTTGCAGGTCAAGCCTCAACAAGGAGCGAAAGAGCATCCAGTTGCATGGCGAGATGTACACCCCATTCAGGTCAGTAGGAGAGGTCACATTCACGGTCCCCGGTGGGTACTGATGTGGTAACTAAGCCATGATAAAGCTCTAGGATTTGTCAAAGTTCATAATCTAGCACCAATAAAAAATCTCTCCGTGTGAAATCACACTATATTTCAATTTCTCAGTTAGATTTTTTATTGGTGCTAGATTCTGAACGACCGTGAATCCTATAGGTTTACTATTGCTAAGTTACCACTGCAGTACCCACCAGGAACCGTGAATATGACCCCGTCTGCTGACCCGAATATGGTGTACACCTGGCACTAGTTGACGGTGTGCTCTCTGTTGACAACCACATCAAGTCCCACCTGATTGCGAACCCTCCTCTGAGCCACAATGAGGCCCGGATTCATAAGGTTGCCATTTTCCTTGGCACCGCCAGAGCCATCTTCATAACCTTCTATAGGTTTCAAGACAAAGACTTCTTCGTTGGTGAAAGGACGACACACTTCTTATCGCTAAAAAACTGAAGTTGGGGACATAACCTACTCCATGAATGAGGGAGTGAACCCAGTGCCTGCCAATATACTGAACACAACCCTCAGCCTAACCAACAAGGAGCAGGTAGTCGTGTGCGCAATTGTGAAGTGTGCCACCGGCCTAATACCGATGCAAGGTTACTCGCTAATAATGAACAATCACCATTGCTGCTGAGACCTAGTTGCTGAAGGTGTATGCTGTCACAGAGAAGGCCTATTGGAGGAGCACAGATGTGACCGCATTGTTCAACGCGGATACCACTCTCATCCAGGATGTTTTGTGGTGCAATGCATGCCATCCGGTCATGATGAATCTCAAGCAGACGGTCGTTGCTATGGACGCTACTATAAGAGAGAAGTTTTAAGATGTTGGCACATGTACGTCCAGACTCCCTGCCCAAGAGACAGAGCTAAGGGCGGCGGGGAGCTACATCACGCTCTTGTCCATAATCAACCCCATATTCGAGTTGTGTAAGAGGTGTGTGGACTTTGGTGCACTTGTGGTTGAGATAATGAAAGCATACCATATGATCATTAGTTGGATTAGTTTGGAATGGTTGTGAGGTGTCCCCTTGTTGAACTAAATGATCAGATTCAATCTCCCAAATTTGATATTCTCTCATGTTCTCCCCCTGACTATCAGATTTGGAAAAGTAAGATTGATGCTTGAAAAAAGTCACATCTATTACAGTATAGACCTTTTAGGTGATGGGAGAATAACACATGTAACCTTTTTGGTTTGAAGAGTACCCGAGAAAGACACATTTAATTGATTTAGGATCCAGTTTGCCACGATTGTGCTGGTGTATATGGACAAAAACTGAGCATCCAAACATCTTAGGGTTTAATGAAAAGATTATTTTGGTGTGTGGAAAGAATTTATTCTAAAAGGCATTATATTTATGAGATAAACAACATTAAAGACAACTTCTCTCCAAAAATGTTTTGGAACATTAATGGAGAACATGAGGAATAGAGCTACTTCTAACAGGTGTCTATTTTTTCTTTGTGCAACTCTGTTTTGTTGTGAAGTGTCAACACATGAACTTATGTGAATAATGTCTTGACTCAAATAATAAGTACCAAGGACAGAGTTGAAATACTCTTTGGCATTATCGGTTTTTAAGAGTTGGATCTTGGTTTGGAATTGCGTTTGTATCATGGAATTAAAGTTTTGAAATATTTTGCTACTATGGTTATGTTTGGAGAATTGATAGATTTCACAATTGAAAGACTTTGAATTTATATTGATAAATAAGGAAATAGTTTCTCAAGGTACATGAAATTTGGATGACCATAACAGTAGTGCCATAACATAACATCACTATCTTTATTGACATGAGAATTTAAAGCTGACTAACCCTTAGATGATATACAAATTGTATTCTGAACTTGTTTTCTTAGAGAAGTATCATCTTTGAGGAAATAGAGTCTTGAACACATCTTAACACTGTCAATTTTCTTCCCTAAATTCAAATCCTAAAATACATACAAGTTAGGAAAGAATTTAGCAACACAATTCAGATCATGAATTAATTTACTGAACATGGACGTGACGTTCGACAGGTCACCGTTTCGCAGATCGAGCCTCGACAAGGAGTGGAAAAGCGTCTAGTTGCAAGGCGAGATGTACACCCCATTCGGGTCAGCAAAAGAGGTAATATCCATGGTCCCCGGTGGGTACTGATGTGGTAACTAAGCCATGATAAAGCTCTAGAATTTGTCGTTGTTTAGAATCTAGCACCAATAAAAAATCTCTCCGCATGAAATCACATTGTATTTCAATTTTTCGGTTAGATTTTTTATTGGTGCTAGATTCTGAACAACCGTGAATCCTAGAGCTTTATCATTATTGAGTTACCACCTTAGCATCCATCGAGAACCATGATTATGTCTCCGCCTATTGACCCGAATAGGGTGTACGTCTTGATTTGCAACTGGACGCTCTTCCTCTCCCTGTTGAGGTTCGACCTACGAAACGATGACCTGTTGAACGTCATGTTCGTGTTCATAAAGGCGATCATAGCCACATCGTACCACTGGGTGCCCATACAAGACCTGGCACTAACTGACATCGTGCTCTTTGTTTGTAGCCACATCAAGTCCCACCAAACCGCGAACCCTCCTTCAGGCCACAATGAGACCCAGTTCCACAAGGACGTCACAACCATCTTCACAACCTTTTATAGGCTTTAAGATGGAGACTTCATCGCCGACGAGAGAATGACACCACTTCTGATTGCTAGAAGAACCGAGGTTGGGGACATAACCTACTCCGTGAATATGAGAGTGAACCCAGTGGTTGCCAATGTATGGTATGATACCAAACATAAGAGAATATCAACTTTAGGACATTGAATTTGATCATTTAGTTCAACCAGGGGACACCTCACAATCATTCTAAAATACAACCAATGATCATACTCCTCATAAACATCCTGAATTAACTCCTTAAAACTCCATTCTTGAGCAAACTCAGCAAATCGAGAGTCATCCTCCTACAACTCCAATTCAATCCTCTGTCTATAAACATCTTGAATCAACACAAAATCATGAGCTTCATGTTTATGCTAAGAGGAAAAGACCTGGAAAGGAGATAGAGCACCCAATACCTCTTGCTCTTGACCAAGACTTTGAACCGAATTCAAAATCTGCTCAAATACATTCAGGTGAGGAAATTTATTATATTGAGAATATTGCATCTGTTATTCATGATTCAAATATTCCAATTGCTCTGATAAAAGGTGTTAGATCATGCACAAGTCATCCCATCAACAGATTTGTTTCATATGGAGGGTTGTCGTCATCTTGTCATGTATTTGTTTCAGCTCTTGATAACGTATAGGTTCCTAATTCTATTCAGGATGCTCCCAATGACTCATGATGGAGAAAGGCAGTTAGTGAAGTAATTAGTGCATTGAAAAAGAATGGCACTTGGGAAAGTTCTGAACTTCCACCTGGAAAGAAGCCAGTTGGTTGTAAGTGGATCTTTACTGTCAAACATAAGGCTGATGGAAGTATTGAGAGGTTAAAAGTCTGTCTTGTCACAAAAGAGTTTACTCAGTCTTATGGGATAGACTATCAAGAAACATTTGCTCCAGTGACAAAGCTCAACACTATTAAAATTCTTATGTTCCTTGTAGCTAATCAAAATTGGTTGTTACATCAGCTAGATGTTAAGAATATGTTCTTGAATGGTGATTTGAAAGAAGTATTCATGGAGATACTGTCGGGACTAGAAAAATCCTTCAACTACAACAAAGTAGCTGATAAAATCACTATATGAACTCAAGCAATCTTCTTAGGCATGGTTTGACGGGTTTACAAAGACAGTAGTTTGGTATGGATACTTCTAATGTCAAGTAGATCACACATTGTATGTAAAGTTCTCTCTGGAAAAGAAAATAGCAATACTAATTATATATGTTGATGACATCATTCTAATTGGTGACTATGAGGAGCTGGTAAGATTGAAGAAACTTTTAGCCAAGGAATTTGAAACCAAAGACCTTAGCTACCTTAGATATTTTCTTGGCATAGAGGTGGCACGATAAAAAAAATGTTATTTATCTCCTAACGAAAGTATGTTCTGGATTTACTAAAAAAAACAAGTATGCTTGGATGTAAACCTGCAGATACTCCAATAGATCCAGCCAAGAAGATAGGAGCTAGAATTGATAGTGCACCAGTTAACAAGAGGAGATATTAGAGATTGGTAGGACAACTTATCTATCTCTCACACACTTGACCTGATATTGGTTTTTATGTTAGTGGTGTGAGTTAGTTCATAAACAATCCAACAAAAGAGCATATGAAAGTTGTGAATAGAATTTTAAGGTATCTCAAGATGACTCTTGATAGAGGAATACTATACAAGAAGAGTGACAATAGAAATGTTGAAGTCTTTTCAGATGCAAACTAGGCAGGCGATCTACATCTGGGTACTACTTTTATGTTTGGAGAAATCTCGTGATTTGAAGAAGCAAGAAACAACTCGTGGTCTTTAGAAACAGTGCAGAATCTAAGTTCAAAGCTCTAGCTCTTGGCATTTGTGACGGAATGTGGAAGCAAAGATTGCTTAGAGAGTTGGGAGTGGAATTGGTGAATCCTATCAAGAAGTTATGCGACAATCAAGCTACTAAAAGTATCGCAAAGAACCCCATTCATCATGAAAGAACAAAGCACATTGAGATAGATTAACATTTTATTTCAAAAAAGATCAAGAAGGAAATTGTCCATCTAGTTTATATAACCACGAAATCTCAAAATACAGATATACTTACTAAAGCTCTTTCAAGAACTAACTTTGAAGAGTTGAGTCATAAGTTGTATATGTACAACATCTACAACCTAGCTTGAGAGGGAGTATTGAAATCGTGCTCAAAGTTAGCTAGTAATTTTAGGGATTTTATAAGATATTTTTTATATGTTCTAATAAGGGGAATCTGATATTATATGACTAGATCTCAAGGTTTATTTTTTCCTAGCTTAGTGGAGGATTTTTTTTCTATAGTTTGATTGTTTTGTGATTTTATGGTTTGCATATCGCAATCATTTCCTATTTATTGTGTTGTACGCTTCATTCCAAAATATGAGAAAATAAGATCAATTCTCTCTCAAATATTTTTTTCAAATTTATCTCATGGTTTATGACTATGATCAATTTCCTTGCAGCTGATAGCATCCATCTTGGGAAGTTTCTTCAGTTATCTTCCTCTATTATGTCCTTTTTTTGTTATAACTTCAAAGTTGGCATGCTTTAGTTGTCTTGTGATTCTTCTTTTTTAGTTAGTTTAACAAGAATGTTTAGGTGAGCCAACCAGTAATTTGCTTAATTTTGACATCATAGATCCATGTTTTTCCGTTTCAAGTCTATTGCATGTACTTTGCTGCTTTTTTGTACAACTGAAGTAACTTCTTTTCTTGTGATCGAGTCTCTGTTTGAGACCCTAAAAACATAGGAATAAGGTTTCACTCGCATCCTCCTTTAGGGTTTCCCTTCCCCTTTTTTAGTATGATCAGGATTTAGTAACAAGATTGTTCCAGAGTTTGATGCAAGCAAATTCATGTTGATTAATATAGATGGTTGAATTCATGTTGCCAGCAGAAAAATACATATTGAGCAGATAAATTGATATCACTTTACTATTGTTTACAAATTAGCTAGTACCATGAGGTTTTGAATGCTTTGACTTCCCTTTTCTTGCATAAGGCTTCCCTACCAAAACTTTGCATCCAGAGCTAATGCTGGATATCTTCATTTTCTCTTGCGCTTGTTTCAGTTTATTTTTGTCATTTTTAAACATTGAAACTGCACTTGTCGCCCGAATTGACCATGTTTTGATTGTTGAACTGTCTCTCCCACTTTTTTCTTTATCAATAAAATTTTACTTGCATATATAAGAAAATTAGGATGCTTTGTTTCCATTCTAAGGATTGTTTAATGGGGGATGTGGGAAAGTGGAACTATGAGTGGTTTTCTTGTTTCAAAAGTCTCTTACAGATAAGAATCAGATGTGCGTCGTTTTGCCTTCCATCGAAGGTTTGGACGTGCATGTTGCAACAGTGAACGAACTTAAAATTTATAAATTTGTTCATAGCATTGGAGAACTGATATTTGATGCAGTAACTCTTAACTCTATGGCATTACAGTGTTTATATTGCACTGTCAACTACTACAAGCATTATATGACTTTTAATAGATATTTGTTAATAAAATTAGATTTTGCTAAATTTCTTTTCCATGCCTTAATAGCTTTATGTGTTTTCGAATTTGCTACATGAA
>Ga0307515_10025485_pt1 | contig 10229 bp, 5 predicted proteins | sample 17_EM_MG_FD_194513 | JGI IMG/M metagenome (GOLD analysis project Ga0307515, IMG submission 194513) | Populus trichocarpa ectomycorrhiza microbial communities from riparian zone in the Pacific Northwest, United States - 17_EM | ecosystem: Host-associated > Plants > Roots > Unclassified | place...
CAATGGATTCCATTCAATAAGGGGTTTCCCCTAGGTGTTCTTTGTCCTTTTCATTGTTTGAGAATATAGATCTGAGCTAAAGAGATTTTTTTAATTCAGATTGATTGCTAGGTTTTTAATTGATTTTCTTGTTGTTTGAATTTTTGTTGTTTATGTAGGTGTTTAGGATATTTTTTTTAAAGTACAGAAACCTCTATCTCAGTTTTCCAGTAACCTTATGGTCACCAAATTTTAGGGTTACAGATGATGTATTGTTCATGTATGAAAAAAAACAATGTAGGGATGCACGACGCGTTCTAAAAAATAATAATAATAAAAAAGAGATTTAGCATATGGGTCAGGCCTTTTTTATAGGCAAGTGTGTGGGTTGGCTCACATGCCTAACATTTGTTTTTGTTATTTAATGCATTTTGAGTCCCTCAAAATAAAAGAGAAATAAAACATTTCTTTCCTTGTTATTTGATTGTTTGTTTTTTATTTAATTTAAAATAAAAAATATATCTTTTGGTTATTTAATTTTAAAATTTTGGAATGTTTTTGTTATTTTATTCCCACATGTCTGTTCTTTTTTTTTTCTTTAAAAAATATTTTATATAAAAAAATCTCACACACCTAGTCATTGTATAATTAAATGAAAAACAATCTAAGAGATAAAAGAAATTATTAAATTCGGTGAGGTGCATGACCCGGGTCATGTATTTTATAGGTTAACCTGGATTCACTTAGATTTTTTTTAAAAAAAATTAATATTTTTTTTACCAATTTATCCTTCAACGTTAAGTTAACAAAGAATTGAACTTTTTAATTTATTTTTTATAAAACTTTAACAGTCTCATCACCTGACCTATGAGTTTCGCAAGGAAACACAACTTGATCCAAGTTGATCTAATATGTTACTATTTTAATTTTTATAAAAAAAATATGTTCAAAAAGTAACCGTCTCAATATTAAAAAAAATATCATTCAATATACAACAAATTTTTAATTTATTATTAATTTATAAAAAAACACATTAGCAATGCATAGATATTTTTTATATTTTAAAAAATAATTTATCTAATCCATGGTGTCGTGCAAACCAACGATTATATATTGTGATATTACAATTTGTTTTGCCATATTTTCAACAAAGGAATATAAAAAAAATAATATTTTATTGATATTTAACAATTGCATTAAAATGGCAAAACCGCCTTTTTATCATCTATGTTTATAGTAATTGGTTGTCTTACCCTTCATGCATTTCAAACTTGGTCGATTGGTATCAAAATTGAGAATGTTAGTCAAGTGGTCAAATCAATAATTGCACATTAGAAGAGCACCAAATTTCTCCTTGTTGAAATTAATTATTGAATTTAGTTCTTTTAAATATGGTTTTAAATATTGTAATATTGTTTGGGAGATATTTGTGATTTGGGGCTGTGGACGAAATTATCTAAGAAAAAAAAAGAAGGTTCAATTTTAGTCTCTACATTTGTAAAAATACAATCTAGTCCCTCAATATAATTGATTGAGATGAATTAAAAACACAGGGAGTAAGACCATCAATAATTGCCACGAACACAGAGAGCAAAAAGGTGGTTTATCCAATATGACTAAAATTGATATAATCTTGATATTGTAGATTAAGGTTCTATCTGCTATATATAAATTTTATATATCGATTTAAATTATTTTTAATCTGATTCAAAGAATGTTACGATTATTTTTAGACAGAAATAATTTTCATTTGAATAGAAAAAATCGTTTTAAAATTTGATCAAAAGTCAAAATCTTTAATTTTCAATTTATTAATTCTTACTTATGTCGTCTTTATTATTCAAAAGAGTTAATTTACTTCCATTTCGAATTATTTTATCGTAAATTGTTTATAGAAAATACCTGTAAAATATTTATTTTCATACTCTTCAGAAAGCATATCAAATAGAACCTAAAATATTATTTGCACTCTTTTTTTTTCCTTTCAAATTGGCAAATATCTTTAGATGACCCAGTTTTGCAAATGCCAATACAATAGCAAGGGTGTAAATTATTTTTGTCGAATTTCAAACATTATGCTGGAAATATTCTGTGTGAGCAACGGGGAACTACCGATGTTTCTAGCCGGACAGGTTGTGGGATGGCTCGAATAAGACCGCCGAGAATAGGTCGTTGGCTTAGTGGAAAGAGCACTGGTAGTGGGGCCTTGACATGGACGCAAAGAGAATTGTGAACATCTACAAATCGACTATGTACCGTGAATCTGTTGGCATCATAGCTCGCCTAACTAGCAGTCAAGTAGTAGTGTCACTCCTGCCTTAATTAGATCCTCTTTTTTCTTTTCTTTTTCTAATGCTATTTGTGGTTACGAAACAGAATAAAAGGCCAAGCGGTGGTTGTTGAGAGTAGAGACCACTGATGCTGTGTGTGTATATATATATATATATACATATGTTACTCTCACTATCTGAACAGGTCAGGATCTGGAAAGAAAATGGGGAGTGGAAACCAGACTTTTCTTTTTCTTCCAAAGCTGATGTCAATCTTTACATATGAAGAACCTCTGAGTATCCTTTTACCTTTGTCTTTGTTCTGATTTCTATGGACATGTTGTATGGTATTTATAATTTAGTCTCTTTCAATTAGCCTTTTTCCTTTTCTAGCAGTGGAGAGCTTCTCATTCAGATGCACAAAGATGCATGATGTAAAAATGACGAGGACTTGCGCGCTGGCTAGCAAAGAAGAGATTTCTGCCCTTGTCGCATTGGGACAATAATTAAAAATTGCTAGACACACAAAATTCAGTAGTATCTGAACAAGGAAGAAAAAACAGACCGAAGAATATTTACAGATGAAAGTACTGCAAAATATATAGGGCCACATGAAAAACAAGATTTTAATGGTGTTCTCAGTCAAGACATAAGAATTTTCCAAATTTTATTGGATCAATTTGTATCTGAAAAGACCGCTCTCTTGAAACGGGCTTTCCAAGAAGCTGCGTATCATGCGTGAACATCAAAGCTTCTTGTGCGTTAAAGAAGAGAAGAGGTGGTCACCATCCACAAAATAGTATCCATTCTTTCTGGGAGACTTTCAAACATTCAACAATTATCTCCCAGTTTTGGCGACTTTGAAATATTTCCTTGGGTTTCAAGGGGGCGTGTATCCGGACCATTTCAAAATCACAAAATTAATTTTCAAAATCATGATCCATAGGCTCTATATCTAGGATAATAATACGTTCGGATCACCGATAGTAGATAAACAATCTTTAAGGAAAAGTTTGCAGCTCTTTTACTTGTTTTTTGTGAAGTAATATGTATTATACATGTATTAGAAGAAGTTTTCATCAGAGTTGACTGGAGATTATGATTATGATCACGAAATCAATTCACATGAATCCCAATGTTTCATAGTAGATGAGAGAGGAGAGGCGTAACAAAACGCAACAACATCAAATCGGAAGTTACTAAGAAAGTCCCTATTCATGTGAATATAATCATGTACATTTCGCGTTCAAAGATGTTTTTCTTCTTTTTTTAATTTTCTGGATATAAACTTTCAAGTTAGTATTTAGAATTCTTTTGTCCTCTGAATACACTAGATCAATTATTAAGAATCTACCCTTAAAATCGCTCAAAAAATATTCATCTTGATTAATGAATAAAGTAGTTTTAAAACACTATTAAACTTTGAATTTTTTATTTTTTTTTAACTCTTTTAGTATTGTAATTTAATCCATAATCTCAAAAAAAAAAAAAAACAGATATTGCGAAACCAAGAAATCATTCATGCAGAAAAACTTTAAACACGAATAAAAAAATTGGTTTCTTTTTCTTCTTTTTTCCCCCTCAAAATGAAATGCTTTTTTTTTTTTGGTCTTTGGCTTATAGAATATCCGAAAGTTGTTTGCTTATATACAAATACAATAACGCCCTGCACTTGAATACTGGGTTTCAAATATTATTTTTCATCAAGAAAATTAAAGGGACATAATTTTATCACATAGAATTGTTTTTTATTTGATAAATAATTTTATCACATCAAACGTACTTATCCTAGTTGAGTGCTTGCACAAACCTTTTTTAATGCTCATTGATGATATATAACTCTAAATGGAAAAACAAAAATTGGAATTTCTTCCATTTTTGAAAATTGAAAACCACAATTATGGTAATTTTATTATTGAATTTGAAGTAAGTTTATTCACATTTTCGTATCTAATCTTTATTTTTATATGAAAAATACTTGGAGTGGATTAAGTAATTATACATATGCTACCCTTTTTTGTTTTGCTGTAGATACTCGTAAGGTCAAGCCATGGCAGCGAAACAAAGTAACTAACCGACGGAAGAGATGGCTTCTCAAGTGGAGACTATGGTGGAGACCATTTTCGAGGGAACATGCAGCAGCCAAACCTGATTTGTCACGATCCCGATTACTATAAGAAAGCATATGAAAATTAGAGGTGTAAAAAAAAACCTTTTATTTAATATTTATATTATTTTCCAAACTTATCTATTCAAAATTAGATAATATAAATATTATAAATAATAGCCAACTAAATTTTTTAAAAAATAAATATTACAATTTAAATAATTCATTAAATTTTTTGAAACTTGATTAAATCAACATAACTCATAAATTCGATAACAACAAACTTAATTTATTATTATATATATATATATTTATTTATTTTTTCTCAATTGGTTCTTTTATTATAGTCAATTGATTTAGTTGGTTTATTAAGCTAAAATTATTTGTTATAATCTATAACATGAATTAACTTATTAAACATAAATCTCAGTTTTAATTAAGCTTAATACATAAAAAAAAAGAGCCAAACTTGTTAATATATATAATATTAAAAAAAATTAATCATATATATCTAACACACATAGATTTAAAAAATAAATAAATTTAGGTTTATAATTTTTTAAATATAAAAAATTAGATTAGATTTAATTATACATCTAAAAAAAAAACCATTATCTTCCGCGTGGATGACAAGTGGACAAGGCTCCATTCAACATAGTTTTCAGAACCTAGCCGGTCCAAGGCTCAGGTTTTGGGTTTTGACCGGGTCACCGGGTTGCTCAGGCCAAAAATTTTAAAAAAATTAAAACGATGTCGTTTTAGTAAAAAAAAAAAAACAAAAGTCAACGAGTTGCAACTGGGTTTTTGATCGGGTCTTACCTGGTCAACCAGGTCACCGGGTCATACCTTGTTTTTTCTTCATCTATTTTTTTAATCCAATCCGGTTCGAGTCTCAGATCGATCGGGTCTCAGATCAACCCGTCGGACCAAACCGGGTTTGAAAGGCCGTCCACCAAATCTGAGACAGACAAAAACTGAGATCATTGGGATGATGTCATCACAAATGCCGTTCTGACCTGGCAATCTATCTTCAGTTGACAAATCAGCAATTTTAAGCCCATAGGCGATGCGGATCCCACACTTAATTAAATGATTAAACATATTGCCATCATATTCACTTTGGAGTTTGGCCAATTTCTTTGTTATTTAGGATATTTTGTTTTTTTATGAATAAGACTAGCTTTTTAAATTGAGATTTAATTATTTTTCATGTGCTAAATTTCATGTAGAATATCCACGTGATATATTCACAAAAGATTTTCTTACAATCTTTAAAAAAAAAAAACAAATTGAGATCTTGCATAATAAATAAAGAGCAAAATAACTTAATTGCAAATAAATATCAATTGGAAAAAAGATATTTAGATTAATTTAGATTGTATTTGTTTTTCCATTTAAAAATATTTTTTAAAAAATATATTTAAAAAAACAACTACTATCACAAATTAATAACTTACTCATTACTAGTATTACTAGTAGATCACTTTTCTTTACCATTTTAGGTAAATACTTCATTCACTCTTATGACTGTCAAAGCTCAAATTCCTGCCTACCTGACTGCCACCCTTTGTTGGTATATAAAGAGCACAAGACTTCAAATTTTGCATACCCCAATAGACATCAAGAAAACAAAGAGGCCACAGAAAACACAAACCAAAAATCCCCAACCAATTCAAATGGATGCCTCCATCTTTCACTCTGCAAATTCTGATTTCTCATCCGAATCTTGTTTTAGATCACCAGACTCTTTTTATAGCCAATCTTTTAACCAAAGTTCTCTCCCTTTCAATGAAAATGACTCCGACGAAATGCTTCTTTTTGAACTAATCTCGGAGGCCACTCAAGAAACATCAAGAACAACTTTCTGTAATGGAATTGTTAAGGAAGAAGAGGTCAGTTCAGTTGCCAAAAGAACTCCCGACAAGGAAAAGTCCTACAGGGGTGTTAGGAGGCGGCCATGGGGCAAATTCGCAGCGGAGATAAGGGATTCCACAAGGAATGGCATAAGGGTATGGTTAGGCACATTTGACAGTGCAGAAGCAGCTGCTTTGGCTTATGATCAAGCTGCTTTTTCGATGAGAGGACCTGGGACTATACTAAATTTCCCAGTTGAAAGAGTGAGGGAGTCGCTTAAGGATATGAAGTGTAGTCATCATTATGAGGATGGGTGCTCACCTGTGGTGGCTCTAAAGAGAAAGTACTCCATGAGAAGGAAATTGGGAAGCAGGGGCAAGAAAGAGAGGAATGCAAGGATAGAAAATGTAGTCGTTTTGGAAGATCTAGGTGCTGATTATTTGGAACAACTGTTGAATTCATCTGGAAAGGCTACGAGTCCTTGGTGAAGTATCTTGATTTTATATATTTCATTTTTTTTTCTCCTTCCATGAAATTTATTGAAATGGTAGGATTGATCATATGCTGAATCTACATGTGTATTTTTCTTTTTTTCTCTTCTCATTTCTCCCTTTTTCCCTTGTAAAGGGATTGAAGATTGTTGTATCTCTCTTGTACGTGGGCCTGATATACCACATAAATAATTATCATTGTAAAAAAAAAAAAAAAAAAAAACGAGGTGACTGCTGCCGTTCGTTGAAATACTTTTTTAACATGGTTCCACAGAGACTCGGCTAAACAGAGTAAAAAATTGCTTCATTCTCTGTTTTGGGTAAAAATACCCAGATCTGCACAAAAAGTTAAGTTGCACTGCTGCAGTTCAACAAGGCATTCGTCACCAAAATTTATTGATAAATAAAACTAGTGTTTTCAAACACTAATTAAACATATTCTATCTATTAAGAATTATGATAACTGTTTAAAGTGTTTTTTTATTTAAAAATATATCAAAATAATATTTTTTTTATTTTAAAAAAATTATTTTTAAAATCAGCACATCAAAACAATTTGAAAATATAAAAAAAATATTTTTTAATAAAAAAATATTTTTATCTATACGTTGACCTATGTCAACCTGTGTTGACCCTCCCGATCTGTGACCTGGTTCTTGTCCTGGTTGACCCCTGAGTTGGGTTTTAAAATTATGATAATAACAATTTTTATCCTTATGTTGATTCGGGTCAACCCGGGTTGACCCTCCTGGTCTGTAATGGGGCCTTGCCCTGTGTTGACCCTAGAATCTAGTTTTAAAACTATGATAATAACAATTTTTATTTTATGTTGACTTGGATCAACTGAAGTTGATCCTCCTAACACGTGACACCAGCCTTGCCCCATGTCGAACCTCAAGTCGGATTTTAAATCTATAATAATAACTATTTTTGTTTTTATATTGACCTGGATCAATGGTACTCAACCCTACTCATGACTTGGATCTTGCCCTGGATCGACACCCGAATCAAGTTAAAAACTATAATAATAATCATTTTTATTCTAACACTAACCCGGGCCTCTATCATTGACTATGGCTTTGTCCCGAATCGACCTCTGAATTGAGTTTTAAAACTGTAATAATAGTCATTTTTTTTCTTACACGTTTTTGTTTTATAATTTTAGAATTGAAAGTTTTTTACAAGGATATTTAAGAATAAAAAATATTATCATTGTAGACATATCTCTTCTATACTTTCTATTTTAAAAATATAGAAACTCATTTTAAAATTATTCTAGAAATGAATTTATTTTTATATCTTTATTTATATTTCTTCAATCAAATATTTTTTTTTTAATTGATTTTTATCCTAAAACAGTAACTAGACAATACTTTTCGTCCTTTGAAAAATCAATGTGCATGTGTTAATCGAATTTCAGTCATGCAGGAACATTCTTGTTGGGTATATAAATAATAAGAATAAATGGTAAGCAAATGGGATAGATAGCATTCGAAAAGATAATAATATCAGCAATCTTCGAAACTGACAAGTGGCGGACCTATGCAAATTGCAAAGTATCTCTGTAAACAGGGGGCAGTAGAATAAGAAAAGGGTCTTACATTTCATCTTGAAAACACTGTTAGGGTCTAATTTGAGTTCAAGACTCAAGAAAATAACTCTTTACAGCTAATGATATTTGGATTAGGTGGAGTATGGCTACCACTCTTCGTTAAGAAACAATTCCTTCGACGAACAGGATAATATTTTATTGTTTCATCGTCCCTATCTTCTACTCGTTCCACCGAATTTCCTCTTGTAAAGCATTATTAACAACGTACTTTGCTGGTTGAAAATATTATTTCCTCGTCGGATTGTGATCTAATCTACTATTATTCGGAGGCGTCTTACATTTCGAATTGTGATTTAACTAAAAATATCTAATTAACGTCATACTCTCGGCCTAACAAATTAGTTACTAGCAATCAGTAAATAATCAATTCATCTGTTGATAGTTTCTATTCAAGCAAGCATCTCTTCTCTGGTTTCGTATTTTCTTTTCGAAAGATAGTCGAAACAACTAGCCTGTAAGGCAAATATTTATGAACCAAGAAACTTCGGCAGCAAGCATACCATTCGTCACGTGGTATTTGATTATTCCAAATTCAACACCAAGATTAAGAGTCATGAGTGGTCAATATCTACTCATTCAACGTGGATCGTTATTTGTCTTCAATTTGATAGAATTGAATAGTCACTTTGACAGGTAACGGATATATCACTATCCTTGCTCCTCGGTTAACTGAACTTGGCCATGTATTTTTAAGGAAAGAGACAATTTAGGTTTTTCTATCTCACTCTCTGTCTCAATTCTGTTTTCTTTTTTCTTTTTTCACTCAAAACTTGAACAAATGTCAACAAGACATGAGCAGGCATGTTCAGTTTTTCCCTCTGGAATATGAACACACGGAGTGCACTTCGATTCTTGAAACTCGAATTTGAAAGTGAAACCTTATCTCTTCTCCATGCTTCGCAAAAGTTAATATTACTTGCAAAATAGTCTTAATAATGGTCAAGTTCTTATGATGGATCTGCTAAGTGTATATTTATTTTTTTTAAATACTTTTGGTAAAATTTAAATTTGTTTTTAACTTTAAATTATATATATTTTTTAATGTTTTTGGATCGTTTTGATGTGCTGATATAACAAATAATTTTAAAAAAATAAAAAAAAATATTTTAATATTTTTTAAAATAAAAAACACTTTAAAAAATAACTAGTATTATATTATATTTTTAACCATAGATTTTTCTCAATTTTAGTGGCTAATATTTAATGTCGTGTCAACTTCTACCTGCATTGATTAATTTCCTAGCTATTTCATTTTTAATTTTTTGGGGCCTGAGTGACCGCTAAGTTTATGATTTTATTTCCAGTCGGCATTCTGTTCATGGACTATACCTTTCACTACGGAGCATTTTTTTTTTTTAAAAAAAAAGCTTTTCTCTTTGAAAGTACTTTTCTAGGGATGTAATTGTTTCTCAGAAAAGAAGTCTCAAACAATATATTTTTCCTATCTGTTAACATTAGAAAATTCCTAGAAAAGATTTATTTTATGTTTACTTCTAATAATCGTAGTTGTGTTTAGCATAGATTACCACGTGTCCAATTTATTAGCTTATTGGTTTGCATTATACCATGGGTCTGAACAAATTATTCAGACGTGGCTAACGTGTATTTCAAAAGAACTTTTTTTTTAAATGAATTCAAAATTAGATACATACAGGGACGGAGCTAGAATTATTTGTTAGAGGGGGCCATAATTAATATAATAAAATATAATATTTATTTTATTTTATTATACATGAGTTGTAAAAAAAACCTGTATAATTTAGTTTTATTCAAATAACTTACTATAAATATATAATGATCTTTGTATAAGGTAAAAGGTTCGAAGAAATACCAAATTGAGTCAAAGCAACGAAGTTAATTTCATCTTCATAATATATTCATCACTTTAATGTTGTTGGTCTTTATATCTATCAAAT
>Ga0307515_10025486_pt1 | contig 10228 bp, 9 predicted proteins | sample 17_EM_MG_FD_194513 | JGI IMG/M metagenome (GOLD analysis project Ga0307515, IMG submission 194513) | Populus trichocarpa ectomycorrhiza microbial communities from riparian zone in the Pacific Northwest, United States - 17_EM | ecosystem: Host-associated > Plants > Roots > Unclassified | place...
CTATGAACCTGCCCCCCCGGGTGTGGTCGACGACAAGCCCCGAAGCGCTGAGAATTCAGGTGGATGAATTTCGGGAGGCAGAAGCAAGTCATTTGCCAACATGTAGAGCTGAACGAAATCATATTGCCATCAGGGACGCACTGTCACTGTACCCAACGCGTCCGATGTGCGACCTGAACACCCCTAAACGAGACATACAAAGCAAAACAGTCCAAAACCAAGTCCTCCAGAGACCGAGAACCAATTATGGTAGGCATGTGATGCACCCAAAAATGCGGAAACAGACGATGAAGCGGATGGAAGGTTGCTGTGGCAAAAAACCTGATGACGAGAGCTACAGAATGAGAATGAGAATGGGAATGGGAATGGGAGAGAGTCCCATAACAGGCTTGGGTTACGAAAGTTGAATCCGTGATAAATCTATGTTCTGTCCAAATTCTACCCGGCGCAAGATGGCCTTTTCCATCCTAGAGAGCGCTCTTTGACGAGCCACATCAAGCTCATCACAGTGTAACGCTTCCTCTTCGAATTGGGAGCGTGGTCGTGAGGCAGGTCGAGTAAGTACCACAAGCGGTATGTCCGGACGTGGGAGATTCATCGCCCGGTTCTGCGCATTCTGCGCATTCTTCGCCATAGATGATAGAGCATCGGAGGAAGGTCGCCGTGGGATGAGTACCGAGGAATTATCCGAAAAGGGTGTCCCCTCTCGCCGGTGGTTGACCGAGTCTGATTCTATGGACGCAGTCCCACGTCCCCCAAATAGATCCAAGTATGGTGTATATCTACCTTCTTCCCGCGATTTATGCGTCATCTCTGAATCAACCTTGCGGTATTCGTCTCCTCCCGACTCTCGCACATGATGGCCAATATCCAACTTCTCGAAGAAGTCGGACTCTAAAGGAGTCGCATTAGCGACATGCAACTTGGGCGCCTTGTTCCCTCCAAGGAACACGTAAGGGGGATTCTCCTCGAAGGCGGTGGAGGGTGTCGGGGGCGAGACAATGGTTGGGCTGGTGTGCGCCGTCTGGTAGCTATAATGCGGCGTTCGTGGATATCCTGTCCGATCATCCGGACTATCCATAGAGTCCCCAAAATGATGAGGACCTCTCCTTTCAAGTCCGCGTTGAGAATGCGCGGTACTACCTGCTCGGCTTGGACGTTGGGGGTCTCGAGCTTGGGAAGAAAGATAGGCGGTCTCTTTGCCAGAACTCATATTTGAGCCATGAGTGTAAAAGTGCCTGTCAGGCTCGTTGTCCGGAGGTGCGTCTTGTGACCTTGATCCTGCCATGCCATTGTAGCTTGCTACTGAGGGCCTCCTCCCTTCGCCCGCGCTTTGATAAGAGGGCAATGGAGGAGCATCGCTTGGGATGAAAAGACGGGGCAGAGGCATCGCCCCTGGCCTGGTTCTTCCTGGAGGCTCTCCTAATCGAGAATTGCCCATAAAGGATCCAGGTGGGCCCCCGTATCCTGCGTTTGCCCTGCGTCCAGATCCCTCTCTTACGAGGCTGGCATTGTATCCTCTTGCAACAAGTACCCCCGAATCTCCCTGCTCTAATAAGGGCTCAAGTGTCTCACCCGGATGGACGGCAAGGTCTGGAACGGTTATGCCACTCGAAAGGGTTGTCCATGAACTCTTGTTTCTCAGTATTCCTCCTCTTCCACGGCCTCCGAGATCGCGTGATCCAGATTGAGGCGACGTGGCTGTGAATAAGAACCAGGGAGTGGGGTGAGGAATTGTGGTCATTGAATAGCAGAGAAAGAAAGAGTGAAGTGCTCACGGTACTCACGGTCATGGCCATCGTCAGACCGATTGATGCTGCCGACCCTCCCACGACGAACCGGACTCGCAACCTGGTCTGCTTGCATTTCGCGGTATTGGCGAATCAACGAGTCCTCGTCAGCGCCTCCTTGGTCGGACACGCTGTCCTCGAGAAGCTGTTTCCACAGATTGCCGGTACCGGCACGACCAGTCTACAGGGGTGCACACGACACTATCAGTATTCCAAACCATTGTGCATGATACAATAGTTTCACCTCCATCCGTGGAACTGAGATCTCTTGGTTTACTGTTGGAGATCCACGCTCGAAGTTGGTGGTCTCGCTTTCTGGGTGGGGATAAGGACGAGGAGCTCTCGGGTTTTCTACTGAAGCCGAGGCGGCCTTTTTCCCTGGATTGTTAGGGCTTCCTGGTGAAACAGGACTATCGGTTTTGATTCGCCTAGCATTTCCGGCACCTCCGCGGCCACCGACGCGCTAGGAAGAATCCACAAGTGTTAGGATAACGACACGTGTATTGTCCATGACTACCAAAAACATAAAAGAAAGGGCAGCTTACCACAGCTGGGCGAGCCTGTTCCAGTAGCTTAGGTTTGGGCTTGGGCGGCGGAGCGGTGAGGGAGAACTTGAACTTTGGGAACTTTTTTGTCTTGCCTTGTACAGTGCTAGGCCTGGTTGTCAAGAAGTCTTCACCCTGATTTCGAGAGATGATTGAGGAGTGAGAAGACGAGGTATGGCCAGTGGCTGATCCAACATCAAGCTCGGAAGCAGTATCAAGGGCAGCGGTACGAGTGCTAGCGTACATCTGTAGGTTGGTACGCCGATTCGACAAGAACAGGAGGGATTGAAAATGGCGCTCACCGTAAATCGCGGTTATCATGATAGAAGCCTGAAGAGGTAGTTGCACGGAAGGGGTCGTGCATTGGCTCTGGCTCTGTACATAGGATAGGGTGGATGTGGAGTCAGCCGATCATATCATCACAACTTCGAATGAAGGGGTCGTCTGGGACCTTGTGCTTGTAAATCCCCGGTGTGTTTAGTGCGATATCCATTACGGGACATGCTTATTTGGGCGAGATGCGAGTAGAGATAGGGGGCTAGGAGGACGCGACGGGCAAAGGGGAACACGGGCGCTGTCTCAGCGTTTCAGCCAAGGTCGTCGAGGTCGGGGTCGGAGGGCGTGTGCTCGCCGTGTTGGACGGTGTAAGTAGGTTCGAGTGAGTAAGGAAGTGGAAGAGTGACATGATGAGATGAGATCGCGGGGATATGGGATATAGTATTCACCAGGCGTGCGGGAATGACTATCTCCCACCTCCGTCGAGCATCTCGGTGCCTTAATTGATGTGAGATGCGAGAACCAACCTTGAAGCTTTCGACAAGATAGCGAAGGTGGCTGGGGCCAATCACAGTCATCACAGTACCCACACAGTACCCACGAACCCGGGATTTGAAATGAAACGTATGATAACTAGTTTAAGCATATGGTAAATCGTAAAATTGTCGCCGATAACCAATCGCCTCGTGTGAGTACACATACAACTGACGTATGATGAGAACGAGTATTCCAACCCTACCACTCGACTCGCACCCGGCCATCCTTTGCCATCTCAAAGCGGCCACTTTACGTGAATCTATCATACTTCCTAGTGCTGTCGATGTGACAAATTATTACAGCACGTCCCACTATACTCAAACAGTACCTACATCCAATAGAAAGACGCGAGGCACAGAGAAGCACGTGGAGCTGGACAACCAAGGAACGTAAGATTAACTATCAGAGTTGCAGAATAGACTAGTCCACTGTCGGCCAAACTCAGCCTTGTGATCCAGCCACCTTCGCCTTCTTCATCTTAGCGAGCAGTTCTCGCTCCGCTCCGCTACATTCAGCATTCAACTCGTCGACGCGTGCAGAGCTCCTCTACCGTCGCACTCACATCTGGAGGTAAAAAGTCCCCGACGCGATGGTTAGGGGGTGCCTGAACAGCTTCTGATGGATGTATATCTTTACGTTGGTGGTGAGGCGAGGTTGCAGGGCTGTGGCCTATCTACATGCTTTGGAAGAGACTTATCCCCGTTACACCCCAAGATACTTGGGTGCAGGATGATTCCTTGATTGTACCATTCACCACTTGTAGCCCTCCTCGGGGGCAGCGCCTGGAGTGAGGACAATGCTACCGTGGTGACGAGTACAACCCCCTACAAGGACGACGCGAGTCGGAGCGGACGGTGAGCCGCGGGTGATTTGCGCCGCCGGGTATAAACGACCGGAGAAGTGGGTGTGGGTGATGGGGTACATGATGGGGTACATGATGGGGTACCCCTGGAAGTGGTATTGATCCCGTTGCGTAGCTCCGATCTTCTCCACGAACGCTGCTGACAAGGTCCCGCTGGACCCCTGGATAGCCTGCATCGATGAAGAGGGATATACATGTAGGACGGAGGCTGGACATGTTCGTCGGCAGACGCGAGAGACACATTAGTGCTTTCTGCTCCTGGAGTATTAGCAGAAGCAGGCTCACGCCTCAGGGTCATTAGTGTGGGCCCTTGTTCAGCTCAGCTGTGGTATCCAAGGAGGATCGAACAGCAGAGTGTGATAGTCCAGGCCCCGAGCGTCTCTGAATGACCCTGTCGACGGCGTTAGGTGTACCACTAGTGGAAGGCGGTTCAGTTTCGCTGCATCGCCGCTTTATTGAAAGGACGATATCGACATCCGCAGCGGGGGGATGGGACGACGGGCGTGGAGGCGAAAGGGGGGAAAGAAGCGGTTGAGAGACGGCTATAAGTAAGCATTAACGTTCATGGGCTGTGTTCCTGAGTTGGGCAAGAGTTGGTCACTCGGTGCTGGCATAAATCCCGGTCATGACATGACATGGAACAACGAGGCACAAACTCATTTAACTATCGTATCTCTGGGCTAATGTACATGTACGTGTCACGAGATCCACAGCTAGCTTTTCCTAGGAAATATAAATAAATAAAACCACCCTCAGGCGGAGGCTATCGGACGTTACAAGCGGAACAACCTTAAATTTAACGTAACAGGGAGACTAGGAACGCTGGAGCTGTGGATCGTCACCCTTCATACCAACCATCGCTCGGCGGAGGAGGGCCCTCTCCATTTTGGAGAGCTGCTTCACCGGCGGTGTTTGTAGTTGTGTTTCTGTTTCCTGAGATCCTTCGATGACGTCGGATTCTACCTGCACCGCGGTGACTGGCAATGGAGACGGCGATGGCAAAGGCGAAGGCAAAGGCGACGAAGACAAAGACAATGGCAATGGCAGTAACTCGGGTAGCTGGGGCAATGAGGGTACAATAGTTGTGACAGTGGGTGCCGGAGAAGACGTAGGGATATCGGTTATGTGGTTGGGTGGTGTGGAGGGCTCAGTCCGGGCTCGATGGTCGCGCGTAGAGTCAACTGTCAGTATGACAGATCGCTCATGGTACATTAGTAATGACTCGCGAGGTGATATATCGTTTTCGTTATTGGTATCGAGATTGTGCGGGTCGGGTTGGGGTTGGGTTTGGGATTGTTCACCGGCTTCCAGGTGAGACTCGGATCGATGAAATGATTCTGACGAGGCTGGGTTCTGACTATACAGCGAATTTTTAGTGTATCCTGCGGTAGAGAACCTGCTGTTCGGCCGTTCTTTGGTGCATTCCGTAGCCCCTGAGAAGGCGAGGGCCGATTTCTTCATCGACTGTCCATGAAAACAGGGCAATTGACCATCCGTGGGTCGATTGTGGTCGATGTATGCCGACATCATAGGAGTGGAGCGTCCGTCGTGTCGTCGCGGAATAGCAGGGAGGGAACGTGGGGTATGGTATGATCCTTGATGCAGAGGGGCGGCGTACGTTGCATGATAAGAGTCAACATGTGGTCCATCAAACCAGAGTCGATTGCTTGGGCCATGCATTGGACCCAGAGTGTCGGTTGCCTCGTCATAGGATGGTGGTGGGACAGTGGATAAGAAATGTTGGTCGGGGCTTGAAGTTGAGGAAGGATACATAGCATGAGGGTCGAGGGAAGTACGAGGGAACTCCCCAAGTTCAGTTACGAGACCTGCTGAGTTGGGATAAGAGGATCGTATCATAGAGCCCGAAGGATCTCGCGTTGATGGCCTTTGCTCTTCCCATTGAAATCGACTGGCTTCTGGAGGGGTATCGGGTAGAGTCGTGGCAATTGTTCTTGTAGCCCCCGATCCAGTAGGTGTTGGACCTTCCAAGGGCGTAGGGTACTGATGACGCTCGAAGCCTCCATTATCCGGCCATCCCGAGTCTCGTGATAACCTGTTCGGCGCCCCTTGGCCGTGAAGTGGCTCCAAAGACCACCGAGAAGCCCGATTACTGGGGTTGGGGCGAGGCGGGGTATAGGTACCAGTATCTGAAGTATAATCGAGAACTACGTCCGTATGGTCGGTGAAGGTGCTAAGCCTGTCGACGGCGGAAGGATCGGAGTCTGGCGGGGGAAAACCGAGGCGAGATCTATCGTCAGCTAACTATGAACGTCGTAGGTTGGGGGTGTAGGAAGTAGGAGGTCTACGTACTGGAACTCTTATGTCTTGTCGACGTAGTGGGTGACGTAGGGGAGGTTTTAGACGAAGCACGGAAAGAATTCCCAGCGCCCCCACGGCCAAAAGAGCCCTGCCAGAACAAAAAGTGTGTTAGAACCTGGTATAGCTAACCCAAAAATGAAACTGGAAGGAAATGAAAAAAATAACACATACACCGCTCCGTGGGGTTGGGGGTTGCTTTTTGGGTTTGGGTTTGGGTGGAGAAGCAGTAAGAGTTAGTTTGATCTTAGGGAAGCGAAATCTTTTTCCCGAAGCGACCGAACCCTCCGCATCCGATTCTTCGATCCTAGCGCTGGCGGCTTCGGAGGATGACACGATGGAGTAGGTGCTCTCCATCGCTAATGTCTCATCATGTCCCGGTACTACATTGGTTCCGTCGCCGTGGTGGTTATAGTATGCAGCCTGGCTGCTCGCCCTGGACTGCGCAGACATCGCCGGTGATGACTGGTTAGTTCTCTGTGCCTCAGCTTGATGGTCTTCTGAGTTTGTAAACCCATGGGATGATATGAGGTCTACTCGTGGTGCTTCGTAACCCGGTTAGTCCTGGTGGCGTCCCCGACAGGTTGAGCAAATGATTCTAACCTTGTTTCGGTGATAAGACACGGAACGGAAACATATCCTTATGCTTATGGAGAGGTGTATATACAAGAAAGAGAAGCAGAACTGACGAAGGGGCTTGATAGTCGGACAGAGGGGAGATGAAGGTGAGAAAAGCGCTGGCCTCCGGGTGTATGATCGCTCCAGACAGGTGAGTGCCAAGCGCCGACCAGACATGTTTCAGTCATTTTTAGACATGCTTTCCATTTTGAATCATGTTCCTGAGAATGGCACTGGCAGACGAACAAATGGAGCCCTGATCGGGTTTGCTGGGCAGTTTTGATAGATCGTGGGGCTAGTTGGCAACCTAGCAGTGATCACCGCTCTGTGCTCACATATACACGTGCACATGTTCGTGTCAAGATAGTAGCAGTCTGTCTTAGGTGGAGCAGGCAGGACGTCCACCCTGAACTAACTGTTCCAACGGGTGAACGAACAACGGGCGGCTTGAAGCATGATCCTTGCATCCAGTGCGTCTGCTCACATTATGTGTGGGCCATTGTCGTGTCAGGATTCAAGTTTGCCTCCAGCCTCAATCGGGCAGAGTAAACGGTCGAGCCCCTCGAAAACATGCTAGCATCACCTTAACATACCGTCGACCGTGGACGATCGGAATCCCATTGTACTATGAACCGACGATATCTACAGACGCATCAAACCAAATGATTTTCTATTTTATTTTTAACTACGCGGGAATCGGGTGGCGGTCCAGCTCGATACCGAAGAAATCACCTCAATGGCACTGGAAGTGAGACAAGTACTAACCGAGTTCCCAGCTACAATAAATTTCATGTAAAATCGACATTCATTTGACTCCAAGCCTCTCCTTGCGACGCAAAGAAATTGAGCGTCACAGCAGCGCAGGCTTGGGGTAAAGGTGGTAAAGAGAGTTACAATCGCCTTCAACCCAAATTCCGCCCTACGAAGGAGCGCCTCCTCAACCTGTACCACAAGTTCGCTTGTATGGAGAGTTCCTCCACCATAGTATTGGGTCGCGAGCGCGGTGCTGGTGTATGCGTTTCCAGTTCCCGAAAAGTGGGCCCGTCGGTCGTAGCGTCGCCACGCTCCGTGACAAATTGAGAAAGAGAGCAAACTACGGAGTACACTGGGGCGTGTTGGTGTTGAACCTTCCGCGAAGGCGCCAAGATCGTGTTTGTTGGGGCCCGCGAAAAACGTGGGAGGACGTTATGAATATGATTCATACCAGCTCGCCAGGTTTCACTAGATTCACATTCGTCGTCGTTACGAGCACTCCCACACGCGTATCGCTGGGAGTCTTGCCAGTGAGGAGCGTGCGACTGTAAAACATCTTGCGGATGTAGGGCGTTTCGGAAACGAGGATATGACAATGGCGGAACCAGGCAGTTCTGTAAAATATAGAGTTTGCCTGTAAAATATCATCAGCGCAAGAAGGAATCCGAATGGAATCACTGACCCTGTCGAGCGAGTGACTGCCACGACACCGGTGGGGGGTAATAGTAGTTTTGACGATGGGCTTTCCAAGCCCCTGAAGCTCGCTCTTCAGATTCAAGAGCCGACCTTTTAAAGTGGAGATATCGTATGACAGCCTGATCATGAAGTTTGAGGCCTGCATCCTGAAGGAGGACGGGATGTGTATGACGAGAGGGGGGGAGGATTACAAATGAATGATTGAGGGGGGGCATGTGGCTATGAAGGGCCAAGCCAGCCGGCGGATACATTCAAGAGAAGGGGGAATAAATCACCAATTCGACATTTACAAAATCTCAGCCATATGCCCCTGGATTAGCCAGTCTTGCTGGCAATGAAAGATTTAGACGTTGGAAATCGATCCGGCGTCGCTTGTACAGTAGAGGCACCAGAATAAATGAAAGTTACACGTGTTGGCCTCGAGGCCAGAATTCGTGGGATACAATGGGCGCCCTCCAAAAGGTCACTTTCGTGAGGGCGAGGGCTCCCAGGAGAGCTGAGCCTTAGCGTGATCTACGCTCGGCTCAAACTCCATCCTTTGCAGTAGCGCCTTCTCCATTTAGCGCCTTCTCCGTTTTGGAGGACGACTTGGGCTGGCACGATATCCAATTCGTCGACGTGCAAAGATTGCTCTTCGGTGTCGAGAGGAGTTGTGAAAATAACATGAGTTTGGTACGGTGGTGGAGTGGGCGGGAGTGGGCGATGGGCACTCTGCGCTGGTCGAGTTGGTGGGGCGACAACTGGATTGGGGGGAGGGGACATGGAACTTTGAGAACAGCGCAGTAGAACTAACTTGGAACGTTCTGTATATCTTCTTCTTGTGGTCCGTTGGACGGTATTCCCCTCCAAGTAGACTGGAGCGGAGCGAGCCTCCTCATAGGATGGGAGTTGGTCGTCTTCAAGGGGCAGGTCTGGGGTGTGTAGAGGGTGATCCAGTATCCGTGCGTCGCTCTCGCCTAGATCTAGGAAAGAGTTGGGGCGATCGACAACCTGGAAAGGCCTGCGGGGGCGGGGATGTGTGTGGGAACGAGAGGGTCGGGTTCTTCGCTCTGCACGGTGGTGGAAGGTAGATAAGTCGATAAAACTATGGTACGACGCAGGGTCTATTTGTTGGGCTGGAGTCATATCAGCATGTTTAGTTCCTTCGATAGCAACAAGCAACGGTCAGGAATACGGAGACTCACTTGTTCTTGCTCCTTGCTCTTCTCGGCATGGAAGATGGTGATCGATAGCCCTTGGGTGGGGCATTTCGAGGCGGACGGGAGACGAGGAGGTGAGGGAGAGGAGACGGGAGAGGATAAAGGGTTGATAGAGGAAGCAGCCAACACCGATAACTAGCAACAGCAATAATACAAGGCTTAGTTGAGATGTCGAATAGTGGATCTTCTAGTCAATTGAGGACATTTACTGGTCGTGGGTGTGGGGGTCGAGTGGCAGATCATCAGACACGGCAGTTGCTGTGGTTTACTGTAGTGAATGTCAGTTACAGTAGATTGACCAAAATGGGGTATAAGGCGGTGGCGTTCCCAGCCTCTCCCCTGATTCTCGCCCTGGATTTACCTTTTCTGGGCATTTATGATAACCGAGTCCCGCAACGCACCTTTTCCCCTCTCGCCTTCACTGTCCGTCAGCAATCGCGCGAGGTGTCGGACATGAAAAGTGCCACGGCGCTAAGGCTCTAACGGACGCATAATGGGCATATGGGCATATAAGGTTGACTCCATCCGAGAGGCCCGACCACAGCCACCAACCTTGACTGGTGGGCTAATACCTCGCCGAGCCCACACCATGTAGTTAGAACAACTGATGTAAAGCATGTAGATAATTAATATACA
>Ga0307515_10025488_pt1 | contig 10228 bp, 10 predicted proteins | sample 17_EM_MG_FD_194513 | JGI IMG/M metagenome (GOLD analysis project Ga0307515, IMG submission 194513) | Populus trichocarpa ectomycorrhiza microbial communities from riparian zone in the Pacific Northwest, United States - 17_EM | ecosystem: Host-associated > Plants > Roots > Unclassified | place...
CGAGGCGGAGTATCATCCATTCGGCGTCAACGCGACCGGCGGCGGCACGGGGCTTGCGTCCGACATCGTCAATACCGCAATCACGACGGTCAAGATCGATGTGCGAAACTGCAACGGCGCTTCGCTGTATTTCGATAGCATCTGGACCGGGTTCGATGCGGATGCGCAGGTGGTTCTCGGTGCGGACGATGCGGATGGTGCCGATCTGGTCAATCTGGCTTTGCCGCTGTTTCAAGCACGCGGATGGGTGGGCTACGTTGCGGTCCATGGCCGCTACTGGAACGGCACGGGCAACCGCGTCAACGCCGATCTGACGGATGCGCTGACCAATGTGCTGCCTTGCTACGCGGCTGGGTGGGATGCGGTCAATCACTCCATGAACCATCGCGCCATGTCCGGCTATACCGCCGCGCAGGTCGCGTATGAGGTTCAATCGTTGCGGGGGCTTCTTGCTTCACGAGGTCTGGTTCGCGGCGGTGAATTCTATGCCTCGCCGCTGTCTTCGACCTCCCGCGTATCGGAAAAGGTCATCAAGGATCTTGGCTTTGTTGCGCAGCGGCATGCACGCAAATTGAACATTTCCGTCACGCCATGGGGCGTGGACAATCTCCACTACCTCGGCGGCACCAATATCGGCAGCGCGACATCGGGTGGCGTGTCCGCCACCGCGTCTGGCGTCAATTCATCGATCTCCGGCTTTCAGACCTTCTCGAAGATCAAGCGGATGATCGACGTGATCGAGGCGTACAAGGATACCTGGATGCCCTTTTGGCATGGCATCACCCAGGCGGGCGACAGCGGTTCCGGCGAGGATGTCACCGGCGATGATCTGCTGATCTCCTACAGCGCGTTCCAGAAGACGCTTGACTATATCGCCGAACGGGAGGCGGCTGGTGGCCTCAAAGTGCGTGACGGACTGACTGGCTGGTACTATGGCGTGGGCCGGTAGCCCTATCTGTCGCGCCACGCCGCAATACAGATTTTCGCCGCCTGGAGACAGATTGCCGGAGTGTGTGAAAGACAATCCCGCGTGCACGCGACCTCGGCTCAGTCGCAGTGCCGATAGCCGGACTTGCGCGCCCTCAGATCGAAATGGAAATGATCCTTGTGGTGCGGATCGCTGCCGGGGCCGAGCACCGTGTTGAAATATTTGCAGCTGTCGCTGCGCACCGCCTTCAAAAGCCCCTTTTCGCGGAAGGCGAAGAAGCCGGGCTTGCGCACGTCGATCTCCTTGCCGGAATTCAGCACGAACTTGCCGACGTCGATGGCGTTGCCGTGGGCATGTTCCGACATCGGGTTGCCGCGCTGCGAATTCATCGTCCGGCAGGAATAGCCGCCAAGCGGCTTGATCGTCTTGATGCCGGAAAGGTAGCGGTAGCGCGCCGATGGCGCGAGCTCGTTCTTCACCCATTTGGCAAAGGCTTCCGTCACCTCGCAGTTGAGCTTGACGGATGGTTTGACGTCGATGCCGCCGGAAAGGCCCGAAAGCTCGATCGGATAGTCGATGCCGCAGGCCTTGCCGTTGGAAATGCGCGGAATGTCGGTGAACTCGACGCGCAGTTTCTTCAGCCGCTGGCGGCAGGCAATTTCGGAGGCGGGCATCTGCCCGGTGAAATCGGGCTCGGACTCGGAAAGGGGATTGCCGGCACGAGGCAGGAAAGCCACCTGCTGCTCGCCCTCGGCCTGTTGCCTGCGCAGCATCACCCGCTGCTGCTGATCGAGAAACTGGGCCTTGCGCGCCTCCTCGGCGGCACGCTTTTCGGCGCTCAGCGGCGGCAGGTCGGGATCGTATCCGGGGTCGACTTCGGCGGCCGCCGGAATCTCCTGCGGTCCCCCGAGCTGCTGCACGCTGTCGCCGCCGATGCCGCCAACCACCGGCTGGCTGGCATTGCCCTCGGCGATCTCATTGCCCCTGGCGATCTCATTGCCCTGGGCGATATCCCGGTTCTGTTCCTCGGCAAGACCGACAACAGGCGTCGAGGCGGTCTCGACACCCAGCATCGCATCCATGTTGACGCCTTCGGCCGGGACCGGCTGCGCGCTGGCAACCGCCAGCGGCTGCTGCATGGTGCTCTCCGGCTCACTATCAATCATCGGCAGGCGCTGTGCCTGCATGCGCGGGTCGACCGGAACGGCATCGTCGGAATTTTCGGAAAATGTACCGACCGGCGTGCCCGTCGACGGATAGGCGTTTTCCCGCGCGACGCGCCGGTGGTCGCGCACCGGCTCGATGGCGCTCACCCGTGCGGAGGAATCGATGCGGGCCGGCGGGCTCAGATCGTCCGTCGAGCAGGCGGCCAGCGAAAGCGACAGCACGAAGACCAGCACCGGCCGACGGAAAAGGGAAACATACGCCATACTCAATTGCCGCCTCTACCGGTGACGATGCATCGAAACGCACCATCCGCATCCGCCCTGTCCCCGCGCAAAACCTGCGGACCACCTGTGTCCAAAGGCGGGCGCGGCTGCGAAAAGACCGTGACTGAAGGGGATTTTATGCAAACAGGGTAAACGAAGGCTTTCGATGCCGTTACCGGTTATCCGCATTGCCGTCCGCAGCGCCGCAAAACAGCGTCTCAGAGATGCCGGACGGCGAGCTTGCCGCCCCATTTCCCGTTGAGATACTCGCAAACCAGCTGGCGGTGGCACTGGTGCGGCAGCGCTTCGGAGCAGAGCAGACAACTCCCGGCAAACGCGGAAGGTTCAAGCCGTGTCTCGATCTGCCGCTCGGCCATCAGGCTCATGAACCGGTGACGCAGCATGTTCCAATCCCCTTTCTCCTTCTTGAAGGCGGTGAGGATGTCTTCCGTCGGCGCCAGCAGCGGCTGATGCATGTAATCAGCGCCGCAAAGCTGTTTCAGGAAATACGGCAGGTCTGCGGCCTTGGCGAAGCCGGCAAGCTGCGAGGTATTGTGAAGCCGGATATCGACGACCCGCTTCACGCCGGCCTGCCGGATACGGCCAAAAAAGTCCGCCGCGGTGCTTTGGGTAAACCCGATCGTGGTCACATCGATTTGCATTCGCAGCAGTTCCTTCCTCCCTCGCAGCCTGCCCGGCCGGTTAGGCTGCGCCCATGTCCATCCACATCAGTTCGAACACATGGCCGTCCAGGTCTTCGACGGCACGGTTATACATGAAACCGCTATCCTGAGGCTCGCGAATGTCAGCCCTCCCGCCAGCAGCAGCCCCCGCCTCGGCCAGTCGGTCCACCTCCTGCCGGCTATCGATCGACAGGGCCAGCAGCACTTCCGTCGCTGCATGCGCGTCGGCAATCGGCTTTGGCGTATAGGTTGCGAAATAATCCGGCGTCGCCAGCTGGAACGTGATCGTTTCCGACCAGACCATGCTGGCTGAACTGTGGTCGCTGAACTGCTCGTTCTTCTGGCATCCGATCGCCTGGTAGAAGCGGGTGGCCTCGGCCAGGTTAGCAACAGGCAGATTGACGAAAATCATCTTGGGCATTGCAGGTCTCCTTGAAGGTCCATTCGTAAGGCGGGCTCAAGCCCGTAACTTCACGACGAACGATCCCGGCGCGGATCGACACGCAACGCGAAAAAAATCGACGACCAGAACATTTTCCATCAAGCGGGTTGGACGGCTCTCGTTGAGTGCGGCGCGCCCCTACCGCATCTCCAGCAGCAGCGCCCGATGATCGGAGACCTCCGGCTGCGCCACCGCGTCGAAGCTCACGACCTGCACATCCGGCGTCACCAGCATGTAGTCGGCGAAACGCCCGGCCTTTTCGTAATAGGATGTCCGCGTATCCGTATGCCCGCGCGAGACCACCAGATCGGACAGACCGAGATCGGCGAGCGCGCCGAACATGCCGCTTTCCGGCAAGACGTTGAAATCGCCGCAGACCACCAGCCGCTCGTTGCCGGGCCAGAGGTTCAGGATAATCTCGATCAGCGCGTCCGTCTGTTTGTCACGCGCCGGCGTGTCGCCTTTGCCGGCCAGATCACGCAGGCCGTGCATCTGGACGACGGTGACCGGAAAGCCATCCTCATAGCTGAACAGCCGCAGGCAATGCGCATTGCGCGCCCGCGGATGCGGTCCCCAGCCATCCGCTGAAAATGCGCCATGGATGAAATCGCCGGCCTGGCCGATGACGGCAAGCGAACGGCGCGCAAACGTCGCCAGTCCGAATTCGGAGGGAATTTCCGCGTCGCCGTCAAACAGCGTGCCTCGTGCCGTGGGGCAGAAGAAGGCGTCATGAGACGGAAGTGCAGCCCGGATCTCGTCGAACAGATTGGCGCGCTGCGGCAGTTCGACGCCATGATCCCGATAGACCAGCCAGTCCGACTTCGCAGCCGGCGTGCGCACCACTTCCTGAAGGCAGATCACATCCGCATCCACCTCCACGAGATACCGCATCAGCGGCGCATGGATCCGGCCGCCCCAGGCGTTCAAAGAAACGATGCGCAGCACCATCGACCGGCTCCAGCCATTATCCTCACGCGCGAACCGCCCGCAAAAATGGGGCGGCCCGATTGGCGAAATATCCGCCCGCCCTCACCGGCAATCGCCGTTGCCGATCACGCGAAAACCCTGGGCTTGCGCGGTGCAGGCATTCGGGAAGGTCTGTTCCCGGCGTCCCTGGCGGGCGCAGACCGGCGCGAATTCGCGGGTGCAGGCTTGCGGCCGGCGGTCCGGATCGCGCGGCGGACGCATGCCGCTGTCGTCAACGGGCCTTTCGTCCGCACGGCTGCATTCGCCACGGCCGATCACGCGGAACCCTTGAGCCTCGGCCATGCAGCCGTTCGCAAACGTCTGCTGGCGCCGTCCCTGGCGGGCGCAGACCGGGGCATATTCGCGGGTGCAGACCTGCGGGCGGTCGCCGCCGAAATCGGGCCGCTCCGGCCGGCATTCGCCACGGCCGATGACGCGGTATCCATCCACCTGCGCCTGGCAGGCATTGGAAAATGTTTGTCGGTCGTCACCGCGGCGGGCGCATACCGGGTCGTACTGCATGGTGCACATCTGCGGCCTGGACGGTTCGGGGCGGGGACGCGGTCGTCCGCCGGGTTCGTCGACAACGACGGTGCACGCCGTCAGAGCGCCCAGCGACAGCGCCATCAGCGCGGCAATACGGATCATAACGCGTTGAAACGGCATCATTCGCAGTCCTCCCCCAATTAGAACGCCGCGCGTCGAAACCGGCGCGAACGGACGCTGTAACACTTTGAATCACCGCGCCATTTTGGTGGGAAATCCGGCGCGGTCAAGCGCGGGACGCAAATGCCCGCAAAGACCGCCTCAATCTTCAGGCTGCGCCCGGTCACCGTATACAACCGCTACCGGAAATGAAAAAGCCCGCGTCCTTGTCGAACGCGGGCAATCGGCAGTTCCGTCTTTTTGGATCGGTCAGGCAGCGCGGCCGTAGGCGGTCTGGCCGCTGTCGGCGGAGAGGCGGAAGGTCTGCAGCAGGCTTTTCAGCTCGCGGCTTTCCTGTGCCAGTGTCTGGCTGGCTGCTGTCGTCTCCTCGACCATGGCAGCGTTCTGCTGGGTCATCTGGTCCATGCTGTTGACGGCCGTATTGACCTCGGCCAGCCCCGTTGCCTGCTCGCGAGCAGCCGTGGCAATCGAGGCCACATGCTCGTTCACCCGGTTGACCAGTCCCTCGATTTCCATCAGCGCATCTCCGGTCGAGCGTACCAGCGTCACGCCGGTCTCGACTTCGGTGGCGGAATTGCGGATCAGTTCCTTGATCTCCTTGGCAGCACCGGCCGAGCGTTGCGCCAGCTCGCGCACTTCCTGCGCAACGACGGCAAAGCCGCGCCCGGCATCCCCTGCCCGTGCCGCCTCGACGCCCGCATTGAGCGCCAGAAGGTTGGTCTGGAAGGCGATCTCGTCGATGACGCTGATGATCTGGCTGATCTTGGTCGAAGATCCCTCGATCCGGCTCATGGCGGCAATCGCGTTGCGGACGATATCGCCGGACTTGGCAGCGCTGCCCTTGGTCTCGTTGACCATTTCGCGGGCCTCTGCGGCGCGCTCGGAGGCACTCTTGACCGTCGAGGTAATCTCGTCCAGCGCCGCCGCTGTCTCTTCCAGGGCCGCGGCCTGCTGTTCGGTGCGGCGCGACAGGTTGTTGGCGGCTTCCGAAATATCGCCGGCACTTTCATAGACCACCTCGGTCGACTGGGCGATCGACTGGATGACGCCGCGAAGTGCTGTCACGGCCGTGTTGAAATCCTCGCGCAGCTTGGAATATTCCGGCGCGATCCGGTCGATTTCCGCCGTCAGGTCACCGCTTGCCAGCTTTTCCAGCGCGCCGCCGACGGTCGACATCGCATCGGCCTGGGCTTGCGCGTCCGATTGTAGCCGGTGTTCGTTGCTGCGCCGCTCATCATCGATCTGGCTCTGCTGCTCGGCCTCGCGAGCCCGCAGGCCGATGCGTTCCTTCACCGAATCGCGCAGCACCACCAGGACGCCGGCCATCTGGCCGATCTCGTCCTTGCGGTCGGTTTCGGGAACCTCGGCCGATACATCCTCGTCGGCGATGGCCCGCATGGAGGTCTTCAGCCGCTCGATCGGGCCGACGACGCTGCGAACGATCGAGAAGGCGGCGAGCAGAATGATCAGCGCGGCAATCCCGCAAATCACGGCAACCTGGATCAGGCCTTCGGTAAACATCGCGGCGAGGTCGTCGGCATAGACGCCGGTGCCGACGATCCAGCCCCAGGGCGCAAAGCCGGCCACATGCGAATATTTCAGCACCGGTTCCTCGGCACCCGGCTTCGGCCAGTAATAGTCGACAAAACCCTTGCCTTGAGCCTGAACTTTTTTGGCGAATTCGACGAAGATGTGCTTGCCGGTCGGGTCCTTGGTCTCCGTCTGGTCGGTACCGTTCATCGCCGGCTTGATCGGATGCATGATGATCATGCTCTTCATGTCGGTGATGAAGAAATAGCCGTTGCCCTGATAGCGCATCGCCTGGATCGCCTCGATGGCGCGTGCCTGCGCGTCCTTCTGGGGGAGCGTGCCGGCCTGCTCCTGCTTGTAGTAGCTATCGAACACCGAAATCGCGTTCTCGTTCATGGCCTCGAGCATGGCCTTGCGCTGCGCCACGAGCTTGTCCTGCTCCTGGAACAGGCCAAGCGTCATGGCGGCGGCCATGGTCAGAAGCGCCAGCCCCACCAGCGCATAAAGGCGCACGGAAATGCGAAAATGTTTCATTCGGCCCAATCCCCTCAGATTTTTGTCAGCGCAGGATACCGGCACGTATTTTCAAACTTCCTAACAAAGGACTGCTAAAATTGATAAGCTTTGTTTTACCGCCCGTTAAAACTCAACCATAAGACACATAGACCAAGCGCGAACCAATATCAGGAGCTGTCATGAACCGCAGAATCTGTGCTGTTGCATTGCTGACCCCAATTTTCCTCACTCCCGTTCACGCGGAAGAATCCTGCAATCGATGGAGCACCGGTGACACCGGCACCGGCCAGATGATGGCCTCGATCTGCACCGGCCCGACCGACAAAAAGAGCGAACTGCTGATCGAATGCGGCGGACCGAACAAGATTTCCGTTCGCTACATCCCGTATCGCGACGTCGAACCCGAAGGCAACAGCAGCTTCATGGTGGACTGGACCGCCGCCGGCGAAACCATCTCGTTGAAAATGCCCTACGAGGCGGATGATGGCGCGCTGACCGACTATCCAGACATGTCCGACCGGATCGTCGAGCTCTTGAAGACGGCGGACCGGATCACGGCCAGAAGCACGGACGGCAAGTATGGCCCGGACGACTTCACGCTTTCCGGCTCGTCGAAAGCCATCGCCATCGTCCGCAAATCCTGCCCGGACTGATCATCGGCGCCCGTTTCGAACGGATATTTCCACCGGGGGTCTTTTCTGATCCCGCCGGCTTGGGTTACATCCAAGCAAACGGAGACGACGGACCATGGCCAAACCGAACGGCGACCTCACCCTGCGCACGCTGGCCATGCCGGCCGACGCCAACGCTGCCGGCGATATCTTCGGCGGCTGGGTCATGGCGCAGATGGACCTGTCCTGCGGCATCCGTGCCGCCGAGCGCGCCCGCGGCCGCGTCGTCACCGCCGCCGTCAAGGAAATGGCCTTCGAAATGCCGGTCAAGATCGGCGACACGCTCTGCATCTATACCGATGTGGTCAAGGTCGGGCGCACCTCGATGACGCTGAAGGTCGAGGTCTGGGCACAGCGCTATCTCTCGGACCGCATGGACAAGGTCACGGATGCATTGTTCGTTATGGTCGCGCTGGATGAGGCCGGCCATCCGAAACCGGTTCCGCCCGAAGCCTGACATCCCCGAAGCTTGACATGCAACGAGGCCGCAATCCATGGACCAGCCCGTCGATCCGCAGCTTTTCTCCCACATCCGCGTCGTCATGGGCATGGTCATCAGCCTCTCGATGGCCCGCCTGCTGACGGGCCTGGCGCTGTTTGTCCAGCACCCCGGCAAGACCAGGATCTACTGGCTGCACCTCGGCTGGGTGCTCTTCATGTTCCTGTTCCTGATCTATTTCTGGTGGTGGGAATACCGGCTGCATGCGGTGCCGGTGATCGATTTCAGCGTCTATCTCTTCGTCATCTCCTATTGCTGCATCTTCTTCTTCCTCTGCGTCCTCCTGTTCCCGACCTCGATGGAAGACTACAGCGGCTATGAGCATTATTTCATGTCCCGCCGCGCCTGGTTCTTCGGCTTCCTGGCGCTCGCCTATGCCGTCGATCTCGTCGATACCGCCGTCAAGGGCAAGGACTATTTCCTGTCCTTCGGCCTGGAATATCCACTGCGAAACGCAACCTATATCGCGCTCTGCATCGCCGCCGCCTTCACCGCCAACCGGCGTTTCCACGCGGCCTTCCTGATCGCCGGCCTCACCTACCAGATCGTCTGGATTTTCCGCGCCTTCGATCTGTTGGACTGAGCAACGGAAAAAATCCGGCCGATTACCCGCCCATCGCGAAAAAGCGTTTCTCTGCGCGCCAAATCCACACAATAAATAAACTCTATAATCTCCATGGATTTAACTAGCATGATCCCAACTGCGGGAAGCGCCTCGACGTCAGCGCTGCCGCCAACCACAAGAGGGATCGATGCTCACACTGACGAGACGCCTTTTCGGCGCCAGCCTTCTGGCCGCCGGCCTGTTCGCCGCTTCCGGCCTTTCTGCCAGCGGAGTGGCCGCTGCCGAATTGACCGAATTCAAGATCGGCTACCAGAAGACCGGCCTGCCGGTCATCGCCCGCCAGCAGCAGATCATCGAGAAGGCGCTGGAGCCGAAGGGCATCACCGTCTCCTGGGTCGAATTTACAGCCGGCCCGCCGCTGGTCGAAGCACTGAATGTCGGCTCGATCGATGTCGGCTGGACCGGCGACGCGCCGCCGATCTTCGGCCAGGCCGCCGGTTCCGCCATCACCTATGTCGCCGCCCTTCCCTCCAACGGCGCCGGCGAAGCGATCTTCGTCAAGCCGGAATCGCCGATCCAGTCGCTGGCCGACCTCAAGGGCAAGAAAATCGGCGTCGGCAAGGGCACCAGCGCCCACAACCTCGTCGTCGCAGCCTTGGAAAAGGCCGGCATCGATTTCAAGGACGTCACCCCGGTCTATCTGAGCCCGGCCGACGCGGCCGCCGCCTTTGCCAGCGACAAGATCGACGCCTGGGCCGTCTGGGATCCCTTCTTCGCCATCGCCGAAACCCGCTACAAGCCGCGCGTCCTGACCACCTCGGCAGAGACGCTCAACGTCAAGACCTATTTCCTTGCCAACCGCGATTTCGCCAAGGAGCATCCGGAAACGGTCACCACGGCCATCTCAGCCCTGAAGGAAGCCGCCGCCTGGGCCGATGCCAACCGTGACAAGGTGGCCGAAGCTCTGCACGAGGTCACCGGCGTGCCGCTCGAAGCCCAGACGATCGCCGCCAACCGCACCAAGTTCGGCATCGAGCCGATCACGCCGGAGATCGTCGCCAGCCAGCAGCAGACCGCCGACCGCTTCTTCAAGCTCGGGCTGATCCCGAAGCAGATCACCGTCGCCGATGCCGTCTGGACGGCACCATCAAACTGATTTCCTCCCAGGAAATGCGGCAGCGTGCCGGTCGATCCGGGCCGGCACGCGGGATAACGAAGGTTAGATGATGAAAACCACCGCTCAATCGATCCTGCGAAACGGCACGGGCTGGCTGCTGCCCGCTCTCATCGTGCTTGCCTGGGAAATTGCCGCCCGCACCGGCCTGATCTCGC
>Ga0307515_10025489_pt1 | contig 10227 bp, 5 predicted proteins | sample 17_EM_MG_FD_194513 | JGI IMG/M metagenome (GOLD analysis project Ga0307515, IMG submission 194513) | Populus trichocarpa ectomycorrhiza microbial communities from riparian zone in the Pacific Northwest, United States - 17_EM | ecosystem: Host-associated > Plants > Roots > Unclassified | place...
TTTGTGTTTTATATCAAGGATGATTGCTGACGTTAACATAAATATATCGATATATTCATGACAATATATATATATATATATATATATATATAATAATAATAATAATAATCTTTTATTATCATATCATTTGATGGCAGCCCACTTAGTGTTTAATTTCAGACCAGTGCTGTTAATGACTGGAAAGAAAGGCACAGCCCATTAAATAGAAAGGCCGGCCAAAATAGAATAAAAGCGCAGCCCATTAAACAATCAAGAGCCCACTGCCAATCTTGCTATATAAAATTATGAGCAACTTCTAGCTTTGCTAACGTTTAATAAATCTCTTATTTCTATAATCCAACATCGTTAAGAGTAGTATTCTCCAACTCTCGGTGGTCTCGTGGCTCACGAAATGAGAAAATACACACAAGTGGCCTCGGGCCTAAAATGGATCTTCGAGAGATTGTTTCTCGTAGCCCACCCTTGTTCCTTCGAAATTCTTTCCAATACTCGAGTGTTCCTATTTATATTTGTGGACATCCGAAGGAAAATTCTCTCGAGACAACTTAAATGGCAAGCATGGAATATATGACGAGGGATTGTTGTTGCCATGCCAAGTCATGAGAAATTCATGTAAAACATTTAAAGAATTCTCAATATCCTTCGGGATGTTTTAATTAATTACAGCATATTCCATAATTACATCGCTGAATATACAAATAGCAAATTACAGTGAAAAACCAACCCCCCAAGAAACCAAAAAAAAAAATGAAGGAAAGTTTCGGTGTGATTTTATTTAAAATTCCCGAGCAACAATTCATTGATTTTAGCCAGCCTCGAAAGAACTCTTTCTTATTAGTTCTAAACCATTCAGCAGTCTCTCCCTATGATCCTTCCCCTGTTTCCTCTGCTCAATCTGACTTGCAATTTTCCTCTCCTGTCTATACAGTTTACAGAAGAGAATCCTTGCATTGTTTTCTCTAGCACTTTGGCAGATCAGGAGGCGGTGGTAAAACAGATTCATTTGGGCCTTTGCCATTGTCTACAACAAATGCCATCTTAAGTCCCCATGTTGTGTGTACCTCCAAATGGCAATGCATGAACCAAACCCCTACATCAAAAAAGGGGGAAAAATGTTTCAGAATGGAAAAAAAGAGGGAGTACTGATTTATTTATAGCAGAAATGTTTGATTACCTGGATTATCTGCTATGAATCTTATAGCGGTCCATCCACCAGCTGGGACCCCAATTGTGTTCCTCTCCACTGGGTCAACAAGATTGAATTTCTTTGGGTCCTTATTTGGATCGAAATTACCTACTCCCCTTCCAACTTCAAAGAAATTGAAGCCATGCAAATGGACAGGGTGGTTTTCAGGAGTAAGCATTCCTGTATCTTGTAGAACTAGCTGGACTGTGTTGTTATAAGCAAGTCTATAAAGTTTTGTTCCCTTCACTGTCTGAAAGTTCGTTGGTTGTGTGCCTGTATAGTTGAATGGCGTGGGCGGGTTGGCAGGGAAATCATCTGTGAAAACACCACTAATGTTGAAGACGTGAGCTTGAAGGAGAGCAATTGTTGGCATCACAAATGTAACGTTATTGATATCTGCCACAACACGGCTTCCATTGATACAAGTAGCACAAGGATTAACACCAAGGCCAACGGTGAAGAAAAGAGAATGATCAATCTTTAAAGGGACTCTAGCAGGATATTTTATCGAATTCAAGCTACGTAGAGCATTCGTAAAGTTTGTTGCTACCGGAGTGGCGTTTTTGGCAGGAGGTACGGTGAGTGTAGTGATGGTACTAGCAAGGGTGCCAGAATAATGTAAGGTGGCTGTGGCCGTCACGTTATCAACCGCAATGGGTGCGTCCATGAAAGGTGAGGCTGCAACCAAGTACTGGCCAGAACCACGGTTTGCCGTCACAAGAACGTTTGTGGTTTGGCCCGGGGCTATGACAACGGTGTCGATTTTGAAGGGTTTTACGTATGTGGCATCAACCTCTACAACAGTGAGTTGATGGCCAGCAATCTTAAAGAAGAGTTCTTCATTTAGTGCAGCGTTGATGATCCGAAGCATGTAAGTCTTTCCGGGATGTACTGATAAATTATACCCTCCTGCAATCGATAGAATGATTGAGAAAGATAACCAATGCAATAAACTAGCTATTGTCAGAATGTAACAGCTTGTTTTGTTGTGCTAGTTGTTTTAATTTTTACCGTGTGAAGAGCAGGCTGAGACAGGCCCTGGATGGCCATTGATTGTGTGAGCATCCGAGACATTAGGTGCTATCCCGGATTTCGTCGCCTCGTTGATCACGGCTTCAACATCTGATTTCCACCATTCACCTACAATTGGAAAAATTAGATTGATTGTTGACCAATGATTATTCTACCCGAATACATAATTGTCAACTAATAATTACTTGATATATGGATTAATTGTAAAGCACAAGCAACACAATAATTTCTTGTAGGCATTCAATGCACACATGAAACTTAGTTTTACCAAGTCAGCCTTCAACTAGCTCAAGTTTTAAAGGCGTTAAGTTGAGCTAGACTCACCTAATATAATGACTTTTTCCTTGCGTGGTGTAGGAAATGGGTATGGAACACCTCGCTTGGGCAAAATTACAATAGCACCATGGACAGTGGCCCTGAGCCAGAGGATATGTGCATGCCAGAGTAGAGTGCCCCTTTGACCAGTAATGGTGAAATTGTACACAAAGCTCTGCCCTGGCTGAATAGGACACTGCGTTATGTATGCAGGGCCATCGGCCCAACCGGTCCGCAGTTGTCTAATGCCATGCCTGATCAGAATTTGTAAATACCATAATGATCTTAATCAGGCCAAAAATTAACGGACGGCGTGAAAATTTAGTAAAATATGTAATTCACAGCAGACTCACCAATGGATGCTGACATTGTATTTGACATGGTTTACCACCTTCACAAGCACAGTGTCATCTTCTCTGGCAACTAAAGTAGGCCCTGGGAACTGTCCATTCACAGTGACAATGGGCTTTGTTGAACACAGTTTTGTGCTATTTTTCATTACCACCTTCATGAAAATTAAACAGCCGTGAGATATATCCAGAAGACATCGACACAGTAACAATCTTGAGGTTGATCTTTGGGCTACAGTCCCCAAACTTAATTTAGGTGGCTTGCCCTCAACAATAATTAATATCACTTTTCTGTTTGATAATCAAGATTTGGTAGGTTTATTATATTTTACCAATTAAATTTGTATTTGGATATTGATCACTTATGCATTAAGAAAGAACAACTTCGTGATCTTTTTGATAACTCACTCAACTTAAAGGTATGCATGCATTGAAATTATACGTGTGCGCGGAGGTGGTCCATTATATAAAAATTTTGAGCTACATAAGTCGTGTTTTTAAAAACTAGACAAAGGTATATATATGTGAAAAATCTTTGAAGTGTTTTCTCAGTCATTTGACTTGAAATCTTTAATTTGATACAAAACATCAAGAAATGAAAGCATGAAAAGAAAGTATGAGACACGATAATTCGAAGTGGAATGCCAGCTGCGTTAATATTATAGCCAAGAAAAAGGAAAAAAACTGCATTGCATGCAGAATGCAATGCAGTTTCGCTCGCTAAAATAAAAAAAAAAATATATATATATATATATATATATGATTAAGATGTACAAACCAAAAGGATGGTAATATTGAGAAACCAGCTAAGCTTCTGCCATAATTACGCACTAAATATTGATCTTAAATTTTAAATTTTCTCCATAAAAATAGTCACTTCACCAAGTAATCGTATTATTTAAACTTTGCCTATCATAGCTTGAAGGTGAAGCTCATGCATGCAAGAGCTTCCTGGCCAGCTAGAAACCCTCAAAAGAAGAACAGATGGAAACTTAATTATCTTAATTAGTTATGACAAGCTTCATCAGAGTTTCAGAAGACTGAAATAAGATTTGCAGAAAGAACCAGGGACATTGCGTTTTCATGTATATATCCTCGTACGGAACTTCTCATCACGTGTCTACATGCGACCTTCAAAACAAGGCATGCATATGCATGGGAATTGCTAGACAAAACACTGTCATTTCAAGCTCACGTGACGTAAAGTATTGTATTAGCCGTTTCTAACCAAGAGGCTCGCATTATAGTTTGCTCGGAAGAAAAAGGATCGTGCACATAGGACCTGGGTTCTTAATGACAGAATGATGAGCATATATAGTGCAATATTGATTTGATTAACTAGATTAAGGGGAAACTAATCATGGAAACACGTTGCTAGCTAGGCCAGGAATATAGTACTTGGTATCATTACAACTTACATTGAACTTGTAGTGCCGGACCATGGACTCCACAGATGCCGGAAACAGACAAGCCACCAGAACTAGAACCCGAATCCATGGTGCCATGTCCATATCCACTAGCTCTTCCTAGTCTCCCTCCCTCTCTATGCAAACAAAGACAGAGAGGAATATTTTTCTTCTTCTTTTTGTGTTGGTGCACAAAGCAATGCCTGACCTATGTCACCTTATAAGGCAAAGGCAATATTAATATACTCATTTGCTGTCAGGTCGTTTTAGACAATTAGGTAGACGCAGGAGTATTCGAGGGGCAAGCTAGCCCTGAGTAGAGATAACCAGAAACAAATTCGTCAAAAAAAAACAAGAAATTCCAATATTGTTTTCTTGTGTATCACACAAAGCAGTTATCCATCAACTGATAAGACACCACTTGAAGCTAGCTAGGTGATCCCCTTGATGCTATGTTTCATTTGACTAGGTGGTCAGCAACTGGGTTTGGTCCAACCGTATTGGGTAAAGTACACCCGATCGCATCTAACATAACCATAAAGTCTTAGATTTTCCACCTCGCTCAAGTCAAAGGAAATGACGTGGGCAGCGACCGAAACATAACTCCCTTTAACTTAATTATTGATCAAGGGCTTATGTTCTAATGAGCCTCGCGTCATTACAGTGATTAATTCCTGTATCTAATTACGATTTGCAACTAAATTTAAGCATTTGATTGGCGGGTAAGTATAAGAGAGGCTCCACGATCGGGATTCTTTATTCTTCTTTCTTTTCCTTTTTTGATAAATGGGATTCTATATACTAGATTATTGCAAAATTTGATGGAATTAAAGAGGCTATATATAGTTTCCTGCTTTCTCAAGGTTATAGTTAAATATGGTCTGCCATGATTAATTGGAGTCACGAAGCTGAGTCTGAATTTGAATGATCCTAAAAAAATTATAGATGACATTAGTACTCCATGGACTCCCTCGTTTTAAGGGGTGCTGGGCTCCCATGAAACTCTAGTATCATTTCTTGTTTTTTTTTTTTATAACCCGAGGTGTCCGCGCCAGCTTACGCGCACCACGACTAATCTCCGGATCCACATAACACCCTGCAAGCCCAGCAGGCAGCTAGTAAGGCACCGCGGGGTGATAGACGTGCACATAGAGAGTCGAACCTGGATGCTGAGGAAGGGAACAAGTCCCTGCCATGACCGCTAGGCCACGACCTCAAGTGCCTCTAGTATCATTTATATTCAATTGATGTTATAATTGTAAATATCAGTGTCTTACTGTTTATATGAACAAGGATAACATTTATTATTATTATTGTTACATTTGCATCTTTTTTCCTCCTTTTTTTTCATTATTATTTTTTAAAATTTTATCTTTCAATATTTACTTATTTTCATAATTATTTTGATCTGTTTTTTATAAAGTTATTGTATTTTCAAACAAATATTATGATATTTGATTTGTACTTGATTTTACAAACATTTTTTTTATCGTATAATTATGTAAAAACAGTTTTAAAAAAATAAAGCTCTTAAACTCACTAGAGTCTTTCACCTGGATTACAAACTTGGCAGATTAAGTAACAAACCATGCTTTTTTACTTCCCTTTTGGGTTGTCTTTGTACCGATAAGTCGATTGGATCATGTCAAGACAACTAATACACTGTTTAATTTTAAACTCGGGTTAGGTAAAAATTTAGTCGGGAGGCTTCAAGGTTAACTTGTTAGGTCAGGTTTAATAATAATATCAAATAGTTTCATATGGCCTGAGTATTTTTTTTCATGTTATTTTTTTTAATTTAAGTTAAAGTGTAGCACGACCCTATAAACCTAGTATTTAACTCTTGTTAATTCTTTAACTTTTAGCTTTTAAAATTAGGAGGGGTGTGAAGAAAGAGTTTTTGACTTGGATTTTTTAGATTTTTACTTCTTAACCTCATACTTTAGTATTTTCATCTCATTTTAAGTTTTGGTTTTCCTCCTAAATTTGAGATATATTTGAGTTTTATATTCTCTAGTTCAAAGATCTTGTTTAGAAGTGTATCTAAATCAAGGTGGTATTTTAGGAATCTTATGAGGTATATTGTAAATATTCTAGTTGCACAAGTGAGGAACAATAAAACCTTAAAGAATAAATGATTAATCATTGATATCAACAAAAATCTCATTACTTTAAAGTGTCTCAACAAGTAAATGCACTCGTTTGTTTAAATTTAAGCATATATATTTTTATATATTAGCAAGCATGTTAGAACTTTAAATTAATAACAATGGTGAGTTTGAATATATACTTGATATACATGCTAGTGTTCTATTATGATATTTGTATTAAAAGCATGTTTGCCATGAATTATTATTTAACATACTTATAGATTTAAACTTGTATGATCTCTCGACTTTTCTTGAAAATATGTTTGTGTTTAGCATGCATTATTATTAAATATAACTAAAAGTGATCATTGTTTTACTGTAGAGTAAATTACTGTGGACTATGAGTGATTTCACTGTAAATTGCACTGTTTCGAATCACTGTAGACTGTGAGTGCTTTCACTGTGGATTGCACTATTTGGAGGATCAGTGAATTACAGTATATTACTATAGATTGTGAGTGATTTCACTGTGGATTGCACTGTTTGAGTTTGCATTTTGCTAAAAGCACCGTGGATTGGAGTAGTGTAACGGCAGAGCTGCCCTTGCCATAGAGAGTTGCAAAGACTGCAGGGGGTGAGGTTGTCTTTTGGTTGGGGAGATGGTCAGTTCGAATTTAGATGAGGTTGTAGGCTCTAGACGGCAGACACCTAGCGATGGGCTCCCAAGCCCTGGGCGTTAGGACCAAACCCGCGCACCTGGTCGCGGCCCCAGGCAATAGACACCTGGCGTTGGGGCTGCCACGCCTTGGGCATTATGGCTAAATACGCACGCCTAGCTGCAGACCCAGGCAAGCGGGTCTGAAGACCCGCCGTCTGGGTGTGTAGACCTGAACGCCTAGGATTTGCAGAACCGCGTGTTGGGTCCTACGTCATGACCCAATTCTCTTGGGTCCGATGTCAGGACCTAAGGTTCTTAGGTCTTAGGTTTCTAAATATAATTGTTTGTATTATAAATATTATTATTTTTATTATAATTAAAAGTATTGATATCAAAAATATTATTATTTGTCTAATAAATATTTTTTTATAATTAATATTAAAAATACTATTATTTGTATTGTAAATATTATTATATTTAAAATTATTAATATAATACTTATTAAATTTGAAAAAAATATTATTAATATTGAAAAAAATAGATTTCATTTGAAGGGTAAAATTAAAAATTATTATTATTATTATTATTAAATTTGGAAAAATATTATTGCTATTGAAGAAAAACCATAAATTTGATTTGAAGGGATTAAAAATATAAGAACTTGGGTTATGCGAGTATAATATTATTATATTCATTAATATTATTAAATTTGAAATAAATATTATTACTAGAATTGATTTCAAGGGTAAAATAAATTATTATTATCATTATGAACTTGGATCAGGCATCCCTTTCCAGACCCAAGAAACTTAGGGTTGGAAAGGGCACCTCACCCGAGTTGCTCGGGTGTGGCAGAAGCGCAGACCCAAATCCCTTGGGTCTTGCAGACCCGCTTGACCCAAGACTACATGTCATGCGTAAGTATCCAATTTTTATGGGTCTTGTGTCGAGATCCAATTCTTTTAGGTCTGTCGTTAGGACCCAAGGCTATGGGTCCTGCGTCTAAATCCAATTCACTTGGATCTTGCGTCTGGATCCAATTCTCTTGGGTCCGGCGTCGGCACCCAAGGCTAATGGGTCCTGTGTCAGGACTCAATTCTCTTAGATCAAGTGTCATGACCGATTTCTATTAGGTCTGGCGTCAGGACCAAAGGTTCTTGGATCTTAAGTTTTTAAATATAATTATTTTTGTTATAAATATAATTATTTTTATTATAATTAAAAGTATTTATGTCAAAAATATTATTATTTGTATTATAAATATTATTATTTTTATTATAATTAATATTATTAATAAAATAAGTAATAAATTTGAAAACAATTATTATCAATATTGAAAAACAACCATAGATTTGATTTGAAGGGTAAAATAAAAAAATATTATTATTATTATTATTATTATTATTATTATTATTAAAATTTTAAAAAATATTATTGCTATTAAATAAAAATCATACATTTGATTTGAAGGGATTAAAAACTATGAAAACTTGGGTCAGATGAATTTAATAATATTATTATATTCATTAATATTATTAAATTTGAAGTAAATATTATTACTATAAAAAAACATAGAATTGATTTGAAGGGTAGAATCAATTATTATTATTATTATTAACTTGGGTCAGGCATCCCTTTCCAGACCTAAAAAACTTGGGGCTGGAAAGGGGCACCTCATCCAAGTTACTTGGTTGTGACATGAGCACAAACTCAAATCCTTTGGGTCTTACATCCCCGCTTGACCCAATTCTCATGTGTCATGTGTCAGGACCCAATTCTCACGGGTCCTATGTCAGGATCCAAATGCCTTGGGTCAGTCGTCATAACCCAAATACCTTGGGTCTTGTAGCCCCGCCTGACTTAAGACTATAGGTCTGGCGTTAGGACCCAAGGCTAATGAGTCCTGCATAAGGATTCAATTCTCTTGGATCCTGCGTCGGGACCCAATTCGCTTGGGTGCTTCATCAGGACCCAGTGCACTTGGGTCAGCCGTCTAATGGCTCCTGACACCAAATCCAAGAGAATTGAGTCCTGCCACCAAACTCATTAGCCTTGGGAATTGAAGCCGGACCCAAGCGAATTGGGTCACCCGTCAAGACCCAATTCTCTTGGGTCCGGCGTCGGGACCCAAAGCTAATGGATGCTGTACCAGGACTCAATTTCTTTGGGTGCTGCGTCAGGATCCATTTTTTTAGGTCTGACATCAGAATTCAAAGGTCATGGGTCCTGTGTCAGGATCCAATTTTCTTGGGTATGCGGACAGATCCAATTCTCTTGAGTTTTAGATTTTTATGATATTTTTTATAAAAATAAAAGTAAGGTCGTGGCATTGCATGGACCATTTAACTAGTGATAAACTAAATATCAATGCTCAAATTTACAGTATAATGACTATTTATTTTTTTATAATGATTATTCATGTAATTACTTATGTTATTGTCATTTTTCATGCGTCTTCAGAAGAGAAACCTTCGAGAAGAGGCGGCGGCTGATGGAGTTGAAATTTATGGACGCGGTGGGTAGACGATGGATACATGAAAGGGGATGTTAGCCTAAGCACTGTCAGTATTTATGGTTGAAGGATGCTTTTCATGGATGTTTGTAGTGGGAGATTTTGAAAGCTAAAGATTTTTTTAGGGTGGGTAACAGCTCATCTAACCTCTCTTTGGCATCCCACTTACGAAAATAATTTATCACATTTTAATCACAAACTAATTAAGTTGCTATGAGTAATCTGTCTTGTTATTATTTGCAATAAATATTAGGATTACAGGTTGATTATTCTTCTAGAGAGAAAGGTTAGAGGTCCAAACCCATCAACTTACAACCAACGCTTTACTAATGTTTATAAAATATAATGTCCACTCAAAATCTAAAGACTATGTTATTTTTTTAATAAATTAACATTGCTTAATTTTCAATTAAATAAGTGTTTGGTATTATGGCGCAGACTGCTTTTCAAAAGTATTTTTCACCTGAAATTATATTAAAATATATTTTTTTAATTTTTAATATCAGCATATAAAACTCGTAATTTAATATTTTTTCGGGTAAAACACACCAAAAAAACAAAAGCTACAGTACCCACAAACACTATCAAATATCCCAAATTTAGCTTTTATTTTTTTGAAAATATCTATTGTTTGCAAATTGATCATTGAATTGGGGGTGGTGTTTTAATTTTTGTGCT
>Ga0307515_10025490_pt1 | contig 10227 bp, 4 predicted proteins | sample 17_EM_MG_FD_194513 | JGI IMG/M metagenome (GOLD analysis project Ga0307515, IMG submission 194513) | Populus trichocarpa ectomycorrhiza microbial communities from riparian zone in the Pacific Northwest, United States - 17_EM | ecosystem: Host-associated > Plants > Roots > Unclassified | place...
AATATATTGGTTGCAGATCAATATTGGTGGCAGATTACCGTTCCCATTTCAGCTATCTATTACCCCATTACTTCTACCTTCTTCGTGTATATATAGAGCCTCTAGAGCTACATTCACAATCAAGTCGCTCATTCAATTCCCACACTGCAAAGCTTACATATAAGCTTATAACGACTTAAAAAAGGAACTAGTTCTTACCTAATTACTAACCATTTAATAAGTTAGCTAACGACTAATTCTCTATATCGCCGCCATAAAGCTTTTATAGGCATAACTTTACCTCTAAGACATTTTATAGGCCTATATATAATTAACCACTATACTAAATTAAGAGTTTTATGTACGACCTCTGTATAAGCTAATTAAGTAACTTAGGATTAATAAGGCCTTTATTTTAAAGGTTATAAAACTACTTTATAGAGTACCGGAAGCCGGTAACCACTGGTTTAAGATATATTACTTATATTATATCTAACAGTTGCATATAGACCAGTCTATATATAACCCCTATCTCCTATAGAGCAACGAACCCTTTAGTATTATAGGCCTATAAACTAATAATACCCTATTCCTAGTAGATAAGACCTTTATAAACGTAGAGTAAAATAAGCTATATAAGGCTAAGTTTATTGCTAAAGAACGGGAATAACTTACTATTAATACGCCTATTAGGTTTAACGGTGAAGTTATTTAGCTACTAACTAATAGGAGTATTACGCTTATTTAGGAACGACAATGTATAAACCTTAGTATAATTAGTACTAAACTTGCTATAAGTATAGGATTAAAAGGAGCTATAAAAACCTTAACCTTAAAGGACTAGCATATCGCTTAACGTACTAGAGGTGTATATATCGCTTTAGTTTGCCAGCTAGAAGCCTTATTTAATTTATCCTTTACCGCCTAGGTAATTAACCCTAATAAAGAAGACGCAAAACAGTTAAATAAGCGTCTAAACTGGCAAATTAAGAACGCTAATAGAGGCCTTAAGTTCGTTAAGTTAGATATTAAAACACTATAGCTACTGGTATTTATAAACGCGTTATTTGCTAATAATAAGGACCTCTCTTTATAGATTAGCTATGTTATTATACTAGCTAATGCTATAAAGAAGGCCAATATTGTTTATTAGAGCTTAGTTAAGTATAAAAGAGTTACTCGGAGCGTACTAGCTTCTAAACTCTACAGTACGGCCTACGGCTTTAATATTAGCATTATAATTAAGTCTACAGTAGACAAGATCCTATAAATTAACCTCCTACTTATACTTTACACTAACTTTAAGTCCTTATATAACTGTCTAGTATAACTCAGAACTACCTAAGAAAAACGCCTAATAATTAATGTAATGTGCCTTTAGTAAGACTATAAACGGAGACAGATTATAGAGGTAAAATAAATTAACGGAGAGGCTAACCCTGCCGACGCTATAACGAAGGGAAACCCCTACGTGGCTCTTTAATGGCTTATTAATACGAACTAAATTAACCTATAAGTTATAGGATGGGTTAAACAAACGAACTTAGATTTAGCTTAGCGTTATGTAACTAATTATAACGGTATAGACCCTAAATTTAACTAGCCAATTAGGATTTTCCATCCCCGGGATAGAAAATCGCTATTAGCTTACTTACTACTAGTGCCTTGGCGGCCCTCGCGACATATTAACCTATTACCCCTAATAATTCTTCTTCTTCTTTGTAGCTTAGTGTCTTTATAATATAGCATTCTATAAGCTTTAGTTTAGAGGCGTTTATATAAGCTATAACACGGGTTATATAATTATATACCTATAAAAGGAGCGTGGAAGCTATTACGCATTAATTGGATCCCTAGCTATTACGTATACGCTATAAGTAGTCTAGAAGTAAACTTAACTTTAGAGTAGATTAGCCTTCTTTTTAGAGTTGCTTTAGTGTTAAAACGTTAGTTATATAACGTGGTTATAAGACTATAAAGCGAGGCTAGCTAACCTAACCTTGGAACAACCCCTTACTTCTAGACAACAATAACTACCAACTTCAACACCGCATACGTATCGCAATATAGTGATATTCGTGCACGTTGATAAAGCGAGTATACCAACAGTTTCTCTTTCTTTATTAATTAAGTAAACGGCTTAATGTTCTTTAACTATTATGCTATAAACCTCCTATAGTAATTGCAAACCCTTAGAAATAATCTTAACTATATAACGTTCTCTAGTTCCTACTAATTCACTATAGCTTTAACTTTCTTTAGGTCTATACTTAACTTTCTTAGTTTAATAATAAACCTAATAAAATCAGTCTTCCTTATAAAGAACTCGTATTTTTTAATTGCTACTAGTATCTATTCCTCCTATAGTCTCTTTAAGACCTATTTAACGTGTTCCCTATATTCTTCCTTAGTTATTAAGTAGATAATATTATTATTAAGGTATACTATAACAAATTAATTCAAGTATTCTCCTAATATATTATTAATACGCTTCTAAAACATTACTAGTGCGTTTATAAGCCCGAATTGTATAACTAATAATTTATATAGTCCTTCCTTTAATCTAAAAGCTGCTTTCTATTTATTACCTTCCTTAATCCTAATCTAATAGTATACCTATCTTAGATCTATCTTCGTAAAGATTTACGCATTACCTATCCTATCTTAGATTTCGCTAATTAAGAGTAAAGGATACCTATCCTTTCTTATAATGATGTTTAACTACCTATAGTTAATGTATAATCTAAGTTTTCTATTCTTCTTTAGTATAAATAGTACTAGATAACCTGCTAATAACTATAATGGTCTAATATATCCCTTTTATAAGTTTTCCTAGATAAACTCTTTTAATACTCTACCTTCTTCTTTAGTAAGCTTATAGGTTAGAAAGAACCTTAGACTTATTCCTAGTTCTAACTCTATCTTATAATCCTATACTACGTATTCTAATAGCTTTTTACTTTTTAGTAACTATAGCTTTTTGCTATACTTATAGTATCTCTTTAGTACGTAACTTAGTCCTTTTTCTATTTCTTTATAGGTCACTCTTACTTAGTACTATACCAACTTAGTCTGTTATCGCATCTTACAGTATTAAGTATCCTTAATATTAACCTAGCCTATAACCTAATTAATCTTTAGATTGTATTCTTATAACTAAGGCATTCCTAATACTGCCTTATCTTATTCTAATAGTAAGATATTAAAAGATATTCTAACTGGTTTTTCTTTAATAGTTATCTAAATAGGTCCTATTTTAAGGTTAATAATACCTCCTCTATAGGCTATTAGATCTCCTAAAATTGTTACTAATAAATATAGGTACACCTTCTATCTATATAGTAGCCCTATTTTTTCTATTATTATTAGTAATATATAGTTCCTTATTACTCCACTATCTACTAATACTTTAAACTGCTAATCTTGCCAATTAACTCGTAAATTTAGGTATTATCCTTAAATTCCTTTAAGGGTCTAAGGCTCTACTACTAGTTCCCTCTAGTCCCGTAGGCCTCTACTTTTCCCAATTATTAGCTGCTAGATCCTATTTATACTTAGTCCACTTTTAGCCAATACTTAGTTCGCTTTTTATCTTTAATATGCTATAGATATATATTCTCTAGGTATTCCCACCACTATTATTTATCTAGGCATTTTTCCGTAAGGAATCTTCCTAGCTAAAGTATTAAGTTTCTTTAGCTTTAAACTTCTACGGGGTGCTAACTATATATATACTTAGCATTTCTATACTTTGCCTTATCTAGTGCCTAATATATCCTTACTAGGTACTTTTAGTATTTATTCTTAGGCGCTCTATATATATTATACGCATTATCCATATATATAATCTATACTAAGGTGTAATATACTTAGTGTCTTAGGTTAACTCTTAGCTTATCTTTATCCTTAAGTTTTAACCTCTCTTATATTAATTTAAGCGTTATAACTTTATTTATAGGTACTAAGATTTGCCTTTCGCTTCTCTAGTCCTCTAATTACTCCTTTAGATCTTTTAACGTTATAATTAAGGCTCCTTTAATATAAGTTATAGCCTTTTCTATAATTGGGTAGTCTTGGACAACTTTCTTATCTAACTATATATAGAAATCTTCCCACTTATTATTATATCGCTGCTTATACCACTTTTAGTACAGTCCTTTAAGTATATACAGCTTATCCGTTAAAAAGTATCTCCTTATTACTATATTGTAATAGCCTTTTATATATCGTTCTTTAAATCTAGTTAAGATCCCTAAATTCTCTTCTTATTCCAGTTTAATAAGCTACTTAGCTCTTAGTGTGCCTGCTCTAGGCCTATTAGTAACTCTTTATATAAGTACTCTATCCCTTATACGTTCTGGTATACTAAATCTTTTATTTAGTTTCTATTCTTACTATACAGCAATTCTTACTTTAAATTCTGCTATAGTTTCTTTCTTTTTACGTCTTGCGAGTAGATCCTTAAAGTCTTCTTACTTCTTAATTCCTTTATTAATAGTCCTTATTCGTTCGTTAAAGTCTTAGTTTTATAAAATTCTTAATCCTAAGCTGGCTTCTATCTTAAGCTTTGCTCCTACCTTAGTCTAACTAGGCTTAGGTATTCTTATCTTATCTTAAAAGTCTTAAATCTTACTTATCTCGTCTTAAGAATCTTATATAGTTAGGAATTCTTATCCTAAGCTTATTTATATATTACTAAACTAAGCTACTACCCTGCTTTATCGGTTCTTGTCCATTATAGGTCCTTAGGTATACCTTATTTTATTTTAAAAATCTTAATTATCTCTTATCTCGTCTTAAGAATCTTAAGCCTTTAGCCTTTTGCCTTTATTAAGTAGTAAATTAGTACTAGTATTTGTTTGCTTGCTTAATCTCTATAAAATACTTTTTCTACCATCTTATAAAGCGATAGATGCCGTATCTAATAGTGTTATAATTCCCGTTACTAAACCTTACTTAGTAGTAGTCTTAGTCTTTACTTCTAATATAACTTCTCTAAGGTTTACATGCTCCTAGTAAGCTACCTTTATTACCTTATTATTACTAAATATTTCGCCTATATTAAATTTATTATCTTTAATATCCAATTTATAAAATAGTTTATTAGTGCCTCTATACTTTATTAATTCTAGCTCTTATAGCTAATAGCTTGCGCCGTACTTAGCGTCTTTATAAATTTAGTATGTATTATTATAACAGAACGCGAAACTTCTAATTAAATACTCTTTTGTTCCTCGCAGTATACTATTATTCCTCTATACGTGTATATCTTCTGCTAGTCTAGTTCCCTTTATTATATAGTAATTCTAACTATCTTTACAATCTCTAGCGAAGTAACTTTATTTCCCGCAATTTATATAAGCTCCGTCTTTAAACTATTAACTTTGCTATAGAGTTCGCCTAAACGTCTTCTGCTACTAAGATCCCTAATTTAGCCTTTGCTCCTTAGTCCTATAATTACTTAATCCTTAACCTCTAAGTTTCTATAGTTTCTTACTCCATCTCTTAGATTCTTTAGTACTACTTAGGTTTATTAGCTCTACGCCATACTATAGTTTCTAATTTAGCTTTAGTTGTTGCGTGCTTTACGCCTTATATAACTATAAAACTCTATCCTAACCTCTCTTAGTCTGTTCCCTTTAGTAAATCCTATTATTAATCTTTATTGCTTAATCTATTAGTTCCCTTAGGGTATTTACATCTTCTATTAGGATAATTACGTCCTAAACTTTAGCCTTAAATCCCTACTTATACTGTGCCATAAGCGCCTTATTATTCCACTTAACCTATATCGCTAATACCTAGAACTGCGTTATATACTTAATTGCTAAGGTTTGTTACATAATATCTTAGAGTTTTCTTTTTGCTATAGTTATTGCCTTTAGATCTCTAAATATTTATATAAGTCACTCTATAAACCCGTTCTAGCTTAAGAATATAAACCGTACTTCTTAGTTTATAGTCGTTATTTCGTTTACTTATATCTCTATAAGGTAAGGCTTAAACAATTTAAGTGCTTTTCCTAACAAGAACAATCCTGCATACGCTATTTAATCCATAAGTATTGCTAGCTTTACTCCTTCTTACGCAACCTTAAAATACATTTACGTAAGGAATCCCTTAAGCTTTAATCTCTCTTCTAAGAATCTTTTAATTAATAGTAACTTAACCTTTACTGCGCCTATCCCGTTAATCCTATTTTTAAGTACTACATTATTTTCCATTAACTGGTTAACTATCTTTTATAACTATCCTACTATTACAGGTTGTTATAAGTTAGTATCTGCTATACTAGTATCATTACCTAATCTTAAAGTAGTTGCTGCCGTTAATGGCGTTATAGTAGCTGCTTTTAGTGGCATATTATTTAACTTATTAAAACTATAACTAGGTAGTAATTATATAACGGAACCTTATAGCAGGTACTATAATAGGTCCTATTAATAGGCTAGGTGTATAGGTATTATAAGTAAGTTAACAACGTAATAATAACTAGTAGAGTAGTTGCCTAATAGATTAACTCTAATTATATTCTAAGAATTACTATAAGGAAGGAAACTATCTAGGTAGGGACTGTGGTCCTTTAAATACACAACTATACTCCTAAGAAATCCCTCTTATATATAATGTACGTGTGCTCCGTCTGCTCTATTATAGATTCTATAAATTATACGGATTACACAGATCATATTATATGACTTATGCTACCACTCTTCGTCACATAGTTCTACCAGCTCTATTCTGGACCGTGCCCTTATTAACCAACTAGCTTCTTCTAACTCTTCTCTAAGTAGTCGTAACATTATACTTAAAGCGTCCGTAACACTCTGTAATTGCTAAGGTACTTAAAACGGGCTATAAGATATTATATAATTACTATAGTCTACCTAACACCTATCTATAATTCTTCCTTCCTGCGCAGAGTTGTAAGGAAATTGAGGAGATTACTAAAGAAGAGTGGCAGAAATTAGCTAATTTAGTTGTTCCAAATCGACGTTAAAACACTTAAGGCTCTAGCTTAATTGCAGATCGACAGCTCTATAACCAGAGACTTTAAAGAAACGATTGTAATTAGATAATAGAACGGGTAGAGAGATAGTCAGAGAGCCAGCTAGAGAGCCAAGAATAACAGAGGTAATTGAGGCCTTAAAAACCTCGAAAGCCTATAGAATATAAGGTGCGGTGGAATAAGGTTAACCAGGTAAATGCCAGATACTAAAACACTACGTTTTAGAAGCTATATAGACAATATACTTGTATTGAAAGCTTTAATCAAGCTAATTGAGTTGATTTTAGTGGGGTCTTAGCGCTCAAAACCGCGCTTTTCCCAAAAAGGAAGGAGAAATTTCTTTCTGGGCCGTCCTCCGTACCTTCGTTAAATAATTAAATATTCCTTAAACAAGGGTATGGCTGGCCGCCCTCCCTGCTTGTGGTAGCGACTACAGTGCCAAATCACTTTAATTACCGTTAGGTATTTATCGTAAGTATGCTTACGCAGCTTAACCGTTTCGCATTTGCACCAGTTTTAGAGTCTGGACTTGCTATTACCTATATGACCCACTAAATAAAGTAGCTTTAAAGTACGGCCTCCATATTCTCCATCTGCCACTCATTCAGAGTTTTAAGTGACGCCTCTGTGTAAGGATGATGATGGCCAAGGATCTGTTTTCGTAGCTGGCAGCATTTTCGCATTAGTGAAATGGCATCTTCGTTACGGCTTTGGGACTTCCACGTGTGTGCGAGATTATTCATGCTGGTTAGCGTGTCTGGATGCTCCTCCCCAAGCACCCTCTTTTTCGTCTTTATCACTTGCACCTCCAGCTCTTCAGCCTCCTTCCACCGCCCTTGATCCCTGTACGTTGACGCTAGGTTGGCTATACTGCATAGCGTGTCTGGATGCTCCTCCCCAAGCACCCTTAAACACGCCTCCATTACTTGCACCTCTAGCTCCTCAGCCTCCTTCCACCGCCCTTGATTCCCGTACGTTGACGCTAGGTTATTTATGCTGGTTAGCGTGTCTGGATGCTCCTCCCCAAGCACCCTCTTTTTCGTCTTTATCACTTGCACCTCTAGCTCTTCAGCCTCCTTCCACCGCCCTTGATTCCTGTACGTTGACGCTAGGTTAGCCGTGATAGTCAGCGTGTTTAGATGCTCCTCCCCAAACACCCTTAAACTCGTCTCCATTACTTGCACCTCTAGCTCTTCGGCCTCCTTCCACCGCCCTTGATTCCTGTACGTTGACGCTAGGTTATTTATGCTGGTTAGCGTGTCCAGATGTTCATGTCCCAGTGCGTCCCTCTTAAACTCGAACGTTCTTCGGTACATTTTCTCGGCCTTAACAAAATACCCTTGATGTTCCAACACTCGGCCCAGGCATTCGAACGCCTTAAGTGTGTTGATATCATTATCACCATTCCACTTTTGACGGGCGATTACCAAACGTCGAAACATCTCGTCCGCAGACTTGTATCTACCTTGGTCCATAAGTACCATGCCTAATTCGCATAATGTATGTAAATTTTCTGAGTGGTCCCTCCCATGCAGTGTTTCAAGGATAGACAGTTCCTGCCTAAGACGTACTTCGTCCTCTTGTCTATATCGATACTGGACTAAGCCTGTGGGCGGTTGTTCTGTTTGTAACTGTAGGGCATTTCCCCAGAGATATTGCGGCAAGGAACCAGGTTGGACTGTCAAGACTTCCGGAACTAAGATACTTCGATAGCTAGGAGCTGGGCTCTGTCCTGTAAATCTGCTGTTTGAAGGTCGAACGATGCTAGAAACCGATAAAGCGGGAGAGGAGCGGTATGGACTTTGGCTGGTAGAAGGCAAACCTCTTACTGCGAAAGTCGGAGTTCTGACAGAAGGTGTAGGGCTTGGAACCGGGGAACCTCTTTCAGAGACTGTCCAACAATCAACCGCGGATGGGGTAGCTACAGCATGTCAGGGCAACTGTTCTATGGAATAACAACTCGAGACAATTTCTTACATGTAGGAGGACTCGGAGCATACAAAGTGCTTTCAGAAATCCCGTTTTTCTTCATCCATCGATCAATCTTATTAGGCTCCACCATATTTTCTCTTACAACGAAAATCAGCTCTCCCTTATTAGTCTCAACAAGCTTCCTTCGCTGTCGTTTCCGTGCAATCGCTTCCATCTCATTTGTCTTGACCTTCTTGTCCAAGCCCCACTGACTTATCCGTGTTCTATATTGCCGTAGCCTTGCAAAAGGTCAGCCTAAGTACTAGGGGAAGATAGGAATTACCTTCCCCAATCTAGGAACAAACATACTCAGCTGTAAAACCGAATTCCTTCTGGATAATATCTTTCACTTTCGGAAGCGGTAGATTTTGCGCAATATGGAGCTCTACGATACGATCTTTGTAAGGTTCCCATGCATCGGCGCGCAATGTCGGAGCTTTTCGCTTTCGTTTATTGATCGGTGGACCCATGGGCTTTGCAGGTATATCCTGGGTATTGCTGAAATGCTGGACATTTTGCGGCTGGGTAGTCCAGGGTGTTGGCAATAGATTGAATAAATGCGTGTGGGGGAGGGTGAAGGCAGGTTGTTCATGTGCTGGATAAATGCCATCGAACTCCGTAGCATGGCTTGGGAGGCCTTGGCTTAGCATGGGGTATGATGGCTCTGATGCATGATAATTGAAGAAAGTAGGGTCGGTTGTTGAATGTTCCATGTTAATAGATCGCTCCATGTAGCTCGGTTTCTCACATATTCTCTAGAATTTCGACAATTTACCTTCTCAGTACTCGCAAGACAAAGAAGTTGAGAGAGAGATGTGAGGTTGCGTAGGCCGAAATTCCAAGGGGCGGGCAAATAAATATTAAATCAGTTACGACAAGTCGTTGCAGCGGGGTTTTGATAGGTCATAGTACAAAACTCCTATTCTCCCCCGGGCGCAATGAAGGGTCAGGCAGAGACCTTACCTCAGAAGCTCAGACCAAGAAATCGATTGCGGATATAGGAATATCCGAGCCGTCCGCTAAGCTGATTTAGGACGTCAATCGTTTTCTTGGTCTGAGGGACTTTGGCAAGATTTGTAGAAAACCTAAACATCGTTTATATGAGAAGACCTCATTAACTTTGACGAAATTAATCTACCCTCCCACAATACCTGTCGATATAAAAATTACACCAAATTATAGAGAAAAGCCTACTCTATAAGTTATGAGATCTTTAGCTCCTTATACGCGCGCGACGTTAAGAGGAATTCGTCGCCGTAGAGGCCCCA
>Ga0307515_10025491_pt1 | contig 10227 bp, 2 predicted proteins | sample 17_EM_MG_FD_194513 | JGI IMG/M metagenome (GOLD analysis project Ga0307515, IMG submission 194513) | Populus trichocarpa ectomycorrhiza microbial communities from riparian zone in the Pacific Northwest, United States - 17_EM | ecosystem: Host-associated > Plants > Roots > Unclassified | place...
CCCTTTTTATAGTATTGCGTTATATGCAAACTATATAACTAGTAATAGTAATACCTAATTATTCTATACGTAATTAATATAGTGCCTTAGATACTGCTCTAGTGTCTAATTTAATCTTTCTATTTAACTATCTGTCTGCGGATAATATATAATAAAAGTTACTGCTTTAACTCTTTATTCCGCCAAGAATACCTCCTAAAATACTACTATAAATCTTAGATCTCTATCTAATATAATCTTACATAGTACTTTATATCTTATAAATACTTCTTTAATATAGATTCTAGCGACATCTTCTGCTAATATCTCTTCTGTATATGCTATAAAGTATCCCTACTTTATAAGCTTATCTACTATTATTAAGATTATATTATAATCTTATTTAGTAATAGGGTCTCTTAACTTTAGTAACTTAATAATAAAGTCCTATAATATAACCTCCTATAGTCTTTCTAGTATTTTAATAGGTTATAGCCCTCTATATAGCTTATACCTTATTAGTTTATTTCTCTAGTAATCTAGATATTCCTTTATAACTTTTTATACTAAGCCTTAAATTCTATTAATAATATATTCCTCCTAGAGTCTTAACACTAAGCCTATAGCTCTATTATGTCCTTAAGTTATTCCCTTATAGAAATCTTCTATAAATTACTTTGCTATGCTTCTTAGGATATACTTTACTTTTTAATTTTCGTATATATCTATTTATAGATCTTCTAGCTATGCTTTTAGAATTCTCTATACCTAAAAGCTTTTCGGTAACTTATAAACTCTTTCTAATTCCTCTTAAGTTGCTATAATTTTTAAATAATTATACCTAATTAACCTATCTATATCTTTTTATAGTAAAGCCCCTAATAGCTTTTCATTATTTTATAGTTTAACCTTTTAACTTAACGTATTAGCTCGCGTGTTGTCTATACCCTTAGTATACTAAATCTTAAAATAGTATTCCGTAAGCATCTCTACCTATCTAACCTATTTTTAGTTAAGTTCCTTTATTATAAGGAATCCTATTAGGTTCTTATAATCCGTTTTAACTATAAATAGTTTCTCTATACCTTATAAAAATGCTCTTTATTTCTTTAGTACTATAACTATACCTAGTAACTCCTTATTATAGATATTATAGTTTAACTCTAATAGTGTTATTTTCTAACTATAGTATATTACTAGGTGCTATCTATTTTAATATTTCTGTATAAAGTATACCCCTAGTATAAAGTCTAATATATTTATTTTTATAACTATCTCTAATCCTAGTTAATAGATTTTAAGAACTGGCTCCTAGGTAAATAATTCTTTAACTTTTTTAAATAACTCCTACTGTTCTTCTTCCTATACCTATAGTTCTTCTTTCTTTATTAATCGCGTAAATGGTTTAATATTTTTTTAACTATTACGCTATAAACCTTCTGTAGTAATTGCAAAACCTTAAAAATAATCTTAATTACGTAATATTCTCTAGTTCTTACCAATTTACTATAGCCTTAATCTTTTTTAGATTTATACTAAGTTAGCCTAGTTTAATAATAAATCTAATAAAATTAGTCTTTTTAGTAAAGAACTTGCATTTCTTAATTACTACTAGCATATGTTCCTCTTATAGTCTCTTTAAAACCTATTTAATATATTTTCCATACTCTTCCTTAGTTATTAAGTAGATAATAATATTATTAAGATATACTATAATAAATTTATCTAAGTATTCTCCTAATATATTATTAATACGCTTCTAAAATATTGCTAGTATGTTTATAAGCCCGAATTATATAACTAATAGTTTATATAGTCCTTTCTTTAACCTAAAGGCTGCCTTTTATTCGTCGCCTTCCTTAATCCTAATCTAATGGTACGCCTATCTTAGATCTATCTTTATAAAGATTTGCGCGTTACCTATCCTATCTTAGATTTTACTAATTAAGGGTAAAGGATATCTATTCTTTCTAGTAATGCTATTTAACTATCTATAGTTAATACACAGCCTTAGTTTACCATTCTTTTTTAGTATAAATAGTACTAGATAACCTGCTAATGATTATAATAGTCTAATATATCCCTTTTATAGGTTTTTCTAGATAAACTCTTTTAATACTCTACCCTCTTCTTCGGTAAGCTTATAGATTAAAAAGAACCTTAGACTTATTCCTAGTTCTAATTCTATTTTATAGTCCTATGCTATATACTCTAATAGCTTCTTACTCTTAGGTAACTATAGTTTTTTACTATACTTATAGTATCTCTTTAGTATATAGCTTAACCCTTTCTTTGTTTCTTTATAGGTTGCTCCTACTTAGTACTATACTAACTTAGCTTATTATTATATCTTACGCCGTTAAGTATCTCTAATATTAACTTAACCTATAATCTAATTAATCCTTAGATTATATTCCTATAACTAAGGCATTCCTAGTACTACCTTATTATTCCCTAATGGTAATATATTAAAAGACATCTCGATTTATCTCCCTTTAATAGTTAACTAAATAGGTCCTATTTTAAGATTAATAATACCTCCTCTATAGGCTATTAGATCTCCTAAAATTGTTACTAATAGGTAAGGGTGCTCCTTTTGCCTATATAGTAACCCCATTCTCTTAACTACTATTAGTAATATATAGTTCCTTATTACTCTACTATCTATTAATACTTTAAACTGCTAATCTTACTATTTAACTTATAAATTTAGGTGTTGTCTTTAAATTTCTTTAAGGGTTTAAGGCTCTACTACTAGTTCCCTCTAGTCCTATAGGCCTCTACTTTTCCTAACTATTAGCTATTTAATCCTATTTATACTTGGTCCACTTTTAGCTAATATTTAATTTACTTTTTATCTTTAATATACTATAAATACATATTCTTTAGGTATTTCTACCACTATTATCCATCTAGGTATTCTTCTATAAGGAATCTTTCTAGCTAAAGTATTAAGTCCCCTTAGGTTTGTACTTCTACTAGGTGCCAACTATATATATACTTAGCGTTTCTATATCTCGCCTTATCTAGTGCCTAATATATCCTTACTAGGTACTTCCGGTTCTTATTTTTTAGTACTCTATATATATTATATATATTATCTACGTATATAATCTATACCAATATATAATATACTTAGTGTCTTAGGTTAACTCTTAGCTCGTCTTTATCCTTAAGTTTAAACCTCTCTTATATTAATCTAAGCGTCGCAACTTCGTTTATAGGTACTAAAATTTATTTTTTACTTCTCTAGTCCTCTAATTACTTCTTTAAATCCTTAGATGTTATAATTAAGGCTTCTTTAATATAACTTATAGCCTTTTCTATAATTGGGTGGTCTTAGATAACTTTCTCGTCTAACTATATATAGAAATCTTCCTACTTATTATTGTATCTTTGTCTATACTATCTTTAATATAGCTATTAGAGTATATACGGCTTATCCGTAAGGAAGTATCTTCTTATTACTATATTATAATAACCCTTTATATATCGTTCCTTAAACCTAATTAGAATCCCTAAATTTTCTTCTTACTCTAGTTTAGTAAGCCATTTAGCTCTTAATATGCCTGCCTTAGGCCTATTAGTAATTCTTTATACTAGTACTTTATCCCTTATATATTCTAACATACTAGATCTCTTATCTAGTTTTTGCTCTTACTATAAGGTAATTTTTTATCTAAATTCCTTTATAGTTTCTTTCAGTTTGCGTCTTATAGATAGATCCTTAAAGTCTTCTTACTTCTTAATCCTAATATTAACTTTTTAATCTTTAGGCCGAACACTGCGTTCTCCTAGTAAGTCTTTTAGGTCTATATATCTATCTCCTAGTCTAATTACTATTTATATTGCGGATTCTCTATTCTATAAAGAAGTCTCTTACCTCTTACTTATAGGTGTCCTTATTTATACTCCAAATTCTTAGTTCCTTAAATTCTTTAATCCTAAGCTTGCTTTTAGCTTAAGCTTTACTCCTACCTTAGTTTAACTAGGCTTAGGTATTCTTATCTTATCTTAAGAGTCTTAAATCTTACTTATTTTATCTTAAGAGTCTTATGCCTATAGGAAGCTCTATCCCAAGCTCATTTATATATCTTTAAACTAAGCTATTGCCCTACTTTATCGGTTTTTGTTTATTATAGGTCCTTAGGTATACCTTATCTCGTCTTAAGAACCTTAAGCCTTTAGCCTTTTACTTTTATTAAGTGGTAAGCTAGCACTAGCAGTTATCTGCCTACTTAATTCCCTTTAGATATTACTCTTTTCGTCTTATAAAGCAATAGATGTCGTATCTAATAGTGTTATAATGCCCGTTACTAAACCTTACTCTATAGCGGTCTTAGTCTCTACTTCTAATATAACTTCTTTAAGGTTTACATGCTCCTAGTAAGCTACCTTTATTGCCTCGTTATCTGTAAATGTTTCGCCTATATTAAACTTATTATCTTTAATGTCCGATCTACATAATAGTTCGTTAGTTCCCCTATATTTTAAGGATTTTAGCTCCTATAGCCAATAGCTTACGCCATACTTAGCGTCTTTATAAATTCGGCATATGCTGTTATAACAAAACGCGAAACTCTTAATTAAACATTCCTTTGTTCCTCGCAGTATACTATTATCTCTTTATATATATATATTTTCTACTGTTAGTCTAGTTCCCTTTATTACATAGTAATTCTAACTATCTTTATAATCCCTCGCGAAATAACCCTATTTCCGGTAATTTATATAAGCTCTATCTCTAAACTACTAACTTTGCTATAAAGTCCGCCTAAACATCTTCTACTATTAAGATCCCTAGTTTAGCCTCTGCTCCCTAGTTCTATAATTACTAGATCCTTAACCTCTAAGTTTTTATAGTTTCTTACTCCATCTCTTATAAGCTTCTTTAGTACCGCTTAGGTCTATTAGCTCTACGCCATACTATAGTTTCTAATTTAGCTTTAGTTGTTACGTACTCTACGTCTTATATAACTATAAAACTCTGTCCTAACTTCTCTTAGTCTATTCCCTTTAGTAGATCTAATTATTAATCTTAATCGCTTAATCTATTAACTCCTATAGGGTATCCGTATCTTCTATTAGGATAATCGCGTCCTAGACTTTAGCCTTAAGTCCCTATTTATACTATGCTATAAGCGCCTTATTATTCCACTTAACTTATATTACTAGTGTCTGGAACTACGTTGTATACTTAATTGCTAAGGTTTATTACGTAATATTTTAGAGTTTTCTTTCTGCTATAGTTACTGTCTCTAGGTTTCTAAATATTTGTATAAGTCGCTTTATAAACCCTTCCTAGCTTAAAAATATAAATCGGACCTCCTAATTAGTGGTTGTCATTCTATTTGCCTGTATTTCCGTAAGGTAAGGCTTAAACTATTTAAGTGCTTTTCCTAATAGGAATAGTCCCGTATAGGCTATTCGATCTATAGGTATTAGCAGCTTTGCCTCTTCTTATATAACTTTAAAGTGCATTTACATAAGAAATCCCTTAAGCTTTAATTTTCCCCCTAAGTACCTTTTAATTAATAGTAACTTAATCTTTACTACTCTAATCCTATTAACCCTTTCTTCTAGCGCCACATTGTTTGTTATTAACTAGTTAACTATTTCTTATAGCTGTCCGACCGTCACAGGTTACTATAAGTTAGTATCTACTATACTAGTATTACCTCCTGTTCTTAAAGTAGTTGCCGCCGTTAGTAGCGTTATAGTAGCTACTTTTAGTGGCATGTTGTTTGACTTTTTATATTAATACCGTAACTAGGTAGTGATTATATAACGAAACCTTGTAGTAAAAACTACGATAGGCTTATTAATAGGCTAGGTGTATAGGTAATGCAATTTAAAGTTAACAACGTAATAATAACTGGTAGAGTAGTTGTCTAATAGATTAACTTTAATTATATTCTAAGAATTACTATAAGGAAGGAACTATCTAGGTAGGGACTATAGTCCTTTAAATACACGACCGTACTCCTAAGAAATCCTTTTTATACGTAATGTACGTGTACTCTATTTACTCTGTTACGGATTACGTAGATCCTATAGATTATATAGATTACACTATATAACCTTAGTTACCATTCCTCGTCATATAGCTCTACTGGCTCTATCTTAGACCGTGCCTATATTAAACAACTAGCTTCTTCCAACTCTTCCTTAAGTAGTTGTAATATTGTGCTTAAAGTGTCCGTAATAAGGAGTATGGGTTAATACTAACTATAAACGAGGTAAATTACTCCCTTAGTCCTTATATAATATAGTATAAGAAAAGGACTAAATAGAATAGACTAGAGAAGAGATAAACGCACTTAAGAAAAAGTTTAACACTGGCATTAAGTTAAAAAGTATTTAGTATTATAAGATATACGGAACTCTAGAAGAGTAATAGCAAGACGTTTCCTAGTACCTATACCTTCTACTATACCTTAATCTATGATTACCTCTACCTTTATACTATCTACTACGCCTTAACCTACAATAATAATATAGTAACTCTATAAATAACCTTTAGATAAGGAGAACCGCCCTATTACTATAACCAGTTATAGAAAGGAAATTATAAATACAGCTAAGATATATATAGAGGAGTAGAAATATAGTAGCATAAACAAAAGCCTTAACTACAAATTAATAATATTTTACAACATCTGTAATTAAGCAGATGTATCCTAAAAAGCTTACCTTAAGGCATTCCCTACTATGCTAAAAGGACTAGCTTTAGACTACTTTTATATAAACTAACTATCCTACCTACTATTCGCTAAAGCTTATAAACACCTTTAAAATTTCTTTAAAGGACTAGGATTTTAATATAAGAATCTAGACGAATAGAATACTATTATACTTATAATAGTAATAGCAGGAAATATAGATAAGTCTATAAGTAAATATCTCCAATTGCTAATCTATAGACTTCGTTAACTATAGTATGGCCTTAGACCTACCTTATAAACTATGGATTTCCTCTATAACAAAATTGTTACTTCTTGCTAGGGAATACTAGTATATAAGCTCGGACCCCCGGAACTCGGTTATCGCCCAAACTCGGTTACCCCACCAAAATCGGTTGTAACACTTTGGAAGCTATTTACGCCCAACTAAATCAAATTAACTATTTACCCCTATATGCTATTTAATATATTGACTTCGCTCTTTCTAGCTAACACCTTATAAGACTTTGATTTTGGCTCCTTTGCCCTTATTTTAGCCTATTTCTCCTCTACCTCCTCTATAGCTTCCTTAATTCCATCTCTATATTTAGAGTCTATATTTAGATCTACAGGTACTTACCTATAAATTTTTACGCTTTTAAGGTCTTTAAGTTATAATTGCAGGCTATATATTTAAGAGTCTATATATATAGCCTTTATAATAAGCTGCTGAAGTTATTAATTTACTTTTTATAAAAATAACTAAATCTTTAATTAAGTGTATATCTATTATAAAGGCCTTAATCTATTTAATATCTATTATAGGGCTTTGTTATAGTAACTATAATATTAACCTAATTATTACTAGCCTATTTAAGGCTTAGAACCTCTATTAAAGCTTTATTTTTAACCTATAAAAAATTTAAACTATTGTATAGATTTTATAGATAACTACTAAAGATATACTATCTAAATTTAATTATCTTTGCCATAAGACCTTCCCTTTAGGTCTTATAGTAATACTTAATAAAGTAGTACTTCTTAATTAAAGCTATATTATTAAGAAATATAAGCTTTATAATCTACTCCTAATATTTTTATTTAATAAAGGAGAAATATTATAAATTTAAAGGTTACCATATTAAATAAAGTAGTAAAAAAAAAGTTATATATTAATTAATTTGAATTAACCAGAATTTTAGATCCTAATTAAATCTTAGAGAAAAGCTGTAACAGTAGCGAAACTAGCCTAAAAACCACTTAATAAAGCAACCCGATATCGGAATCCTATTCCCCGCACTGAGAAACCCTATAAAACCACGTCGCCCCCCATCTAGAGCATGGGGGATAATGGAGGGGCGCAGGCTTCCTGCTAGAGTCGCGAGAGTTGTGACGTGTGGGAGCCGAACTACGAACTAGGTGGGCAATAACGCGAAAAGGACAGCTACAGTAAAACCTCTTTAATACGATACCGTTTTTGCAGCCGAGGATATCGTAATACCAATGGTATTGTTATACTAAATAGTCATATGATGCGTTAATAAGCAGGAAAAAGGAGGCCAACTACCCTAAAAGGGTATAAGACCCCTACTGTACGGGCTAAATAGGGCTCCTCCCATACAAAATCTTATCTGGTTATAACGATTTTAGTGGAGCCACCTTAACGATATCGTCAAAAGTCAGATTATCGTAATATTATACCAAAAAAGGCTTGATTAAGGAGTGTAGATCATAATGTAGGGGATATCGTTATATACCCTATATCGTATTAAGGGGGTTTAACTGTACCAGCAATGGTAAAAACTAAAGGAAATACTTAAACAAATTAAAGACAATCTTATAAAAGAGGAGGAAGAAACTCTACGGCACTAGATACTTGCCTCTGTTTAAGAGGCAATATAGTATATTAAAGCCCTCTTAACGCGTTTAGTCCCCTAGATAACCTAAGAATAAGAAACTAAGGCCTAGCTTAACCGAATTAAAGCTAGTATTAAGAAAATCTAAAAAGAAACGCGTAAAGGAGGACCCCTAGGCCTAGGAGTTCCCCTAGTATAGGTTTAAACCTAGGCAGCCGTCGCTGCGCAGGCGGCCCGCACGGTAAACGCAGTCGCGGCACTACAGAGAGCGAGTGTACGCGTCTAGCTTGAGGAGCCCTAGGGCCATAAACTAGGGGAGCCTCTTAAAACCATTTAGAGAATAATACTAAGCGTATACGCCGTACGCACCCTTAATAGTAGGGACGTAGATATCTATATCCCCTCCCAAATAATAAAGGACTAAATCTTAAATGGGCTAGACGCGCCAGGACTTAGGATACTAAGGAAAGATTACCTCCTAGAAGTACTGGGAGTCCCGCTTAAGACTCTAATTAATAGTAAAAAGTATATAGATAATTTAGAATTAACTTAATCTATCTATAAAGCTATAAAGCGCCTTATACCTGGGATAGCTATTAGCCGGATCTGATGGCTATACAACCTTAAAGCGTAGGTAAAACGCTAGGTAAGCTCTAGCAGTGCTTAGAAAGAACCTAAAAAGACTAAAGGAATAATTATAATTAGCGTCCTAACCTAAGCAATTTAGTAAAAGATTGTAAAAAGCGGGATAGTTATTAAATCCCAGCTTTTTAAGACTAGGCTATTTAAGAATAGCGTAATTATAAAGTAATGCTACCGCTGTAATTAATAAGGGCATATATAAAGCGTATGCGGAAAGTAAATAAAATATAGATAATATGCGGGACCATATAACACTATAGATTGCCCTAAGGAAAGGGTATCCTATATTAACTGCGGTAAAGCCTATAAAGTATAGTAAAGAAAGGAGTATAGGACCTTTTAAAGCTACCTTAAAGGTATCTAAATAAAGAGGATGGCCCTTTTAACGCAGTCGCTCCGCATATAAGAAGCCGCAGAAATAATATACCAACCCTTAATACCAGAAAACCTTATAATTAGCACTAATAAGAAAAGAGGACGGGAAATATCTTATTTAGGGACTTAAGAATAACTACTTAAACGGGGACTAGGCAAACTATCTTTTATTAAAATAGTAAGCAGAGATAGATTATAATTAAGGCTCCGGCTTTGCGCTAATAGAGTAATAATAGTTAATAGCAAAAATAACGAGGAATAGGATATAGATATAGATAAGCCTATACCCACTTTAAATAAGTAAGTATATAATTATTTAGTATAACTGCAGAAATGTAAACTAAGGGGCGTATTACCCCTTTTTTAATAGCGTTACGCTGGCAGACTACTAGGTCCTTGTAATTTAGGAGCCGGTATATAATAGATATACTAAATTAATATACTACCCTAGGGGATTTATATTTATATATAACGCTCTCCCTATAATAAAGGTCTGCTTTATAATTAGCTGGAATATTAACGCTGCGTATTAAAAGCGTAGATAATATAGCCCCTTTACCGTAGCCCTTTAGGTACGCCTAAAGGGGCTAAAGGCTATAATTATTAATATCTATAACCCATACAAAGATAGCCCTTAGATTAGGGTATGGCCTAAGGTTAAAATGGCTATTAAGGAAGCTAAGGGAGAAATTATACTCTTAGGTGACTTTAAC